>ERZ1026780.1113-NODE-1113-length-18676-cov-6.867730_pt1 | contig 18676 bp, 15 predicted proteins | sample MGYA00380126_ERZ1026780 | MGnify/ENA primary metagenome ERZ1026780 (study PRJEB33269, sample SAMEA4719762) | human gut metagenome | biome: human-associated habitat; feature: organic feature; material: feces | place: Cameroon | collected 2013-10 ... | reverse complement strand
CGGCAGCGTCAGATGTGTATAAGAGACAGTTCTTGACGAGCCGCCCGCCCGTCGTGCCGAGATCGGTCTCCAGCGTGAAATCGTCGTTGCAGGTGACCTGCACGAAGTTGTTCGTCAGCATCGACCCGCTCCAGGAGCTCGGCTGGACGATCCTGTCCCCCACCCAGCTGCAGTTCGCGCCGTCGCCGATGCCAATCTCGATGCCGTGGGTTCCATGGTTGTTCGCGAGTTCCAGCGTTCCGGTGAACGTGTTCGACGCGCTCGTGAAGCGCACGCCGCCCTGGTCGGTGAGGCGGATCTTGCCCCAGCCCGTGATCGGGCCCTTGAAGACCGTGCAGACGGTCCTGTTGCCGTCACCGCAGGAATGGAAGGCGTTCGTCCCCTCGTTGCGGATTTCAAGGTTCGCCGGATAGGTCATGTTCGAATTCTTGAAGTTGGCGCATGCGCCGCCCCGGAGCGTCAGGTTCGTTGACGCGCCGAGCGAGTAGGCCCCGTTCAGGGAGAGGAAGGCCGGGCCCTCCACGACGATGCCGCCCGTGTAGCTGCCGCCGTCGAGCGTCGTGACGCCGTTTCCGCGCAGCAGCACGCGGCGGGGCGTCCCGTCCGGGGCATCGGTCAGCACGGAACTGAACGACAGGCCGCGCGCCTCGTTGTACGCGCTCCGCGCATAGCCGAAGCGGTATTCGTTGCCGTAGGGGACGAGCGCGCCCTTGAACGGCTGCGCCTTGTCGCCGACGCCCGGCGCGCCGAGCCAGAGGTAGGGTTGCTCCGAAAAGTCCACATCGTTCGTGAGGCCGCCCGCCATCAGCTGGAAGGAGACCCACGGCTCGCCCTCCGCCACCGGCGTCACCGTGATGCGGTCGATGAGTTCCTGGAGGCCGCCCGCGTGGTCCGCGAAGTCCACGCACACGCGGATCGCCGTGCCGTTCGCGCACGTGATCGGACCCGTCCCGAGCGCCGTCACGTTCGAGACGATCACGCCGCCCCTCTCGATGACCGTGCCGCCCGTGTAGGTGTTCGCGCCCGTGAAGGAGACGAACGTGTTCGCGGGCGCGTCGATGCGCACGGCCGTGTCGCCGGCAATCACCTCGTCCACCGTCTGGGCGGACGTGAACGTGCGTTCCGTCGGGGTGGTCTCTTCGCCCCACAGCAGCGCCGGGACCATGCACCCCAGCACGCACGCGGTCCAACCCGCGCGCGCCCAACCCGCCCGTCCGTTCCGATGTTCCACGCTCGTTTCCATGCAGACCTCGCTTCCGCTTTTACGCCTAAAATGACAATGCACTCTATCTTAACATTGTCACCCCCCCCCCTGTCAATTGTAACTTTTGGATTTTTTCGGAGGATTGGGGTCGGCGCCGCCTAGCAGCACGTCAAGCGTCGAAAGCAGCACCGCCTCGCCAGCGGAATCCAGGCGCAGGAAGAACGGGTCGAGCGCGGGGCCCTCGTCCGTCAGGCAATAGGGATAGAGCGCGTTCAGCGGAAGATAGGCGCAGCCGCCGCAGGCGACGCCGGTCAGGTAGACCCTCTCCGACGTCCTCAGCTCGATGAGCGGCACGGCGTCCGGCGGCAGCGCCGGCACGTCGAACCATTGCGGCGAGCCAACCCAGTGCCAGCCGGCGGTGTTGAGCGGCCTGTTCACGTACGTCCATGCCTTCGCCGCGCCGGGCCCCGTCCAGGCGACGGACGCGCGCGCAAGCGCGTCCAGCGGCACCGGGTACTTCGGATCGCAGTAGCCGTCTCGCCTCTTCGCATCGCGCAGCGCGCGGAGGACATCCGCGCCGATGAGCCACGCCGGCGGCTCGCCGTTGATCCAGACGACCTTCCCGCCCGCCGCGACGTACCTTCGGAGGTTCCTCTCGAAGCCCGCGACGTCAAAGCCACGGTAGCCGCAGACGCGGCGGAAGACGACAAGGGCCGGTGTCTCCTCGGCATCGACGCCCTTCGCCGCGAACTGCCTCGCGTCCATCAGCGACGCATTCAATCCCGGGCGGCGGCTCTTCAGCGAGCCGACGATCTGGCAGCCGATCGGACGGGAGACCACGTCGAAGACGGAGCCGTCCATATGGTCGATCGGCGAATACAGCACCCGCACGCGGCTTGGTCGGCCCGGTTCGGCGAAGTACGGGCGGGCGAAGGAATCGTTCGCCATCGGACGGCGCAGGATCTCCACCTCGTTCGTCGCCTTCCGGGCGAACAGGCGCCTCTTCGCCTCAAGCGGCATGAACGCGAAATCGGGACGCGCCGCCAGGGTCTGCGCCGCCTTGAAGACGTACAGCGTGCGTTCAACAGCCCACAGACCAAGATCGCAGAGCGCGTCTGCGGCCTCGCGTTTCGCGGCGGCGTCGCCGGTCCCGACCCACTTCGCGCCGGCCTCGACGATGCGCCCGGAGCTTCGGCTGCAGCATTCCATCGACAGGACGTCCCAGCGGTCGACGAGCGCAAAGAGCCGCTCGGGCGTGATGTCCGCCGGCGGCTCGGGGACGACAAGCGCCTCCAGGCGCCGGGAGAGGACGGCCTTCGTCTCCGCGTCAAACTCGACGAACGAGAAGTCGACCGGCCACGCGCGCCCCGTCTTCGGCAGAACGGGAAGCCCGCGGCCCTGCGGCGATCCCCGGACCGACCACGTGTACGTCAGCAGGTGGACAATTGGATCGTGGTTGCACGCCGCACCGTCCGCGAGCGCGTGGGAGAGCGATGCGAGGTAGACGAAGGCCCGATAGGCGTCGTCCGCGCGGATCGCGTCCACCAGCCGCTCGATCTCCCCGTAGACGGGAGGGCCCGCATGCAGGGCATACAGGGACGCCCCCAGCCCGCCGTTCTCGCGCAGCCACGACAGCTCGTCCGGCCCCAGCACGCGCGCGTCGCCGTTGTCCGGCAGATGCGCGGCCGCGAGAAACGCCGGGCGCCACTCCGGCCTGAACCGGCTCTTCCATGCGGCCGGCAGCTTTTCAAGGACGCACCGGGCGACCGTGTCATGCCCGGCCCCCCAGGCCCAGGCCGCGCGGACGGGCAGGAGCGCGGCGGCGCAGAGCGCAACGTGGCAGACGGCAATCCGCATGGCGTCCCCGCGTCACGCCAGCAAGGCGAATCCGGCGATCTGGCTCTCGTTCGCGTAGCCGAAGGCGTGGATCTTCACCTGCAGCCATTCGCTCCCGCGCAGTTCGGCCGGGATCTCGAAGACGTACAGGTCGTCCCGCCGGGCCGGCAGCGGCAGCTCGATCCACGCGCGCCCGTCGGCGGAGGCGAACACCTGGTTCGGCTGCTTCGTCCTGCGGTGCGGGGCGAGCCGCCCGAGGATCGCGAAGCGGGTCGCCGTCGGCGCCTTCTCCTTCAGCGGCAGCCGGTACTGGGTGTCGCCGAGGTAGACGAGCCCGCGGCCGGCGTCGCAGTGCCGCTGCGTGAAGACGCGATAGCGCGCGCGCTCGTCGCCCTCGCCGATGAAGAGCTTCCAGATCACGCCCGGCGTGCGCGCGTAGGGCTCGGGGATCATCTTCCCCAGCGCGACGTCCCCGGGCATCCGTCCGGCCGCCGGGGCGGAGAAGCCGGTGAACCCGACCATGTCCTTGCGCTGTCCGAACGCCGTGTACCGATACCCCTCCGCCTTGACGAACACGCGCGCGACGATTCGCCCGCCCGCCATGCCGTAGAGCCAGAACCCCTCGGCCATCCGGGTGTGCGCCATCACGGCGAGCGATCCGCCGCCGGGAAGCCGCACCCGGCTTTCGGCGTTGAGGTGGTTGTGCCCCGCCCAATACCAGAAGTCGCCGGTCCAGTCGCCGAAGACCCGGCGGAAGGTGCGGGCGATGCCGTTCTCCCAGCCGCAGCCCATGGTGGGCTGGTGGGCGACGAGAACCAGCGTGCGGTTCGGGTCGAGCCCGGCCTTCGTCTTGCGCATCCACGCGACCTGCTCCTCGTCGAACGAGCCGTCGTGCCCGGAATCGAGCAGCATGATCTGAACGCCGGCGACCTCGACCAGGTCGTACCGCTTCCAGCCGGGGAAGAACGACCCATACAGCGCGCCCGGATACGGCTTCTCCTCCGGGAAGGTGTCGTGGTTGCCGATCACGTGGCGGAACGGCGCGCGAAGCGGGGCGATCAGCGCCTTGAGCGCGTCGGCCTCCGCCCGGCACGCGGCAAGGTACGCCGGGGACGCCGTGTCGGGGCGCTGCCCGAAGCAGGTGGAGAAGCGGCACATCTGGTCTCCGCAGGAAACCACGCACCGAAGGGCCTCGCCCATGCCGTTCCAGAACGCGACCGCCGCCCGGAAGGTCTCCAGCGGGGAGATGGCGACGTGCGGATCCCCGATGACCGCCACCACCGAAAAGCCGTCCGCATCCGGATCGGCGCCCGCCCGGCGGAACGCGGCCTTCCAGTCCCCGTCGGCGGCGGCGTGCGCGCACGGCGCGAACCCGGCGGCGACCGCGCCGGCGGAGCATGTGATGAAATGTCTTCGGCTTGTCGTCATGGCATGGCCTCCTTACCTGAAGATCAGCCGTTGTCCGACCATGCGGCCCACGCCGTCACGGACCGCCCGTCCGGCTCTGCGGCGCCGGCCCAGTTCCAGATGCCGTCGGCTCCGGCCACGGCCCAGCACACCACGCCGGCGAACACACTCGCGACAAATGACTTTCCCATGGCCGTCTCCTTTCACAAGCATGAAAACGAGGGACTGATGTCCGGGCTCCTCGTCATCGCCGCGCAGAAGCTCATCGGCCTCGCCCGGTCCATCTGCCGACACGCCCCGCCTCCGCGGACTTCAAGCGACGGCGTTTCCCCTCTTCGATGCATTTCTCGTCCGCCTCTCATGTCTGAACGTTGTCACAACCCTCGCCTATCAATTGTGAATCTTGAACCTTTCGGGGGATTGGGGCCGGCGCAATTTCCTGCGCCCGCAGCGCCTCGACGAGCGCGACGCCCGCGCTCGTGCCGAGGCGCGTTGCGCCGGCGCGGAGCAGCGCGCGCGCATCCGCGAGCGTGCGGATGCCGCCCGCCGCCTTCACGCCCCGTTCGGGCCCCACGCAGCGGCGCATGAGCGCCACGTCCGCCACCGTCGCACCGCCCGTCCCGAAGCCCGTCGAGGTCTTCACGAAATCGACGTCCGCCTCGCACGCAAGGGCGCAGGCGCGTTCCTTCTGCGCGTCCGTGAGATAGCAGTTTTCGAGAATCACCTTCGAGACCGCCCCTGCGTCGCGGCAGATGCGCGCGAACTGCGCGAGTTCATTCCGGACGAACGCCGCATCGCCGCTCTGGAGCGCCCGGACGTTCTGGACGATGTCCACCTCGCCCGCGCCCTTCGCGAGCGCATCGCGTACCTCGAAGAGCTTCGCCTCGGTCGTCATCTGCCCGAGCGGGAAGCCCGCGACGGCCGTCACCTTCACGCCCGTCCCCCGCAGCGCCGCCGCGCAGCGCGCGACCTCGCAGCCGTTCACCGCAACGCTCGCGAAGCGGTACGCCGCCGCCTCGGCGCACAGCCGTTCAAGGACCTTCGCGTCGCCGAACGCCTTGAGGTAGGTGTGGTCGATGAGTCCCGCGAGCTCGGCGGGCGTAAGCGCAGGGGTGTCAAGGTTGGGCATGTCGAAATCACTCCAGAACGTTCAAGGGCAAGCCTCGTGACAAGAGCCATTATACCAAATCCCGCCTTGCCGGGGGGCGTCCGTTTTCCGCGCGTTACCGTGGGCGCCGCTACCCTCGCATTTATATAAATGCGAGGGTAGCGGAAAGAGGTCTGTCTGCGAGCCGTCTGGATCGCGCGCACCGAGGCAGAGCCTGTCGGCGTGGTCGAGGATGTAGCGGTTGCGTTGGGCGGCGGAACAGGCATCGACGCGGCGGATGGTCTGCGAGACGGGCGAAACGACGAGAAGCCGCCCCTCGGCAAGCGGCTTGCGGAAGAGCGTGGGAATGTGCCGTTCGTCCCACATCCGCCGCGCCAGGACGAGAATGAGGGGCGAAGTTCCCTTCAAGAGGATGTTGAGGACTTCCTTCTCCAACGGACTCTGAAACCCGCTCATCACGCACACCCCTTCGTCGCGCATCCGCGTCGCCCAGTCGAGACACCGCATCACCGCCTCCGGCGGCACACGCCGCGACGCAAGAAAGCCGATTTTCTCGCAATTCAAAAGGGCTTCATTTCCAAGCACCATACTCTTCAACATGCCGTAATGCCACCAAACAACGTGATGAGTTGATTACAGATCTGCTCAAACGATATATGATCGGCGAAAGAAAATTGCTGTCGATACTTTCCCCAACGGTTTTTCAGAATCTCCGACCGGCTAATCTCTGTAAGAATAATTGCCCCGTCCCTGTAGACGTCTTCAGACCCTCTATGGTGGATTGTGGCAAGGAACGCTGCTTTTAATTTGGAATCCGAATGTTTCACGCAGCTCGTTAACATATAGACATCGTAATAATCACGCGGACGCGTTGACAGAACACCCAGTGAAAGAATGGACTCAAGCTTCTCGGCGAGAACCGTTTCAATCGTATACGCCTTCAGATTGTAAAATGCGTTCTTTTCGAATGCGCTCTTGAAGAAATAGTCCTCTGGTTCAGGGGTAATGACATCACCGGTTGAAATGTCTATCGAAAAAGGAACGGCTATCGAGTCCAGTGTAGCGACAATCTTAGCTCGATAACCGCCATATAGATCCTTATTGCGGATGGGTTCAAGCACATTCAACGACCATCGGACGCCATCATCAAGTCTAACGGAAAAGACACCCTGAATCATTTCGGATACGGTCGATTCTGTCAATGGCGCATTGGACATCGTCAGATCAATGTCCATCGTCGTGCGGCGGGATATCCCGAGATACTGGGAAATCAATGCACCTCCCTTCAATATTAGGTTCTCGCGCACTGTGGACTTGCAAAGACGGGCGAAGAAACGCTCGAACATAAAATCCTGAAGCATGACTTGCGCTGGAACACCCTCTTCTTTCGCAAGATTTCTGATACGCGACTTAAACTGCATGATATTGACGCTCACAAGGCAACCTCCATCAATGATGCGATTCTCTTGGAGAGCCCCATCACTTCCGCATAATGACCAAGTTTGGGCAAATCCTTCCTATCGGAAGCCGCATAGTTCTTGACGATTGAAAGGAACGTCTCATCGTCCATCCGCTCCCTGTCCCTAACCATGTCGCAAACCGTCCGTTCCATGTCATAACAGGGGACGATGTTTCCGAATTGCGTTCTGGCGTTTACCTGTCCGAGGGAGAAGATGGCATCTTTTACATAGAAACAAGCAAGTTTCGTTCGGAGCGCGCGCGAGATCGTCTGCGAGGAGCGAATCGAGACCGTATGGTCAAAGGGCGTTCGGTCTGATATCCCATGCAAAAATGCCGCAGTAGCATGGGAGAAGACGAATCGGTCACATTGCTTTGCCAAGGCGAACAATTCGTCTGGAATGGCAGCCTGAACGACATAGATTCCACGGGAAACTCTCACAAGAAGTCCATTTTGAACATACTTGCCGAGCATTGTGCGAGACAATCCAAGCGCTACAACGTCACGGGATGTAATCATACCACCCTGTGAGTCCAAGACGCGAACAACTGGAGAAGGCAATTTCATGGTTTACAAATGTGCCGACACTATAACATTCTTCGGCACATTTGTCAACCGCGCCACGATTTTCCGCTACCCTCGCATTTATATAAATGCGAGGGTAGCGGAAGGAGGTCTGTCAGCGAGCCGTCTGGATCGAGCGCACCGAAGAAGAGGCTGTCGGCGTGGTCGAGGATGCAGCGGTTGCGTTGGGCGGCGGAATGGGCATCGACGCGGCGGATGGACTGCGAGACGGGCGAAACGACGAGAAGCCGCCCCTCGGCAAGCGGCTTGCGGAAGAGCGTGGGAATGTGCCGTTCGTCCCACATCCGCCGCGCCAGGACGAGAATGAGGGGCGAAGTTCCCTTCAAGAGAATGTTGAGGACTTCCTTCTCCAACGGACCGGACGGCCCCATCGGCTTGGCCCCTGCGGGAGGGGCGCGCTCCGTCGCGTCCGTTCGCAGCTTGAAGAACCTATGTCGCCACCCAGTGGTAGCAGCTCTTGCGGAGGCCGCGCAGACGCGGCAGGGCCAATCCGACGAACCACCCGACGAGGAAGACGCCCAGGACGGTCCCTTCGCGGACGCCCTCGACGCGGTGCAGCAGCGCGTACGACACCGCGAGGGCCGACAGGACGAGCGTGGCGTCGAAGCACGTCTTGACCCGCGCCAGGCGAAGCCTGAACGTCTGCGCAACCGTCTTCACCAACGCATCGCCCGGCACGCACAGGAAATCCGAATGGACCTGGCAGACGATGCCGACCGCCAGGAGAGACGCCCCGCCGACCAGCATCAGGACCTGCAGGGGATAGACCGCCGTCACCCACGGCCGCGTCAGCGCCATCCCCCCGTCGATGCACACGCCGAAGAGCGCCGTCGCCGGAACCTGCAGCAGCTGGAACGGCGCGAATCGCCGCCGCAGGACCACAATCTGCCCGAAGACGAAGAGAAGGTTCATCAGAAGCGTCAGCGTGCCATACGAAAGCGGCGTCACGCGCGTCAACACCCACGGCACGCTGGAGATGGGCGTCGCGCCCAGCCCCGCCTGCGTGGACAGCGCGACGCCCAGTCCGGCAACGGCCACGCCGAACATGAACAGCAACGCCCGTCTCTTCCAGTCAAAAACCAACATGCGACACCCCAACCGGCGGAACGGCTCACCCGAACCTCGGCCCCTTCGCGCTCTCCATCTTGTCGGCAGATACGCTAGACATCCCAACCCTCGCCGTTGCGGCGGGACACGAGCAGCCACAGGAAAAACGGTGCGCCGAGAATCGCGCAGACGACCCCGACGGGCACGTCACCCGGCAGGAAACGCCCGAGGGCCTCCGCCAGCACGAGAAAGATCCCGCCCGCAAACGCGGACAGCACGAACACGCGCTGGAGGCGCGGCCCCGCCTTGCGGCGGACGAAATGCGGCACGACGAGCCCGATGAAGCCGATCGCCCCCGCGAGCGCGACCGAGACGGCCGTGACAAGCGACACCGCACCGAGGACAAGGAGCATCGTCATGCGCGTGTTGACGCCCAGGGCCTCCGCCTCGGCGCGCCCGAGTTCCATGACGTTCAGCCGACGCGCGAGCGCGAACAGGACCGCGAAGGCGAAGGCGAAGGCGATGCCGCCGAGTGCAAGCGTCGCACCCGTAACCGACTTGAGCGACCCGTAGAGCCATTTCGACACCGCCGCGAAGTCATCCGGCTTCGCGTAGGAGAGGACCAGCATGTCGAGCGAGCCGAAGAAGCCCCCCGTGACGAACCCGGCCAACACGACGGCGTTCCCCGTCGAAAGCAAAAGCGGCGTTGCGCCATCCGCCTCGCGCGCCTTCGCCGCAAACGCCGCAACAAGGCAGACGAGCGCAAGCGACGCGCACGAACCGAGGAAACTCGCCGTCGGCAACACCCAGGCGCCGAGCGCGACAAGGCCGAGGTTGGTCGCCAACGCGGCAAAGAACGCCGCGCCGCCAACCGTGCCCAGCAGGTAGGGCTCCGCCAGCGGATTGCGCAGGACACTCTGAAGCGCCGCGCCCGAGACCGAAAGCGCCGCGCCCGTCACCAATGCCGCTGGATAGGCCCAATCCATGATCCGAGGCCGCGCCGGTCAACGGGGCCCGACGACGCCATGGAGGTTCCGCATGATCCGGACGGCGACTTCCGGCTTGTTCATCGTGTAGACGTGGACGTTGTTGACGTCGTTCGCGAAGAGATCGACGATCTGCTCGGTCGCATACGCCACGCCCGCGTCCAGCATCGCGACCGGGTCGTCGCCGAAGCGGTCGACGATCGCCCGGAAGCGCGGGGGCAGATACGTCCCCGACAACGCGCAGATGCGCCGGATCTGCCTGCCGTTCGTGACGGGCATCACGCCCGCGATCACCGGAACCGTCACGCCCGACGTCCGGAGGCGCGCAAGATAGTGGAAAAGCACATTGTTGTCGAAGAACATCTGCGTCGTGAGGAAGTCCAGCCCCGCCTCGGCCTTCTCCTTCACGTGCGCGAGGTCGTCCACCAGATGCGCGCACTCGGGATGCCCCTCCGGGTAGCACGCGCCGCCCAGACAGAAGCCCTCGCCCTTCAGCGCCCGCACGAGGTCCACCGCATGGCGGAAGGCGGGGTCGCCGGGGAATTCCGTGTCGGGCGGAGAGTCCCCGCGCAGACAGAGAATGTTCTCGATGCCGGCGGCTCGGAAGCCCCGCACCTCATCCTCCACCTTCGCGCGGTCGGCAGCGATGCACGTCATGTGCGCAAGCGCCGGCACGCCGCAGGCATCCTGCACGAACGCCGCGAGTTCGCACGTGTTCGCGCCTGTCGTGCCGCCGGCGGCCCCGTAGGTGACCGAGACGAACGCAGGGTTCACGGCGGCGATCTCGCGGACGACGCGCTTCGTCCGCTCCATCGCCGCCCGTTCCTCGGCCGCGCCGGACGCCGCGCGCCGCTTCGGGGGAAACACCTCGAAGGAGAGGCTGGGCCGCCCTTCGGCGATAATTTCTGAAATCTTCATACGCACTGATTATACCATATCCGGGTACTGGCCCGACTGCGGGACAAGGCGTGCCGAGGGGCCCGCGGACCGGCTTACTCGCCCGACGCCCCGGGCTCTCCGCCGCGCACCGAAAACCGCCCGTGGCGGATGCCGCCGAGGAACTGCCAGGTCACGGACAGCGACCCGTCCGGCAGCTGCCGTCCGTTGGCGGCGATCTCGTGCGTGCCGCAGTTCGCGAAAAGCGGCTCGACGTTCGAGTCGTTGAACGTCCAGCGCGTCACGGCCCATGCACCCCGTCCGACGGCGAGGCGGCGGCCGTCCTTCCGCACCAGCGTCCAGCCCGTCGCACCCGGCTCGACGGATGCCGCGTCGAAGCCCTCGAAGACGGCGTTCCCGTTCCCCTCCAGCGGCAGCGCGAGGGAATCGCACTTCGCGCGCAGCCGCGCCTCGGCGGCGGCGTCCGCCGTGCGCGGCGCCGGGCCGAACGCCGGCAGCAGATGCGTCCAGATCAGGTCCAGCTCGCGCTGCATGTCGCCGAGGCCCGCATGGACCGAGACGACGGCGTCCTGCTCGGGGAAGACGACGGTCAGCTGGCCCGCCGCGCCGTCCGCGCGGTACGCCCCGTGGCGGCAGCGCCAGAACTGGAAGCCGTAGCCCTGGCCCCAGTCGCTGCCCGAGCCAATCGTCTGGGCCTGGACGACGATGCCGCCCGACCAGGTCTGGCGCGCCGTCGCGAGGCGCACCCACTCGCGCGAGAGCAGCTGCCGCCCGCCCCAGCGCCCTTCCTGCAGGAGGAACTGCCCGAACCGCGCAAGGTCGCGCGTCGTCATGTTCATGCCCCAGCCGCCGCAGGCGACGCCCGTGGGCGAGACCGTCGACCAGGGGCTCGTCATGCCGAGCGGATCGAACAGCCGCTCCTTGAGGAAGTCCATCAGCGGCTTCCCGCTGATCCTCTCGACAATGGCCGCCAGCAGGTGCGTCGCGCCCGAATCGTACTTGAAGCCCGTCCCCGGCTCGCGGTCGATTTTGTTCTTCAGAAGGGCCTTGACCCAGTCGCCCGCGATGTCGTCGCGCTCGGCGTCCGTTCGGTCGGCGCCGAGGTTCATCGTGAGGAGGTCGCGCACCCGGACCTGCCGCAGGTTCTCGGACGGCTCCGCAGGCGCCGCGTCGGGGAAGAGGGACACGACGCGGCGGTCGAGGTCGAGACTGCCGTCGTCCACGAGGAAACCGACGGCCGTTGACGTGAAGCTCTTCGAATGCGAATAGAGCATGTGCGGACGCTTCAGCGTGTCCTGCGGCGCCCAGGTCCCCTCGGCGATGAGGCGCCCGTGGCGCAGGATGACGAATCCATGCACATAGCCGTTGCCGAAGCGGTTCGTCGCCGCGTCGTTCTCGCACGCCTCGATCCACCGCTGGATCGCCGCAGACGAGACGCCCTGCGACTCCGGCGAGGCCCGCTCGAAATCCGACGCGCACGGCGCGCCCCACGCCCCGGCAACGACCGCAAACGCGGCCCACAGCATCCCGTTCCCCAACTTCATGTCATCCGTCCTTTCCCATGTGTCTCCTGCTTCTGCAGGTCCTTTCCGGCGAGGGCGTTGAGACGGTCGATCCAGCGCGTGCCGAGCGCGTCCTTGCGCGCCCGGTGTTCCGTCACCGCGAGGACGAACGGGTTCGTCTCGAACGTGCCGCGCACGCCCGCGAAGTCCGCCTCGGTCGTCGCGCCGAGCCCGTCGAAGCCGAAGCCCGTCTTCATCGAGAGCGAGAACTCCTTGCGCGCGTCCTCGTAGAGCATGTCGTCGAGCTTCAGGACGGATGCGCGCCAGCGGCGGATGATCGAGACGAGGTCGCGGTAGCCGATCCGGCCCTCTTCGAGGCCGTAGTGGCGGAGCATGAGGTCGTAGGCCCATGTCCACTCGTCGTCGTAGTAGCGCGCCTGCAGGTCGGCCATCCGCGCGTCCAGTTCCGCGCAGGAGGCGATCCGACCGGCCTCCACGTCGTCGAGGATCGCGCGTACGCGCGAGTGGGGCGCGAGGAGGCCCGAGAGGTCCACCCAGTCGCCCAGGCCCGCGCGCGCCGTCGGCCTGAGCCCGCCGAGGTAGTCGCCGTCCGTGATCGTCTCCAGCCGCGAGATGAGGGAGTTGCCGAGGAACTTGTCGATCGCCATCCGGTAGAAGCCGATGCCCTTCACGAGCGCGGCGTTCGTGATGCGCGCGCTCTGGTAGGCGTAGGTGTCGCTCGTCGCGCCCGAGAGCGCGCGCAGGCTTTCGAGGATCGCGATGCCGCGCACCATCTTGTCGATCGTGTAGGGCGAGAGGAGGTTGAAGTTCACCTTGTCGAGGCGGCCCTCCGGCGCACGGCGGTCGCGCTTCGGCCACTTCTGCACGTCGCGGATCGTGCCGACGCTCTTGAGGTTCACGCCGGGCACGAGGTACGTGACGCCCTGCGACTCGATGAGGTAGGAGAACGGCAGGCTCGACGTGTCGGGGTTCGTCGTGTGGCGGCCCATCACGAGCGAGAACGCGCCGATGCGCGCGGGCCAGAGGATGTACGAGTCGGACGCCGTCTTCGAGCCGCGCTCCAGCGCGCCCTGGTGGATGGGCCCGAGCTTGTACATGTGGTTGGACTGGTTCGAGCCCGAGCCCGCGTTCATGAAGCTGAACATGCCGGCGATGAGCAGCGTCGACTTGTGGTGCGTGACGGTGAACGGCCCCGCGAAGACCGCGCAGGCCTCGCCGTTCTCCTCCTGGCAGTTGCAGAAGAAGAGCGAGTCGCTCGCCGAGTAGCCGTGGCCGAGCGCACACGACTGCCCGACGTAGCAGCGCGTGAGGCGCGTGCCGTCCTCGACGCGCGAGCCGTCCTGCACGATGAAGTCGTCCGCGCTGACGCCGCGCCCGATCGTGACGGGCGAGTCGCGGCGGCTGACGAGCGAGCCGTTCGAGAGGCGCGCCGCGCCGTCCACCACCGCGCCGTCGCCGATGAAGACGTTGCACACGAGCCCCGTGTCGACGACCGTCACGCCGCAGCCGATCGTGCCGCGCGCCGACCGCGCGGCCGCCGCCTTCTCCCGCGCGAAGCGCTTGAGCGCGGCGACGAGGCGCGGCCGGTGCCGGTACATCGCCTCCAGGTACGCCTCGTGCGCCGTGAGCGCCGTGTGGATCGTCACCTCGCGCCCGCCCGTCTCGTTGAGGACCGAGACCTCGACGCCGTTGCCGAAGCTCGTCTCGCCCTCGACGTAGATCTTGTCGACGTTGCCGATGTGCGTACACGCGCCGATGTCGTAGTTCGCGATGTAGCTGCGGACGTTCGAGATGCGGCAGTCGTCGCCGACCGTCACGTTGTGCAGCGTCGCGTGGTAGAGGCCCGCCGGCTTGCGGACGCCGCCCGGCAGCGTGTACGTCGTGCGGAACGCGCCGAGGCGGCACGTTCCCGAGAAGGCCGCGTCGCACACCGTCGCCGCGTCGAAGCCCGGCGCGACCGTGACCGCCCGCCAGTCCTCGGCCGAGCAGCCGTGCGCCTCCAGGGCGGCGATCTCCGCGTCCGTCAACTGCCGATACGCCATGCGCCCCCGCCTTTCCGCGCCTCAGTGGTGGGAGCAGCCCCCGCAGCCGTGGCCGCAGTGGCCGCCGCAGCCGCCGCCGCAGGTCGCGGTCTGCGCGGTGACGAGCGTGCCGGCGAGCAGCTTCTCGACCGCCTCGTCGGCCGCGCCCGCGACGCCCGCGAAGAGCGAAATGCCCGCCCCCGCGAGCGCGCCCTGCATGCCGGGGCCGACGTTGCCGCAGATGACGGCGTTCACCCCGTGCCACACAAGCCAGAGGGCGAGGTCTTCATGGCCGGTCCCCTCGGTGTCGGCGACTTCGGAGGACACCACGCGGTCTTTTTCGATCTTGTAGATCTTGAACTGGGTCGACTTCCCGAGATGCGGGAAGATCCGCCCCTCGGCATACGGAATGGCAATCTGTGCGTCCATGCGGGATAGTATAGCACACTCTCAGAGGGCGAGCAGGACGACGCCCACGAGAATCGCGGCGAGGGCGAACGCCTTGCGGCGCAGGTTCGTCTCGTGGAAGAACGCCGCGCCGAGCACGAAGGTGATCACCACCGAGAAGCGGCGCAGGAGCGAGCCGACGGAGATGGGGACGCCCGGGATGGAAAGCCCCTTGAAGTAGAGCCAGTCCGCGCACGCGAGAAGGGTCCCCACGCAGGGGATCGTCCACCGCCACTCGAACGGGTCGTGGCGGAGGCGCAGGAGCGTGCGCCCCGCGAGCAGCAGGCCGTAGACGGCGACGAGGCCGATCTGGAACCAGAACTGCACCACCTCCACCGGCGCCGCGCGGACCTGGAAGACGTATTTGTCCCACAGGCTCGAACAGGCCGAACAGCACATGCCGCCCACGGCGCACCACACGGCGCGGCTGCGCAGGAAGTCGATGCCCTCGTGGCGCCCCGCCCAGGAGAACGCCCAGTAGCCGCCGAAGACGAACAGCATCCCGATGCCCTGGATCCAGGTCGGCACCTCCCCGTAGCAGAAGAACGCCGCCACGAAGACGAGCGCCGGGGCGCTCGCGCGGATCGGCGTCGCGATGGTGATCGGAAGCGTGCGCAGGGCGCAGAAGGTGAGGATCCACGACGTCGCGACGATGACGGACTTGCTGGCGGCCAGGGCCAGCACCCACCCTTCCGGGTGCAGCAGCGTCCCGACGTCCCCGAAGAGGAGCGCCGCCGCGACGAACGCGCTCCCCCCGCAGCACGTCGAGATGAGCAGCGTCGGCAGCACCGCGTTGTTCCGCACGCTCGCCTTCTTGGCAATGTCGTAGAACGCGAGGAAGACCGCGCTCAGGAGAATCCACACCGTCCAGTCCATGTTCTTCTTCAACCTTTCCGGGAAACAGCGGTCGGTTAGTTTAGCATAAATGCCGTATGGCATAATACGGCAAACGGGCGGCGCTGCAAGGCGGCGGCGAGGAGGGCACCTCAGGAACGGAACCTCACGCAGAGGCGCGGAGAGGCGGAGAACGCAGAGAGGAAGGTTGAGACGATGACGGGGAACGAGATGGCCGACGACATCTCAAAACGTATCTTGTCGCCATGAATCTCCCGCTTGGATTGCCTGTCAACTTCGGCAGGGAAAGGAGGCTCGTCGATCAACCCAATCAATCTCTGCGCTCTCCGCCTCTCCGCGCCTCTGCGTGAGGCAAAAACGACGACGCGAGAAGACGCGCGAAAGGAAGTCAAGACGAATGAATCCACGAAACGGACGCCGGGCTCCGGGGCGGCGGCAGACGCTTCCTCCATTTGGTATAATGCCCGCCATGTTCTCTTCACGGAAAAAAGGCGACGTCCGGGACGTCCTCGCGACCACGCTGCCCCTCGTGCTCGCGATGGGCGCGCATGCGGTCAACCAGTTCACGGACCGCGTCTTCCTCGCGCGCTACTCGGACGACGCCATTCAGGCCTCCCTCCCCGGCGGCATCCTCAGCTGGCTCTTCATCTGCCTGCTCGTCGCGACCGCCAGCTACTCCGGCACCTTCGTCGCCCAGTTCCACGGCGCCGGCTCGAAGCGCGACGCCGCCGCGGCCTACGGGCAGGGCCTCTGGCTCGCGCTCGCCGCCCTTCCGCTCATCCTCCTCTCGATCCCCCTCGGGTACGCCCTCTTCAACCTCGCCGGGCACGCCCCCGCCATCCTCGCCGACGAGAAGGCCTACTACGGCATCCTCCAGCTCGGCGGCGTCTTCTGCGTCTTCCAGGCCGTCCTCGCCGGCTACTTCGCCGGACAGGGCAAGACCCGCCTCGTAGGCGTCGCCACCTGCGCCGGCAGCCTCTCGAACGTCCTCCTCGACTGGATGTTCATCTTCGGGCATGGCGGCTGCGGGCGCTGGGGCATCGTCGGCGCAGGCTGGGCCACCGCCCTCGCCGCCGCCGTCCCCTGCCTCATCCTCGGCGAGGCCACCTTCTCCGAACCCGCCCTGCGCGGCCGCCGCTACCTCGTCGCGCTCCGTCCGCGCCCCGACCTGCTCCGGCGCATCATCCGCTACGGCCTCCCCTCCGGCCTCCACCAGTTCCTCGACGTCGCCACCTTCACCGTCTTCGTGATGGCGACCGGCCGCCTCGACGCCCTCTCCCTCGCCGTCTCCAACATCGTCTTCACCGTCAACTACGTCTCCTTCGCCCCCCTGCTCGGGCTCGGGCAGGGCACCACCGTGCTCGTCGGGCAGTACCAGGGCGCGGACGACGCCGTCGCCTCGATCCGCGCCACGAAGAGCGCCCTCTTCCTCGGCGCCGTCTACGTCGCCCTCTTCGCGCTCGTCGTCTTCCTCTTCTCCGACACCCTCATGGACGCCTTCCGCGGGCCCGACACGGCCTTCGAGCCCGCCGCCTTCCGCGCCCTCGGCCGCACGCTCATGTGGATCATGCTCTCCTGGGCCTTCTTCGACGCCGTGAGCCTCATCGTGGGCGGCGCGCTCAAGGGCGCGGGCGACACGAAGTTCGTCATGTTCGCCCTGCTCGCGATCTCCCTCGGCCTCTGGATGCCCGTCGTCTTCCTCGTCCTGTGGCTCGCCCCCTCGATCACGTTCCTCTGGCTCACGATGCCCTTCTACTGCGGCGTCTGCGCCATGACCTGCATCGTGCGGTTCGCCCGGGGCCGCTGGAGGCGCCTGCGCCTCGTCGACGACCTCGTGACGCGCTGAGGCGGGAATGGTACAATTTCAGCATTTCTCTCCAATACGAAGAAGGAAGGACCATCATGCAGGATTTCCAGAAACCGCTCGTCGAGGCGTGGACGGACTACGTCGCCGGCCGCCTCGACGCCAAGGCGCTCAAGGGCCGTTCCGCCGGCTTCGGCATCTACCAGCAGCGCGACGACCGCACGATGATGCGCGTCCGGCGCGTGGGCGGGCGCGTGACGGCGGACGACCTCCACCACGCCGCCGCCCTCCTGCGCGCCCACGGCGGCAGCCACGTCCATCTGACGACGCGCCAGGACCTCCAGCTCCATGGCATCCCCGCCGCGCACGTCACCGCCGCGCTCGCCGCCTGCGAGGCCGTCGGCTTCCACTTCCGGGGCGGTGGCGGCGACACCTTCCGCAACACGTGCGTCAGCGCCTTCTCCGGCCTCCATGCGGATTCCGTCTTCGACGTCCTCCCCTACGCCCGGGCCCTCTCGCGCGCCTTCGCCGCCTTCGACCCCGCCTACGGTCTCCCCCGCAAACTCAAGATCGCCTTTGCGGACCGCCCTGCCGACGCCGTTCTCGCCCAGTCGAACGACCTCGGATTCCTCGCGAAGACCGTCGACGGCCACCCCGTCTTCGAGACCTACCTCGGCGGCGGCATCGGCTTCAAACCGCGCCTCGGCTTCAGGCTCTTCGACGCCCTGCCCGCCCCGGACTGCATCCGACTCGCGAAGGCCCTCACCGTCCTCTTCAACGAACGGGGCTGCCGCACGAACCGCGCGCACGCGCGCATCCGCTTCCTGCGCGAAGACCTCGGCGACGCGGAATTCGCGCGCCTCCTCCAGGCCGCGTTCGACCGGATGCCGGCCGAGAGCGTGGACCTGCCTCCCACCGAACCGCCGCCCCCCACGGCCTTTCCCGTCCACGCCGCCGCGCGCGCGGGCTTCGACGCCTGGCGCGCGCTCGCCGTGACGCCCCTCGCCCACGGCCGCTCCGCCATCCGCCTCTTCGTCCCCTTCGGGAACTTCACGGCGGACGAACTCGACGCCTTCGTGGCGGCGCTCGCGCCCTTCGGCGCGACCTGCTTCGAAATCCTCACCTCGCTCGACCTCGGCCTCGTCGTCCCGGAAGAGCAGCTTGCGGGCGTGTACGCCGTCCTTGCGGACCTCGACCGCGACTACCTCGCCCGCAGCTTCGTCGGCAACATCCGCACCTGCGTCGGCTGCACCGTCTGCAAGAGCGGCGTCACCGACGCTCCCGCCGTCGGGCGCGCCGTCGCCGCCTACTTCGACGCGACGTACCAGCCCCTCGACACGCCCCGGAAAATCGCCGTCGCGCGCGCGCTCCTCAACGACGTGCGCATCAGCGGGTGCCCGAATTCCTGCACGAACCAGCCGCTCGCGGCGTTCGGCTTCGCGGGACGCAAACTGGACGGCGCCGACGCCGAGACGGCCTACACGCCCGGCTCCCAGA
>ERZ1026780.1106-NODE-1106-length-18755-cov-5.213904_pt1 | contig 18755 bp, 15 predicted proteins | sample MGYA00380126_ERZ1026780 | MGnify/ENA primary metagenome ERZ1026780 (study PRJEB33269, sample SAMEA4719762) | human gut metagenome | biome: human-associated habitat; feature: organic feature; material: feces | place: Cameroon | collected 2013-10 ... | reverse complement strand
TGAAAAAGCTAATGCAGTCAACACACATCTATCGGGCATCTGGTGTTGCAGGTTATAAAAGGAAGAAATACGCAGCTTACGACAAAGGCAGAGCTGAATTGCCAGAGCCGGATTTCGCCTGCCGCTCATTCCGTTCCTATCAGAATCTTGTTAGGGAGCGCTGTCCCCAAACCCTGCTTTACGCAAACTCTCCCGCGCCGCCACCATACGAAGATAGGTAGCAAGCAACAGCGGCGGGTACGCCCTGAAACAGGGCGCACCCGGCTACAACTCCGGTTGAAAATCCAATATCTACAATCGCCAGAATATGTATGGGCGGGCAGGCACGGCTTGTGTCTGTCCGCCTTGTCTGCCAAAAAGCGCGGCGGGCGGCGGCAGTCAATGGCGCGAAGCGTTCATCTTGACCATTGACGGCTGGCGGCTGCTGCGCTACGACCCTTTCCAATCTGCAAGCCACAGAACAATTTCGGTAGCCGCTGCCCAAATTACGCTGTCAGCCGCTCCGTCCCGTGGGATTGACGTGCAGCCCCATCGCTGCTATAATGAAAACACAATTTCAGACACAGGACACCATGCAGACGCAGACGGGCTGAAAGGCTTGACAGGCGGCTGCGTTTTCATTTTCAGATAGGAAAGGAAGGATGCGAAGGGAAGAAGAGCAGACGACAAAAGACGCTCAAGACGCCATTCCTCCGCCGCACGGGAGAAAGCTGCGGCAAAATACTTTTTCGGAGGTGCAACTTGAGCAGGCGGAAAAAGCTCACCAACAACAGCGGCATCCCGCAGCATGAGATCGAGAACATCGCCCGAATTCTGCTGCCGGATATTCTCGCCTTTTACGAGAGTGAGGAAGGGCAGCGGGAATTTGCCGAATGGCAGGCGGCGCAGGACGGGGCAAAAACGGACAAAGACAGCAACGGCGAGAACGTCGCCTGACGATAGATATAAGACAAATCCAAGGGATATATACTCCTAAAACAGCATGGCAAAGGGGATGGCAGACCGCCATCCCCCTTTGTGCGTTTGTTCAGTTTTCATAGGGCTTGTACTCCGTGACGGCGTTCAGGTATGCTTCGACATCTCCGTTCAAAATGAGATCGGCATAAGCCAGCGGGTCGTTGTAGATGAGATAGTCCAGCTCTGACCGCTGGAAGCGGTTGTCCGCCACCTCGTTCTCCACGGCGGTGCAGTCGATGGAGATCATGCTGCCGTCCTGAAACCGCAGCTCTACACAGCCAGTGTCCATGTTGAATTCACAGCTTTTAATGGTTTTCATAATTGTCCTCCTTATCCTTTACCAGCTTTGGTTTTCTCGGCCCTCTGGGCTTGGATTCGGGACGCTTTACCACGCCGTTTCTGAAATGCGTATCCTCGAATTTCTCGAAGAAAACAAATAATCCGAACCCGTCTCCGATTAAGAAGATTTGGTTCGGATTATATTTGTTTGGTGCCGGTGGTGGGACTCGAACCCACACACCATCGCTGGCAACGGATTTTGAGTCCGCCTCGTCTACCAATTCCAACACACCGGCATGAATACCATTTTATTATAATACCGGGCTTTGCAAAAAGCAAGTCCAAATATGAACATTGTGTAAAACGCTGAAAATAATGTCCGATAATTTCGCAATATGCATAATAAAACGCTTTCTGCAAAAATGCATCGGCAAAAATAAGCTGGGAGACGCTTCCTTTATGCCCCCAAAATCAGGCACAGGAAGCGGCTTTTGTCAAAACCGATTTTTTGCGCCGGAAAAGTCGAAATCCCGGGAAAAAATGAACCATTTCTGAAATTGCCGTAAAATTTCCTGTTTTGACTGGCTTTTTTGCCGATTTACCATCGTAAATTATCGAAAAAATATCGGCCGAAAGCGAAAAAAATGCGCCGCCGCCGGCGCTCTTTTTCAAGCAGGCAGATCGGCCCGTTTTGGAAACCCGCCCAAAAACGCAAAAAAAATTAGCGAAAAGCCACTTGTCAAAAAAAGTGGGCTGTTGTATAATTATGAGCATCAATTTGGCCGTTTTGTCTTTTGGTCAAAGGCTCGTCTCTTACGCGGAAAGGGGAAAGGCTTTGGCGAAGATGGGAACCGGGCAAAAGGTAAATTATCAAAAGGAGATGCGCAAATGAGTAAGAAACTGATTGCTCTGCTGTTGGCTGCCATGATGCTTCTGGCGATGGCCGCTGCCTGCGGAAACAACAACGCCAACAACAATGCAAACAACAACAACAGCGAGAACAACAACAGCGAAAACAACGACACTCCCAGCACCGACAACAACAACCCCACTCCCGCTCAGCCTGCCAAGAAGGTCTATTATTCCGTTCTGGGCAGTGACCATTCCAGCCTGAACTTCCTGGACAATGTGGATACGCCCGTGGAGACTGTGGCTACCTACTGCATGAGCTATCTCTATCGTACCTATCCCAACGAAGACGGTATGGGGTATCACTACATTTGTGATATCGCCGCCGAGATGCCCATCCAGGTCGATGAGTATAACTGGGACATCAAGATCCGCGAAGATGCCAAGTGGAACGACGGCACCCCCATCAATGCCGACACCTTCATGTTCACCTTCCAGCAGCAGCTGAATCCCAAGATGGGCGCCAGAATGGCCACCTTCCTGTTCAACAACGCCATCACCATCAAGGGCGCGCAGGAATACTTCGAGCAGGGCGTTGACGGCAACATCTCCTGGGATACCGTTGGCATCCAGAAGATGGACGACTACACCATCCGCATCACCACCACCGACACCAACACCGCCGATCAGGTCTGCAACCACTTCTATCAGAGAAACCTGGTCCCCGTCAACGAGAAGCTCTGGAACGAGTGCCTGAGCGCTGACGGCGCCACCACCTCCTACGGCTCCGACCTGAGCCACTTCATCGGCTGCGGCCCCTACAACTTCACCACCTGGGATTACGATTCCATCCAGATCTACACCAAGAACCCCGATCACTGGCTGTCTGACCTGTTCAATTACGACGAGGTCCAGATCCGCATCGTTCCCGAGATGAACGCCCGCGTCGAGCTGTGGGAGCAGGGCCTGCTGGATTCTCTGAGCCCCAACGCCGAGACTCTGGAGCGCTACATCGACGATCCCCGTCTGGTGGAATACGGCTCCATCAGCGTCTATCATCTGGACATCAACTGCAAGAACCCCAACAACCCCATCTCCGGTTCTGACAATTACCGCAAGGCCATCTACCACGCTCTGAACCGCGAGGTCATCGCCAAGGAGCTGTTCGGCCACATGGAGCCCGCCGGCTGGTATGTCAACTCTCAGGCCGGTCTGCTCAGCGAGAACGCCCTGACCTATCGTGAGTCCAAGTACGGCAAGGCCGTCGAAGAGATGGTCGCTGGCTGGAGCGCCGAAGGCAGCACCACCGGCTATAATCCCGAGTTGGCTCTGGAATACTTCGACAAGGCTTGCGAAGAGTGCAATGTCAGCAAGGACACCGTCATCAACATCATCATGGCTTACGATCCCTCTGATACGGCCTGGCACAAGACCGCGCAGTATCTGCAGCAGGAGTTCCCCGTGATCTTCAACAACCGCGTCACCGTCGAGATCAAGAACTATTCCGGTATCTCCACCACTGCTTATAAGCAGCAGGGCGACGACGGCTGGGATCTGTCTCCCAATGACTGGGGCCGCAGCATGTCCCGTACCTATCCGTTCCAGTGCTTCTACTACTTCACCTCCGGCTACGATGGAAGCCCCAACAACTATTTCAACGCCGATTTCGATGCGCAGTATGATTACTGCTCCAAGATCCAGAACGGCGATTACGACACCCTGCTGAAGGAGACCCAGAAGCTGGAAGAGATCTATCTGGAGCATGTGATCCAGTGCCCCGTCGTCCAGGATGTCTCTTATGAGCTGCATGCTGAGCGTCTGGTCCTCCCCGTCAAGACCTATATCCCGGGCTTTGGCTGGGGCAACTGCTACGGCGATATCAACGAATAATCGCCCCTCGCTTCCGCTGTGATCCGTCACAGCAATTGGATGTCCTTTTCGGGAGCGTGCCGCCTCTGCGGCGGCACGCTCCCTCTCTAAGAGCCGGAAGGCGTCTTTTTTGTTTTCCTGATCCAATCCAGGAAAATCCAATGCAGTTAGGAGAATCCTATGTTTAAGTACATTCTGGAGCGCATTGGCGCCATGCTGATCACGCTGTTTCTGGTCATGACCCTGTCCTTCTGCGTGATCCGCCTGATGCCGATGACTATCTTTGAAAATCCCGAGGTTCCCGCTGAGATCCAGCGGCAGCTGGAGGACAAATTCCACCTGAACGATCCCATGATCGTCCAGTATTATTACTTCATGCGGGATGTGATCACCGAGCTGAACTTCGGTATTTCCATCAAGCTCCGTCCCGGTCTGCCGGTGTGGGATATTCTGGTTTCTCGTCTGCCGCCCACGATCCTGGTGAACTTCCTCTCTCTGTTCATTTCCGTGCCCATCGGCCTGATCGCCGGTACGGCTGCGGCTTTGAAGCGCAATACCTGGCTGGACCATGTGATCTCCTTCCTTGTGGTCATCTTCATATCGGTCCCGTCCTTCGTATTTGCGTCTGTGATGCAGTATGGCCTGGCCTATAAGCTGGGCTGGTTCCCGGTGCTTTATGACGCTACCACGGGAACTGTCGGCGCCATGATGTCTTCCATGATCCTGCCCATCATCGCGCTGTCTCTGGGACCCATCGCGACCATCGCCCGTTACCTGCGCGGCGAGCTGATCGAAAACATTTCCTCTGAGTACCTGCTGCTGGCCCGCACCAAGGGCCTCACCAAGGTCCAGTCCATCACCCGCCACGCGTTCCGCAACTCCCTGATCCCCATCTCCAATACCCTGATCTCCATGATCACCGGTATTATGGGCGGCTCGCTGGTTATCGAAAATATCTTTGCCATCCCCGGCGAAGGCGGCCTGCTGGTCAAGTCTATCATGGCCGGCGACCACTTCCTGACGGTGGCGTGTTTGATCTTCTATTCCGTGACTTCTCTGGTGACGATCCTGATCGTCGACCTGTCTTACGGTATCATCGACCCCCGCGTCAGAGTAGGAGGCAGAAAATAAATGATTTACGACAGAAACAATTTGCCGGAAGAGCTGAAAAATCTGCCTGCTTCTGCGTTTGAGTCTCTCCATCAGGAAGACATCAAGGACGAAAAGTTCCAGACAAAGCCCATCGGCTTCTTCAAGGACGCCATGATCCGCCTGAGCAAGGACGCCGTCTCCATGATCTCCCTGACGATGATCCTGCTGATCGTGATCCTGTCTCTGCTGATCCCCAACATCACCGGCTATACCTATACCCAGCAGAATGTTGCCCAGACCAATATGCCCCCCAAGATCCCCGGCCTGGAAAAGCTGGGCATCGCAGACGGCACCTATGTCCTGAAGGACCGCCGGAAGGACAAGCTGGACGACACCGACCGCTACCCCGAGGGCAGCGTTCTGGAGACCCTGAACGAGCATGAGGTCAACGGCGTGATCATGTGCGATGTGAAGGTGGATTATTACGCCTTCTGCGGCGCCCCCGCCGACGAATATCACTGGCTGGGCACCGACGCCCTGGGCCGCGACCTGATGACCCGTCTGTTCCGCGGCGCGCGGATCTCTCTGCTGATCGCCGTCATCACCGTGTTCACCAATGTGTTCATCGGCGTGGTCTACGGCGCAGTCTCCGCTTATTACGGCGGCAAGGTGGATATCTTCATGACCCACCTGGCCGAGGTCATGGACGGTATGCCCTATGTGGTCGTTACCATCCTGTTCATGCTGGTGCTGGGCGCCGGTATCTTCTCCATCATTCTGGCCATGACGGTCACCGGCTGGATCGGCACCTCCCGCCTGATCCGTGCGCAGTTCTATCGCTTCAAGGGCCGCGAGTATGTTCTGGCTGCCCGGACGCTGGGCGTGCCTGACCGCATCCTGATCTTCCGCCACATCCTGCCTAACTGCGTTGGTCCCCTGATCACTCGAAGCATGATCGCCATCCCCGGCGCCATCTTCTCCGAGTCCTTCCTGGCATACATCGGCCTTGGTATCGCGCCGCCTAACCCCTCCATCGGTATTCTGCTTTCCGATGGTCAGAAGGTGCTGCTGCAGTACCCCTATCAGACGGTCTTCCCCGCGATCCTGATCTCCGTGCTGATGATCGCCTTCAACCTGTTCTCCAACGGTCTGCGCGACGCGCTGGATCCCACGAAACGCGGAGAGGAGTAATACTATGGCTGATTATATGAAGAATGAAGTCATTCTGAGCGTCAAGGATCTCCGGATCAGCTTCCGGGCCTATGGCGGCAAGGTGCAGGCCGTCCGCGGCATCAGCTTCGACCTTTATCGGGGCGAGACGCTGGCTATCGTGGGCGAGTCCGGTTCCGGAAAATCCGTGAGCATTAAGGCCATTATGGGTATTCTGGCCAACAACGCCATCATTGAAGAGGGCGAGATTCTTTACGCTGGCAAGGATCTGACCAAGGTCAAGGAAGATGATTTCCATGAGATCCGCGGAAAGCGCATCGGCCTGATCTTCCAGGATCCGCTGTCCGCGCTGAACCCCATCATGAAGATCGGCAAGCAGATCACCGAGGTCCTGCACCTGAACAAAAAGATCACCAAGGAAGAGGCCAAAGAGAAAGCGCTGGAGCTGATGCGTGCCGTGGGTATTCCCGATGTGGAGCGCCGCTTTGAACAGTATCCCTTCCAGTTCTCCGGCGGTATGCGGCAGCGTATCGTTATCGCCATCGCCCTGGCCGGCGATCCGGAGATCCTGATCTGTGACGAGCCTACCACCGCGCTGGATGTGACCGTCCAGGCCAAGATCCTGGAGCTGATCAACCAGATTAAGGAGCAAAAGAACCTTTCCGTTATTTTCATCACCCACGACCTGGGCGTCGTGGCCAACATGGCCGACCGGGTCAATGTGATGTATGCCGGCAAGATCGTGGAGACCGGCACCAGCGAGGAGATCTTCTTCGCCCCCGCCCATCCCTATACCTGGGCGCTGCTGTCCTCCATGCCCGATCTGCACACCAAGGAGCGTCTGCTGGCCATCCCCGGCACGCCACCCAACATGATCTATCCCCCCAAGGGCGACGCGTTTGCTGCCCGTAACCAGTTCGCCATGCGGATCGACTACGAGCAGGAGCCCCCCATGTTTAAGATCACTGAGACCCATGCCGCCGCCACCTGGCTGCTGCATCCGCAGGCACAGAACAATCATATTGAAATGCCTGCAAGCCTGAAGGCCCGTATTGAACGCATGAAAAGGAGTGGAGCGGTAAATGGCTGACGATTACATTCTCGAAGTAAAAAACCTCTGCCAGCATTTCAGCTCTGGCCGCGGTAAGAAAAAAATGGTCGTGAAGGCCGTGGACGATGTCAGCTTCAGCGTCCGCCGTGCCGAGACCTTCGGCCTGGTGGGCGAATCTGGCTGCGGAAAGACCACCACCGGCCGGACCATCATCCGTCTGTACGATCCCACTGACGGCGAGGTGCTGTTTGACGGCAAGCCCATCTCCGGGAAGATGGATAAGGAGCTGCGCAATTATCTGACCTCCAATATCTCCATGATCTTCCAGGATCCCATCGAATCCCTGAACCCCAAGATGACCATCGAGGAGATCGTGGGCGAGGGCTTGAAGGTCCGCGGTCAAAAGGATCCCGAAGAGATCCGCCAAAAGGTGGTGGAGATGCTGGCGAAGGTTGGCCTTGTGGAGGAACACGCCACCCGTTATCCCCACGAGTTCTCCGGCGGCCAGCGGCAGCGGATCGGTATCGCCCGCGCCATCATCATCAACCCCAAAATGGTCATCGCGGACGAGCCTGTCTCCGCGCTGGATGTTTCCGTCCAGGCGCAGGTCATCAACCTGCTGAACGACCTGAAGGAGGAAATGGGCCTGACCATCCTGTTCATCGCCCATAACCTCTCTGTCGTCAAATACTTCTCCGACCGGATCGGCGTGATGTACTACGGTCATCTGGTGGAAGTGGCCAACGGCGACGACCTGTATGCAAAGCCGCTGCATCCCTATACCCGCGCTTTGCTTTCGGCCATCCCCGAGCCCAACCCCCTGACCGAGCGCACCCGCGTCCGCATCGACTATGTGCCGGAGCGCGACCACGATTATTCCGTGGAGAAGCCCTCCATGGAAGAGGTGGAGCCGGGCCATTTCGTCTATTGCTCTCCCTCCGAGCTGAAGAAGTATCGGGAAATCGTGAAAGATGCTTGATCTGCTGTTGAAAAACGGCCTGATCTGCGATGGAACTGCAGCGTCGCCCTTCGTGGGCGACGCTGCGATTCAAAATGGGAGGATCGTGGAGCTTGCCCCTTCCATCTGCGCAGACAGCGCCGAGACGCTGGATGTCTCCGGGCTGGTGGTCGCGCCGGCCTTTATTGATATGCACTCCCATTCCGACGCCTGGTTCATGGCCGACGGCCGCTGCGAAGCGAAGCTTTATCAGGGCGTGGCCACGGAGATCGTGGGACAGTGCGGCAGCTCCTGCTTCCCCCGCAGCGTCAGCCAAATGACGAAGGTCCGCCGGGCGGCGGAGGAGGGGAAGCTCTCCAAAATGGAAGCCTATCAGGCGGGCACCTTTGAAAAGCTCCTGCGGAAGCGGGGGCCGGAGGATGGGATGTCCACCAATCTGGTGCAGCTGGTGGGCCACAATGCCATCCGCCGGGGCGTGGTGGGCCTGGTCAAGCGCCCCGCCTGGGAGGACGAGATCCGTCTCTCCAAATATCTGCTGCAGCAGGCCTTTGAACAGGGCTGCTGGGGGATGTCGCTGGGCCTGGGCTATCTGCCCGGCCTGTTTGCCGATACCCATGAGCTGGAGGAGCTCATCCGCCTTTGCTATATCTATGACCAGCTGGTCACCGTCCATATGCGGGACGAGGGCGACCGGGTCTTTGAAGCGCTGGACGAGATGATCGACCTGGCCCGCCGGACCCATGCCCATATCCATATCGCCCACCTGAAGCTGGGGGCGAAAAGCGTCTGGGGCAGGGCGGAGGCCCTGTATGAAAAGCTCCTGCGGGCGCGGGAGGAGGGTCTGGAGCTGACGGCGGATGTTTATCCCTATCCCGCCTGCAGCACCGGCCTTTCCAGCCGTCTGCCCGATTGGGCGCTGGACGGCGGCACGGACCACGCCTGCCGGCTGCTGGCGGCCCGGGGCCGGGAGCACGACTAGATCCTGGAACTCTTCCGGGAGAAATATCCCGCCCGGGAAGACGGCGACCGCTTCTATATCATCGGCACCGGCGGCGTCTGCCCGGAGGTGGACGGCAAGACTGTGGGCCAGCTCAGCGAGGAATGGGGCCTGCCCGTTCCGGAGACCATGATCGGGACCCTGCTGCGCACCCGCTGCCAGGAGGACTGCATCATTTTCAACATGGACGAGGGCGATGTGGAGTGGCTGCTGCGCCAGCCGGGCATCGCCATCGGCTCCGACGCCTCCTGCCGCCCCTTTGACCCCGCCATGAGCGACGGCAAGCCCCATCCCCGGACCTACGGCACCTTCCCGCGCTTTTTGCGCCTCTGCCGGGAAAAGGGCCTTTGCTCTCTGGAACAGGCCGTCCACCGCATCACCCAGCTGCCGGCGGAAAATGTTGGCCTGAAGGACCGGGGCGTGCTCAAGCCGGGCATGGTGGCCGATGTCACCGTCTTCGACTGGGCACAGATCCGGGAGACCGCCACCTACGACGATCCCTTCCAAAAGCCCGTGGGCGTGGAGCATGTGATCATGAACGGAAAGCTGGCCCTGAAAAACGGCCGGCAGACCGAGCTGCGCCTTGGCGATTATCTCCGCAAGCCCTTTGTGGGCTGATCTTTCAAAAGAAAAGGCATGGAAGCGTTTGCTCCATGCCTTTTTTGCGTTTATCTGCGTTTATTTGCGTTTTTTTGGCTTTTTTGCGTTTTTTGGGGGATCATTTGCTTTTCAGATCCTGCTTGATGCGGGTGGTGGAGATTTCCGGCGTCCGGGGGAGATAGACCACCTGACATTGCTCCTGCAGAAAGTCAAACTTGCCCTTCCAGTCGTCGCCCATGACGAAAATGTCGATCTGGTATTTATCTACATCCGTGGTCTTCTGCTCCCAGCTCTCCTCCGGGATCACCAGATCCACATAGCGGATGGCTTCCAGCATACGCTTGCGCTCCTCATAGGGGAAATAGCATTTTTTCTGCTTCTGGTTCCAGTTGAACTCATCGGTGGAGAGGGCCACCACCAGATAATCCCCCAGCTCCCGGGCACGGCGCAGCAGGTTGATATGTCCGTAATGGAGCAGATCAAAGGTGCCGTAGGTAATGACGCGCTTCATATCACATTTCTCCTTTTTCAAAATAAGACTGGATCAGGTCTGCCACCCGTCCGGCGGAGCCGCCGTCCTGCCAATGATTGTAATAGTCGCAGGCCTGCTGCCGCGCGGCCCGCTCCGGATCCCGTCCGGCGGCGATATCTCCGGCGAAATCCACCAGATCGGAAAGAGTGTAAAGGTATCGGCCCTTCAGGACCTGCGTGATGTCCTCCATCACAAGGCCGCGCTTTTCCTGGTAAGCCGCCAGATCGTCCAGCGTTAGTCCGATGGGCTTTCCCGTCAACAGAAAGTCACAGTAGACGGAGGAATAGTCCGTCAGAAGCGCGTCTGCATCGGCCAGCGCTTCATAAAGCTGGACCCCCGCCTGCCGCAGGTCCTCGTCGCCGATCAGGCGGAAGGCGCTCAGGCTGCCGGCCCGGATGACGGAAAGATCCTGCATGGGATGGGGCTTGAGGATCAGCAGAAGCCCCGCCCGCTCCAGCGCTTCGTTGAGCGTTTCCAGCGCCCCGGCCTCCTCCAGCAGGGGAAGACCGCAGCCGGAGAGGGCGTAGTTGCTGCCGTAGGACCGGGTGTGCTGCCGGAAGGTGGGCAGCCAGAAGATGACCTTTTTGCCCTCCCGGGGGACGACGCGGTCCAAAAGCCCCTGGGGCCGGGTCAGCGCGTCGCACCGGGGATAGCCCAGCAGACGGCCCTGCTCCGGCGCCAGCCCCAGCTCCCGCTCCATGACGGCCTTCACCTGCTCCGAGGGATAGCTCCAGCGGTTGCAGAAGGGGCCGGGGGTATAAAAGCCCCGGCAGCATTTGATGGGCGTCCCGTGGCCCAGAAAAAGGCTCAGCTGCCCCCGGCGGGGCGGCCAGAGGGTCTTGTTGCAAAAGAGGACGCATTTGGAGGAAAGGGCCAGCCGGATGGCCCGGGCCCGCTGCCAGGGGATCTCCGGCCGGTATTCCACAAAGGAGACCTGCGTTTGGGGATAGGCCGCCCGCCAGAGCGCCGGCTCCCGCACCAGCCAGGTGAGGGAGACCCCCTGAAGGGCCGGGCGGCGCAAAAGCTCCTGAAAGACCGGAAAAACATTGCAGGAAACATCCGGGCTGCTCTCCAGCAGGCCCCGCCGCCGCAGGGGCAGCAGGGAAGCGCCGCCGTTGATGGCGGCCCGCAGCACAGCTTTGATCATGAAGCCCTCCTTGCCCGGCGCAGCGTCCGCCGGATCAGATCCTTTTCTCCCGCGCTCAGCAGGCAGCGCCATGCATAAGGCAGGTAACACAGGGTGAACAACCCACATTTCACAAAAAACAGCAGCCAGCCGCCGCCGGGCAGCAGCCGGCGGAGCGCCAGCGCAGGCAGCGCCATGGGCAGCATCTTCAGCGTCAGCAGCCCGGCCATGCGCCAGTAGGCGGGGATGTCCAGCCCGATCCGCCTGTGGTAATACCAGTTCATCATGGCGTATTGCCCGGCAAACAGGGCCAGCGTCGTGCCGATGGCCGCACCAACACCCTGCCAGCGCATGGCCAGCGGAATAGAAACAACAATATTGATCACCGCCAATACCAGATAGCTCAGGCTGCGATACTTATGCCGGTTCATGGCCTGCAGGATGGAGATGCCCAGATTCTGGGACAGGGGAACGATCCCCGGGACCATGATGATCAGCGCGATCCAGTAGGCGGCGCGGACCTCCGGCGCGCCCAGCTGCCCTCCGCCGATCAGGCCGATAAACTGCCGCCCGAAGGCGATAAAGCCCGCCAGCACAAAGGAGAGCAGCAGAAACTGCACATGGCCGATGCGCAGAAACAGCGGGGAAAAATCCGCCTTTTCCCCGTCTCTGACATAGAGCTGGGTCACATGGGGCAGATAAACGCCGCTGATGGCTGTGGAAAGCTGCTGGAAATAGGCGTTGAACTGAACGCCCACGGTATAGACGGTGACGGCGGCCGTTCCGCACACCGCCCCCAGAATGAACTTGTCCGTGCTGGCATAGAGCTGGTCGATGAGGATGTTGAGAAAGATAAACAGGGAAAAGGAAAAAATGCTCTTCAGCATTTCTCCCTCCGGCCGGCAGAGCCGGGGCCGGGCGTCGGTCCTTGCAAGGCAGTACCAGGCCAGAAACAGCTTGACGGCGATGGAGACCACGGTGGTGACGGCGGCCAGCGCCGGCGAACGATAGCCCTGCCGCAGCACCAGCAGCATCCCGCCGTAGGTGAACAGCGTGTTCAGGATGCTCATGAGCTTGGCGAAGGCAAAGCGCTCCTGGGCGGTGATCAGCGAGGAAAACACGCTCAGGGGGAAGGAGGCCGCCAGATTGACGGAAAGGATGGAAAGCACCTGCCGCAGGATGGAAAGCTCCTCCGGGGTGAACTTCGCGCCGAACAGCCGGGGCAGAAAGGCGTGGGTCAGCAGAGCGCAGATGCCCAGCGCCGCCGCGCCCAACACAAGATACATCTCCAGAAACATCCCGCTGCAGCGGTCGGCCTTGTCCCGGTCGCCCTCGGCGCGATATTTTACATAAAACCGCACCAGCGTCTGGCCGAAGCCCAGATCCAGCATGGTGAGAAAGGCAATCACCGAGGTGGCCACGGAATAAACACCATATTCGCTCTCGCCCAGATGCCGCAGCAGGATGGGCGTGAAAACGATGCCCACCAGCATATTCACGCCCCACTGGACATAGGCCAGAAGCGCGCCCAGACGCTTTTGATCGTGCATAGCAAGCCCCTTTCTCCACAAGATGGTCAATATTTTTATTATAGGTTTCCCGTCTTCTTCTGTCAAGCCGCGGCGCAGGAAAAGAAAACGGCAAAGGTTTGCGCCCTGCGCCGGCGCTTTCGGGTTGAAAAGCCCGGCGGGATGTGGTAAAATAAAGTGCTATATCAGCTTTATTTATTGTTTGAAGAGAGAAAAGCGCTTATGTTTCTGAAATCCATCGAGATCCAGGGCTTCAAATCCTTCCCCGACCAGACTCTTATGAACTTCGGCCGGGGCATCACGGCCATCGTCGGCCCCAACGGCAGCGGAAAAAGCAATATCGTAGACGCCATCCGCTGGGTCCTGGGGGAGCAGAGCACAAAGACCCTCCGGGGCGGCAAGATGGAGGATGTGATCTTCGGCGGCACCGCCCGGCGCAAGCCCCAGGGCTTCTGTCAGGTGACGCTGACGCTGGACAATACCGACGGCGGCCTGCCGGTGGACTATGCGGAGGTCATGGTGACCCGCCGGTATTACCGCAGCGGCGAGAGCGAGTTTTATATCAACCGAAAGGCCGTCCGCCTGAAGGATATCCACGAGCTGTTTATGGACACCGGTCTCGGCCGGGACGGCTATTCCGTCATCGGTCAGGGCCGCATCGACGAGATCCTCTCCGTCAAGAGCGCCGACCGGCGGGAGATCTTTGAGGAGGCCGCGGGCATCACCAAGTTCCGCTTCCGCAAGGAGGAGAGCGAGCGCAAGCTGGCCGCCTGCGAGGAAAATCTGGTGCGCATCCGGGATATCATCACCGAGCTGGAGCAGCAGGTGGCCCCCCTGAAGGATCAGGCGGAGCGGGCAAAGTCCTTCCTGATCTACCGGGACGAGCTGCGGGCGCTGGAGGTCAATGTCTGGCTGGACAGTCTGGACCGGCTGAAGGACAGCCTGCAGAAGGCCCGGACGGATTATGACAACGCCGAGCGGATGCTCTCCGCCCGCAAGCGGGAGACGGAGGAGCTGCAAAACCGCTCTGCCGCCCTGACCGAAGCCCTCCACGAAAAGGATCTGGAGGGGGAGCGTCTGCGGGAGGAGCAGCGTCAGGCGGAAAACCGGGAGAGCGATATGCGGGCGCAGATCGCCGTGAATCAGACCCAGATCCGCAATACGGAGGAAAATATCCGCGCCGGGCAGCGGGCGCTGGAGGAGCAGGGCGCGCAGGGACAGGATCTGCAGGCCCAGAAGGCCGGGCAGGAGCGCCGCCTGACGGAGCTGGCGGAGCAGATCGGCGCCCTGGAGGGCGAGCTTTCCGCCCTGCTGCAGCAGGTGCAGGAGGCCTCGGAAAACGCCCGGGAGCTTTCCCTGCGGCTGGACGCGCTGGATGCCCGCATCCGCATGACCCGGGAGCAGGCCGCCCAGCGCAGGGCAGAGGCCGGCGCGCTGGCTTCCGGCGCTCAGGAGATCCGCGCCCGGGGCGAAGCCGTGGAAAAGGAGCTGGCCGAGCTGGAAGCCCGTCTGGACACAGAGCGGCAGCAAGCCCGGGCCCTTCGGCGGCAGAAGGAAGAAAACGAAGAAAAAAAGGCCTCGGCGGAGAATATGCTCCGGGGCTTTGAGCTGCGGGCCCAGGCTCGGCAGAAGAAGGCGGAGGAGCTGCAGACCCAGGCGGAGCAGACCTCCCGCCAGCAGGCGCTGCGGACCCAGCGGCTGGACCTGCTGCGGGCGATGGAGCGGGAATATGAGGGCTTCGGCCAGAGCGTGCGCCGGGTGATGCAGGCGGCGGGCAGGGGAGAGCTGCGGGGCGTTCACGGCCCGGTCTCCGACCTGATCCGCACGGAGGACGAATATTCCGTCGCCATCGAGATCGCCCTGGGCGGCAGCCTGCAAAATATCGTCGTGGACGACGAGCAGTGCGCCAAAAGCGCCATCCAATATCTCAAGACCCATGATTTCGGCCGGGCCACCTTCCGTCCGCTGACTGCCGTCCGGGAGCGGCGGGGCGGGAAGCAGCTCTCCGGACCGGGCTTTGCCGGCTGGGCCGACCAGCTGGTGCGCTTCGACGGGCAATATGCCCCGCTGATCCGCAGTCTGCTGGCGGATACCGCCGTGGTGGACCATATGGACAACGCCATCGCCATGGCGAAGAAGCACGGCTATGCCTTCCGCATCGTCACGCTGGACGGCCAGCTGATCAATCCCTCCGGCGCCATGACCGGCGGCTCGCTGAACAAAAATGTGGGCGTTTTGTCCCGCGCCAACGAGATCGCCCAGCTGGAGCAGGAGACCGCCCGGCTGCAGCACCGGCAGCAGGAGCTGGAGCAGAGCCTGCGCGCCGCCCGGCAGGAGCTGGAAAGCGCCGGCTACGAGGCCAATGTGGCCCGGGACGAGCTGCGCGCCGCTCAGGATGCCCTTCTGGAGCTTTCCGCCCGGCAGAGCCAGCATCGGGCCCTTATCGACGCGCTGGAGCAGCGGTCCTCCCAGAGCCAGCGGATCCGTTCGCTGGAGGAGCAGCAAAAGGCCCTTCTCTCTCAGGCGGAGACGGAGGACCGGGCCGCGGAAGCCCTTGCCGCGGAATACAGCGGCCTTTCTGGCGGAAAGGCGCAGGCGGAGACGCGCGCCGGCAGCCTGACCCAGCAAAGCGCAGACCTGCGGGTCCGTCTGGCGGAGCAGCGCACAGAGAGCGACAGCACACGCCGGAGCATAGCAGAGCTGGAGGAACGCATCCTTGCGGCCAGCGGCCAGCGAAAGGACCGGGAGGCCGCCATAGAGGTCCTGCGGCAGCAGAGCCGGCAGCTGCGGGAGACCGTGGCCCAGCAGGAGCTGGTGGCCGCACAATACGCCGGAGAGGCGCAGAACGCAGGGACGCGCCTGCTGGCGGTCAATCAGGAAAAGCTGCGGCTGGAGGGCGTCCGCGGGCAATGTGAAAAGGAGCTGCGCAGCAAAAACGACGAGCTGATCCATCTGGAGCGGGAACGGGGCCGGCTGGAAAACAAAAAGACCCAGGCGGAGATGGAGGAGGACAATATCCTCCAGAAGCTCTGGGAAAGCTATGAGCTGACCCGGGTCACCGCTCAGGAGCTGCGCCAGCCCATGGAGAGCATTTCCGCCGCCAACCGGCGCATCGGCGAGCTGCGGGCCGCCATCAAAAAGCTGGGTTCGGTCAATATCGACGCCATCGAGGAATATGCCCGGGTGAGCCAGCGCTATGAATTTATGAGCACCCAGCGGAACGATCTGGAACGCTCCAAGGAGGAGCTTCTGAAGATCATCGGCGACCTGACAAAAAGCATGAAGGAGATCTTCGCCGTCCAATTCCGGGCCATCAACGAGAGCTTCCGCCATACCTTTACGGAGATCTTCGGCGGCGGCAGCGCAGAGCTGCGGCTGGAGGATGAGAGCGATATCCTCAGCTGCGGCATCGAGATCCGGGTGGAGCTGCCGGGCAAGTCCATGCGGGCGATCTCGCTGCTTTCCGGCGGAGAAAAGGCCTTCGTGGCCATCGCCCTGTATTTTGCCATCATTCGCGTGCGGCCCACGCCCTTCTGCGTGCTGGACGAGATCGACGCGGCGCTGGACGATGTGAATGTCAGCCGCTACGCCGCCTATATGCGCACTCTGTGCGACAAGACCCAGTTCATCATCATCACCCACCGCCGGGGCTCCATGGAGGGCTCCGATATCCTCTACGGCGTCACCATGCAGGAGCAGGGCGTTACCAAGCTGCTGGCCCTGAACATGAACGAGGTGGAGGCCCATATCCGCGAAACGCTCCAATAACCGATCTTCACCCTAAGGAGGCAAGCATATGTCATTTTTTGACAAGATCAAGCAGGGTCTGAAAAAGACCAAGGAAAGCACCGCCAGCTCCTTCAACGCCGTTTTCGCGACCTTCCGCACGGTGGACGAGACGCTGCTGGCCGATCTGGAGGATGCCCTCATCATGGCAGACATCGGCGCCTATACCGCATCGGAGGCCATCGACGAGCTGCGCCGGCGCTCCAAGCGCCAGAACCTGCAGACAAGAGAGCAGGTCATCGATTGCCTTTGCCAGGTGCTGGCGGAAAAGATGACGCCCAACAACGGCCTGCAGCTGAACACAAAGCCCTCCGTGATCCTTGTGGTGGGCGTCAACGGCGTGGGCAAGACCACCACCATCGGCAAGCTGGGCGCAAAGCTCACCGCCCAGGGCAAAAAGGTCCTCTTTGCCGCCGCCGATACCTTCCGGGCTGCCGCCGCCGATCAGCTGACCATCTGGGCCGGACGGGCCGGCGCGGATATCGTCCGCCACGGAGAAGGGGCCGACCCCAGCGCCGTCATCTTCGACGCCGTTACCGCCGCAAAGGCCAGAAAATGCGATGTGGTCATCTGCGACACGGCGGGCCGGCTGCACAACAAGCAGAACCTGATGAACGAGCTGGAAAAAATGAACCGGGTCATCCAGCGGGAGCTGCCGGAGGCCAGCGTGGAGACGCTGCTGGTGCTGGACGCCACCACCGGACAAAACGCCATCTCCCAGGCGGAGGGCTTCAACAGCGTGACCAAGCTCACCGGCCTTGTGATCACAAAGCTGGACGGGACGGCCAAGGGCGGCATCGCCATCCATGTGAGCGCCGACCTGAGCGTCCCGGTGAAGTATATCGGCGTGGGCGAGCAGGTGGACGACCTGCTGGAGTTTGACGCCTACGATTTTACCAGAGCCTTTTTCGACGGCGCGCTGGACGAGGCCGCGCCGGCGGAGGAATAAAAACGAAAGGGGAGCGCGCCATGGCCAGACACGACGGCAGAGCGCCGGGGGAGATCCGCCCGGTATCCATCATTCCCGATTTTATCCTGTATCCGGAGGGCAGCGTTCTGATCTCCTGCGGCAATACCAAGGTGATCTGCAACGCCACCGTGGAGGAAAATGTCCCGCCCTTTTTGAAGGGGCAGGGGAGGGGCTGGGTCACGGCGGAATATAATATGCTCCCCCGGGCCACCCAGACCCGCTCGCCCCGGGACATCAGCAAGCTCAAGCTCAATGGCCGCGCCGCGGAGATCCAGCGGCTCATCGGCCGGGCGCTGCGCTCCGTCACCGATCTGGACGGCCTGGGCGAGCGGTGCATCACCATCGACTGCGATGTGATCCAGGCCGACGGCGGGACCCGCTGCGCCTCCATCACCGGGGCCTTCTGTGCGCTGGTGATCGCACTGGACAAGCTGCGGCAGCAGGGCGTCTATGCCGATCTGCCCCTTTACAGCTATGTGGCTGCCGTCAGCGTGGGCGTGGTCCATGAGACCCCCGTCTGCGACCTGGACTATCTGGAGGACAGCGGCGGCGAGGTGGACTTCAACTTCGTCATGGACGACGAGAGCAACATCATCGAGCTTCAGGGCACCGGCGAGGAGCGCCCCTTTTCCAAGCGGGAGCTGGACGAGATGTATCTGCTGGCAGAGGGCGGCATCAAGCAGCTCATCGCCGCCCAGAAGCGGGCGGTGGGCCACCTGTTTCGCTGAGAGAAGGGAAGAAAAGACCAATGAATTCTTATGTGATCGCTACCAACAACGCCCATAAGCTGGCGGAGATCCGCGCCATTCTGGAAAACGATTCCCGCCGCTTCCTTTCCATGGCGGAGGCGGAGATCCATACCGACCCGGAGGAGACCGGCGCGACCTTTGAGGAAAACGCCCTGATCAAGGCCCGGGCCGCCTGCCGGGCCTCCGGCCTGCCTGCGCTGGCCGACGACAGCGGCCTCTGCGTGGCTGCGCTGGGCGGAGA
>ERZ1026780.1103-NODE-1103-length-18786-cov-7.645454_pt1 | contig 18786 bp, 12 predicted proteins | sample MGYA00380126_ERZ1026780 | MGnify/ENA primary metagenome ERZ1026780 (study PRJEB33269, sample SAMEA4719762) | human gut metagenome | biome: human-associated habitat; feature: organic feature; material: feces | place: Cameroon | collected 2013-10 ... | reverse complement strand
GGCTCCTCCGCACAGACAATCAGCACATTCTTTGCCTTTCCGGCGAGGAAGCGGATAGGATGATCTCTGAAATGATGTGGGGCGAGGGGACCACCGGCACCCGCCGCGGCGGGCGCATCGCGCTCGTCGGGGAACCTGACGGCTTCGCCGCAGGTGCATTTCGCCAAACGGAATCGAATTGCTCGACAAGCGGTTCGACAAGTGACGGATCGTCTGTCAAAACACCGTTCTTAAAGTTGCGCTTGCGCTCGCTCTTCGCTCCCACCCCAGCGCCCGTCAAATTGGCCGAGCCGAAATACGCCTTGCGTCCGTCAACGATGATACACTTGAAATGCACTCGCGGACAAAGCATTCGTTCCATCCCCCGCCACAGATCTGGATAGCGGTCGAAGTCATCCCGCCAGTTCTGTCCCGGCTCCTTCGCATGAATGAGCCGCAGTTTGACGCCTCGCTTCAGCATCCCGTCCAGCACCTCCAAGAACGGCACCATGTCCCGCCCACCTGTGCTGACATACATATCCTTGATATCCGCAGTCGCTATCCACAACCGCTCCTCAGCCTGCGGCACAATCCCGCAGACAACCCGCACGTAGATTTCGCGATTGGGGATAAATTGCGTCATAGAATATCATCCGTTATGCAACCCACTATCCGCCATTGTTCGATTCAACAGTTTCTTCCGCTCCCTCCAATCTGGCATAAGGGCAGACAGGAATGCGTAAAACTTTTCCGAATGATTAGGATGGATGAAGTGGCAAAGTTCATGCAGAACGACATATTCGATACAACACATTGGTGCTTCGATGAGCCCCCGATTGAGTGTCACAACGCCTTTCCGCACAAGGCATGACCCCCAACGTGTCTTTAGCGATCTCATCTTCAACATGGGATATTTGACTCCATATTTCCCAACAAGCGGGAACATCTTGTCCATAACATCCGCAAACACTGTCTGGAACTGCTGGTCCATGAACCGTCTTACAAGACGGCTCTTGCTTCGGCAATTCATCGGGTCTTTCACGCCAAGGTAGATATACGCGCCATCTGAAGAAATGGACTCCTTTGGGGCCTGAAGGACCTTAAGACGCAAACTCCGTCCGAGGATGCAGAATGTCTCACCGCTCACGTACTTCTTCGGCTGCGGTTTAAACCTACACGCAGCTTTAAACTTCCTGATTGCCGCCAACACATACTCCGCCTTATTCAGCACAAATCTATCAACCTCCGCACACGAGACGTCCATATTCGCGGATACATATACACTTCCATCCCTTCGAATCCTCAGATTCAGATTCTTAACTGGTTTCCGTTCAAGACAATAGGCGATCTTGATATTTTCATTGATGCGCACAAAACGACAAGATGTCGCTTCCCTACGTGGAGAAGCGGCTTCCAGCCGCTTCATTTTCTGCCTTTCCGAAGCGGCAAGATGCCGCTTCTCCACATCGTCCTCCATCTCAAAACCTCCTGACCGCCACAGTCAAGACGTTGTCAATGATTTTATCGACAATATCGAACGACAGCTCCACTCCACGATTCTTCTCATACCCGTAGAAAAGGTCGTCAATATCCTGCGCGATGCGATCATGCACGGTTTTGTTTTCAGCCCAGCCCACTTGTCTGTGCTCCTCGAGAATCTTCGTTATCTCCTCCGACACCTCGGCGACAAAATCGGAATTAATGCCGTTGCCTGCAACATCGTCAAAGATGGCGTTCAGCACGCCAAAGAACGCTTGTGCATGAACGTTGTTCTTAATCCGCTCAGGATAGCTTATCGCGCTTCTGCCGGCGTGATAGTCGTCCATGATGGAGCGCATCTTCGAAAGATATTCCGCCTCGGAAATCATGCGCTCCTTGTATTGCTCCAAGACCTCCTTGATCCGCTTGGAGAAGCTGTCGTAATAGGCCGGATTCTCGTCTCGCCGCCTGCTGATGCTCTTTGTCATGCGACTCGCTATGGCATCGGCCTTGGCCCGCACAGAACCAAGCTCTGCAAGTTCCTTCTCGAAATCGTCTTTGTTCAGGATGTCGATTGGATTCGTAATCTGCTTCAAACCTACGACCGACAAATGCGTATCGAGCAGGTTCTGCATCAGCGGTTCGTATTCCCTGTTGTCAATCGAATCGCAGTATCTGATTTTCACGCTTCGCCGGACTTTGGAGAAAAAGATGAACGCATTTTGGTAACGTTCCCTTTCCTCCTTGGGAATCGCGCGATAAGCTGTTTCGGAGTTAAGAACAAGGCCCAATGTCCGGCCAAAGGCACAAAGAGCCCCGTAGAAGCGTTCCCGAATACCGGCATCCGCCAGAAACACTTCCACCGCTTCGGAATCATCCGGATTCTTGACCTTCGCGAACAATTCCACCAACTGCGAATAGTCGTTACGCAATTTGCCGACTGCCGTCATGACGTCCACCGCAACGCCCTGCAAGTCTCCGACATCGAACTCGCCGAGACCTGCGCCGCTGTACATGTCCACGGCCGCATCGAGTTTTTTTATCAGGCCACGGTAATCGACGATCAAGCCGTAGTCCTTGCCCTCGTGCAAACGATTCGTGCGCGCGATTGCCTGAAGAAGTCCATGTTCCTTCAGCTCCTTGTCGATGTACAGAATCTGGCAAACCGGAGCGTCGAAGCCTGTGAGAAGCTTGCTGCAGACGATCAGTATGTCGATCTCGCCGTCGCAGAACCGGTTTTTCACGGACTCCTCATAGCGGTCCGCGTCGCCATACCGCTTCATCATCTTTTCCCAGTATGCGACAACGATGTCGTCCGCGCCTTCATCGATGTCATCGACGCTTTCGCGCATGTCGGGCGGAGAGATGACGACGGCGCAAGTCAGGCCGCCCATGCGCTCGAAGCATTCCAGATATCGAATGGCGTCCCGCTTGTAGTTCGTCGCGAGCATAGCCTTAAATCCCGTCGCCTTGTAACCGGTCGTGAAATGCTCGCTTATGTCCAGAGCAACGCGCTTGATGCGCGCATCCGTAGAGGTCAGCTTCTGAATGCTGCTCCATTTTTTCCGAAGGTCTTCCTTCTGCGCCTCCGTCAGGCGCTTGGTCGTCTCGCGGAACCACAGGTCGATGTTCTTTTCGTCAACACGTTGTTCAACGAACCGGCCTTCGTAGATCAAAGGCACGATTGCGCCGTCCTCTACGCCGTCCTTGATGGTGTACGTGTGTATCAGCTTCCCGAACTTTTCAAGCGTATTTTTCTCGCGCTTCATCAGCGGCGTCCCCGTGAAGCCGACATAGCAGGCGTTGGGGAACACGCTGCGCATCTTGGCCGCCAACAGTCCATAGTTCGAACGGTGGCTTTCATCGACAAGAACGAATATGTCGCGCGATTCGTTCTTCGTCTCCTGGCGCTCCACGGTGTTGAACTTGTTGATGATGCTCGTCACGATGTCCGCCTTGGCGCTGTTTATCAGCTCGACAAGGTGCTTGCCGCTCGTCGCTCTCGCCGGATTCAGCCGTGTATGCGAAAACGTCGCGGCAATCTGTCCGTCAAGTTCCTTGCGGTCTGTCACGATGACCATTCTTGGATGGCAGGTGGCAAGCTCCATCAGAATGTATTTCGCCAGCATCACCATTGTAAGGCTCTTGCCGCTTCCCTGCGTATGCCAGATGACGCCGCTCTGCCGGTTCCCGTTCCTGTCCGAACGCGCAATCGTCTCCATTGTCGCCTTGACCGCAAAATATTGCTGATAGCGGCATATCTTCTTCACGTTGCCGTCGAAGAGAATGAAATAGCGGATCAGCTCGAAAACCCGCTCCCGGCTGAACAGCGCCAACAGCGCCCTGTCCTGTTCCGTGGGAATACGTGGAGAAGCGGCATCCTGCCGCTTCGTTTCCAAAGCGGCTGGAAGCCGCTTCTCCACAGCCGCTTCATTGGGATACGTGGAGAAGCGGCTTCCAGCCGCTTCCTTCCACACGCTCCAGAACTTCTTCGGCGTCCCTGCCGTGGCGTATTTGGCGGCGTTTCTGTTTGTCGCCAATACAATCTGCGCATACTTGAAAAGCTGTGGAATATATTCGGACTGCTGATTGCGGATCATCTGCTCGACGGCCAACTCAACAGGAATCTGCGGCGCCTTGCACTCAATGACGGCGAACGGGATGCCGTTCACGAACAACACGATGTCAGGCCGCGCATTGTGACGCTTGTCCTGGCTCTCGACCGCAAACTCCTCCGTCACGTGGAAGACGTTGTTTCCCCAATTCTCCCAGTCGATGTACTTCAGATTGAAGCTGAGCAGTTTCCCTTCGCCGACCGCCTCCTGATAGCTCCGTCCCAGCAACAGCGCATCATAAATCTTCTCGCTCGCGCGGACAAGTCCGTCGGCGAGCGGCTCGTCAAGGTCCTCCATCGCCCGTTCGATGTTCGCCGCGGAGAACTCATTTTCGACGCCGGCATACGAATACCGGTTCAGCCGCCGCAGCTGCCCGCGCAGGATGTCCTTCAAAAGAACATGGTAGCGTCCGCCACGCTGCATTTCGCAGTTTGACGGCGAGATGTACGTGTACCCCATCGACTCCAGAAGCTCGATCGCCGGCTTCTGGCTTGCGTTGGATTCAAGATAGACGTCTTTGTCCATTTCAAGAGATCTTTATATGGTGATCCGCCGTCTCAATTCGTCGATTGGCGGTAGGGCGCGTTTAAGATTTTCCGGCATCTCATCCGCCGTCCTGTAGGTGGCGACCCCCAATGGTTTGTTGTAGTCGCGTATGGCGTATTCCACGTACGGCCTGTCTGCGGATTGGCAGAGGATGATGCCGACAGAAGGATTCTCATGCGCCTTCTTGACCGTATCATCCAGAATCTGGAGATAGAGGTTCAACTGCCCAAGATAGATCGGCTTGAATGTGCCTTTTTTCAGTTCCACGGCGACAAGCGAATTCAGTTCGCGATTGAAGAAGAGCAAATCAATGAAATGCTCGTGTCCTGCCGCCTCGACACGGTACTGGTTTCCGATGAACGAAAAATCCCTGCCAAATTCCGTAATGAACTGGCGGATGTTGGCGACAATCGATTTCTCAACAACGCGTTCGTCAACATCTTCCGCACTTCCAGCTTCTACATCGTCAAGATTTACGAAGTCCAGCAGATATTCGTCGCGGAACATCCCGAGCGTCTTCCGCGCAAGGGTGATGTCGGGAATAGTCGCCGCAAAGTTGCTCGGCATTGTGCCGCGATGCTGGAAGTCGTCGCGCTTGATGCTTTCACGAAGCTGTTCTAGATTCAAGTGTCGTTGCACGGCTTCATGTATGTAGAACAACCTCTCGCTCAGTGGCCTTGACCCAGACAATATCTCCATGTGATGCGAAAAGCTGATGGACAAGAATTCGGCAACAGTAACCGGCACCCCGTTTCCCGCCTCCAATTTGGCCGTCGGTGGCGGCCAAATTACATTGTCAACCCGCCGTATATCATTCTTTGTCCCCACTTGCAGCAGAGTCTCACGACCTTCAGACGCGACCTCCAATTTGGCAGACGGCGTCTGCCAAATTAAGTCACCCGCCCATTTCTCATAAAACTGGCGCATATTCCGTATGTTTCGCGCGCCAAACCCACGCAGTCCCGGCATTTCCTTCTGTAATTGCCAACTGATGGTATCAATGACGCCCGTGCCCCACTTTTCCGTTTTTGTCTTGTAGGACACATACTGCCCGATGCCGAAATAAAGCCTAAGCATCTCGGCATTCGCGTTTGCCGCAACCCGGCTCTGCGCCTTGACGATTGCCGACTTGATTTCCTTTACGGCCTCAACAATGTCTTTTGAAAGTTCGTCCATGATGTTTCCTCCTACACCTTCGCAATCCGTGTGGAGAAGCGGCTTCCAGCCGCTTCATTTCCGGCTCTTTCCAAGCGGCAAGATGCCGCTTCCCCCACTCTCACAATCCCAGTCAACAATAGTTGCATCAAGGCTTTCTTCTTTTGCTTTTCCTCATCGCACTTGCGCTGATTAAGGGCGATCAGCCGATCAAATGATTCAATACAGTTGCCAATAGCTTGTTGTTCCTTGAGGGACACATGCGGAATCATAATTGTTTTCATCCCTTCAATGTCAATACTCCGACCATCTCGAATTCCGTAAACATGTGGCTTCAAGTCGCATTCAATGAAATCGACTGACCTAAAATATGCATAATAAAACCGAGGATCAATTTTCTTACCATGAAAGACATGATACGCAGGGCTAATCAGACCTGGGGTGGTAACAATTTCAAGGCCACCTTCAAAAGAGCGCAGATGCACTATGAAATCGCCCTTGTTTGCCACTTTGTAATTTGAAAGACTGTGCCTGTCGTATTGACGTTTTCTATCAGATTCATCACGCAGGACAGTTCCGCCCCCCTGAATCGTCGTCAACGCCGGCAATTCAGGACGCCCCTTTTCTGCATACCCCGTAAACAGTTCTCCTAACCTCTTGCGCTCCCACGTGCCAGTAAAACCACGAAAACGGACTTCTGGGGTGTCGTTGCCATGTCGAGGGAACATCTTCCGAAGACAATTTTTCTTCAGCAACTGCAATTGCTCGATTTTGTGCTCATACAGCTCAATCACCTTGTCCTGCGTGACAAGTATCGCCGCAATCTTACGCTGCTCGGAAAGCGGAGGCAAAACACATGGGATAGCGGCAAATGAATCCCAGTAAAGACGTAGCCGGAAATCTGTCACCCCGTATGACTGTCGATGAATTGATTTTATCATCCGATCTGTTCTCATGTAAAAATTCATGAACAACGGATCAACCATATCACCGGGTTTCGCCACAATATATGCAGGACTTACCATACCCCTGGTGCGAACCGTTCCAACAGCGCCCTGCCAAGCGCGCATCATATTGAAAACCAAATCACCCGATTCCGCCCGTTTATATTGCGTCTTATCTTCAATCCGCTTAAACTTCTTCGTAAGCTGCTCCTCATCGACTTCGCCATCCGATACGCCCGAATGAATGGAGACCATGAGAAGCGGAAGGTTTTCATTCCCAGGTTCATTCCGTTCGGTGTATATGTCGCCAAGATAAAACTTAGTCCAATCGCGCGGCACAGTTCCGCACTCGGTGCGGCAATATCCCTCCAGCACGATTCCATGCTGGAGTTGTTTAAGAGACATTCGTATTGACATTGTCATGGTGTCGTACTTCCCAAAAGACCGAGCAACGAATCTATAACTGGTTTTAAGTTCGCAAAAATTTTGAGCAAATCCTGATCGTTTAGTAAACAAATGTGTTTGCAAAACTCCATCTTCTTGAATTCACGAATAGTTGTGTCGTCACCATAGTTTCCTTCTTTGGTCTTAACAGAATAGAACGGCGTCGTATCAACACCATCCAGAACCAGCGCATTCTCTATCCCTATTTTCATACCCTTATTGTTATTGTATTGCGGAATCACCCTGGTATAGACATTGTTCTTGGATGTCTCATTTCGTTTAGTATCGCAATCATAAAGGCAAACGTTTTTGTAAGGCAGGTTTCTTCCAATCAAAAAAGACACCGCCTTATTCAGCGCATCCTTACCTGTATTTTCCTCGTCATGTTCATTTTTCATATAGCCGATCCAATGGAATTCAAATGGCAAGTCTGAATATCCAAAGACTGCAATAGCCTTATTGAAATACAACTCATCGGTTCGTCCTTCAAGAAAGACATTTGGTTTTGTCCTTGAAAATGATTGTATCGAAAAAGCATCTTGAACAGCCTCGATTGAGTTGCATTTAAAGTATTCTGGTCTATCCTTGACCACAATGATCCCAGATGCATCACGGGCAAGGACTATCACTTTATCATTTCGCCTATTCTCATTGTGAATCACAAATGGAGAATGTGTCACTGCAAAAATCTGAGATGCTTGCACTCCATTCCCATCCGTGAAGATACTTTTATAGTAATCCATTATCTTCATTTGCCAATTGGGATGCAAGCTGATTTCAGGTTCATCGATGAACACAAATGCCCCTTTGGTCGCATTGATATCGCGTAAGAGAAAGCATCCACGATACACAACTTGTTTTTCGCCGGAACTCAATCCGTCAATGGGGATATCCCCGCCATTTTTTTTGAAATAGATTTCCTTATGCCCATTGACATTTTCAATTCTATCGTACGTTAGCCCATTAAACATATTGGCAAAAGCCTTGGTGAATCGTGGCATGCGTTCTTCTACCTGAAGTTCTGCTCTTGTCTTTGTTGGATTCTCCCTCATCGCATGGGAAAGGTCTGCATCGTCCAATGCTTGCACGTCAATTAAGAGTTGCTTGGTCTGCTTGGGTAAATCCGTAGAGGAACGACGGCTACTTCCAGACGCATCTAAGGCCATACTTGTAACCGACGAGATGTTTTCTGCGTGAAAATTGATTTCCACATCTGAGAAAATTCCAGAAAATGGATACTTATTCAAGAACTCATCTGATTGAATAAAAAACTCTTGGCCAGACTGATTGGTTGAAATAGTGTGTGTATTACTACCAAATTTCTTACGAGAGTAGCTAAGTAAAAACGGAATCCCATCTCGCTCAAATTCAACATGAACAGGAAAATCCACTGAACGAGAAGCTGTTTTATATAAAGCATCTAGGATGGTACTCTTGCCTGCCCCGTTCTCTCCGGCAAAGATCACAGTATCCACGACATTGCCATCCTGGCCACGGAAATCCAACTCCAAATCACCAAGAATAGGATGCTGGGCAAACTTAATCTTTCTAATTTTATACATTGTCACTCCTCCTTACAACTTCTTCACCCCGCCGATATCCATCTCAATCAGCCCTCCTCTGTTGCGCCTTCTTATTAGCAATCGCGCTAATATCCACACACAAGGCTTCTTCATCATGCCGGGCTATGTACCACTTCTCAAGGAGCATCTCTATCAGACGTAAAAGCTTTTTCGCTTCGTCCGCATCTATGTCAATGATTAGATTGACATCTTGCTCCATGTGCGCCCCAATATTGCCGATTTTTCGAAGCCCATCCAACGCTTTCCACTGCGCGGGAGTGACTTTATCCCGTATAGCGTTTATCTCTGAATAAAGGTTTTCTTTCTTAACACTCCAAAAATCCCGAATCATCCCCTGAAGGCTCCGACGTAAGAGAGTGGCCGCCGCCTTGGGACTCAGCGAAATTATCTGGCTCGCCTCCTCATAATCGGCACGTATCTGCTGGGGGATATATTTGGGGAATTGCCTAAACACATGCTGAGGCATGATGTCAACTTGATGGCCGTCTTGCTTATTTATCCCAATCACGCAAATTTGCTTACACGCTTCATTTGTACATTTAATCGTATATATTGTAAAACGTGTTTCATAGTCATGGTCAACTATATATCGCTCGCTATAGAATGTTTCTCTGGAAGCGTACGATCCTGCGAACGCTTGAGTAAGCCCGCAATATGGACATACATAAGTTAGCGCGTGCTGATTGAATCGAATCATGCTGAGACTCCTTAAAGTGTTTTATCCTATCGGCGGGAACGGGTCGTTACCATGGCTATCCCGACGTTGAATTCTGCCGTCGCGTCCATGAATAAAGAATTCTGTTCCTTGATTCTGACTGATTATACGCCCAACCCTCTCGGCCTCGGCCTTTGTGGCGGCATGAGCACTAATACGCTCGGAATGCGGGCGCTTTACTGTCCAGCCATAGTCAGGATCGGGAACCAAATGGTGTTGATTGTTGTTGCTCATTGCGAGTCTCCTTTTGTTGGTCATTTCTGAAGCGGCTGGAAGCCACTTCTCCATAATTCACAATCCCAATTCTTTTATGTACTTCGCCATCTGGGACTGAACCTTGGCAAGCTCCTTCTCGATGTCGGCGATGTTCTTCTTCACCTCGTCGATGTCCACCAGCTCCTCTTCCTCGAACGTATCGACATAGCGGGGAATGTTGAGGTTGTAGTCGTTTTCCTGTATCTCCTTGCGGGAGGCACGGTAGCTGTACTTGTCGACTTTCTTCTTTCGCGCCTCGTAGGTGCGGACGATCCGCGCGATGTCGCTGTCGCGCAGGACATTCTGGTTCTTGCCTTTCTCGTAGTTCCCCTCGGCGGATGCGTCGATGAAAAGTACGTCGTCGCGGGTGCGTCCTTTCTTGAAGACGAGGATGCAAGCCGGAATTCCCGTACCGTAGAACAGATTCGCGGGCAAGCCGATTACGGCGTCAAGCAGATTCAGGTCGATGAGCTGCTTGCGTATCTTGCCTTCGGCGGCACCGCGAAACAGGACGCCGTGCGGCAGAACGACGGCCATGCGCCCGTTCTCCGCGTCAAGGCTCTTCAGCATGTGGAGGACAAACGCATAGTCGCCCTTCGAGGACGGCGGAACACCGCACGCGAACCGCCTCCAGACATCCAAAGAAGCCGTCATTTTCTCCTGCTTCCGGCCACGCGCGTCAAGTCCGGCATTGGCGAGAAATCCGCTATCCCACTTGTCCAGGCTGAACGGCGGATTGGCCACCACCACCTGAAACTTCATGAGGTCGTCGTTTTCGATGTTCTGCGGATTGGAAAGCGTGTCGCCCTGCCAGATGCATGCGTCGTCCACGCCATGCAGAAACATGTTCATGGTGCAGAGAGCCCACGTCTGCGCGTTCAGTTCCTGTCCATAGACGGCGACCTTTCCGCTCGGCACCCGCTTGTACGCCTTGAGGAGCAGTCCGCCGCTGCCTGCCGTCGGGTCGTAGATGCGGTCGTTCTCCTGCGGATCCACAAGCGCCGCCACCAGTTCCGACACCTTGCTGGGCGTAAAGAACTCGCCGCCTTTCTTCCCGGCGTCGGAAGCGAAGTTGGCAATCATGTATTCGTAGGCGTCGCCGATGATGTCGGCGGAGCCGAGCTGCCCCGGACGAAGATCGAGGTCGTTGAAATCCTCAAGGAGATTGCGGAGCGTCGCGTTCTTGGTCTTCACGTCGCCGAAATCAACCTGCGAATTGAAGTCGATGGCGCGGAACACGTTGCGGAGCTTGCCGCTGTTGTGCTCCTCGATGTGCGACAGCGCGACGTTGATCTTTTGCCCGATTTCGCTGTCCGTCCTCTTCGCGTAAAGGTAGTCGAACGACGACTCGTCATCCACGATGAACCGCTCGCGGCTCATGGCGCGCTCGACGCGGCGCATGTTTCCGTCGTACTGCTTGACGTACTTTGCACGCATTTCCTTCGTCACGTCGCTCAGATACTTGACGAACAGCATGGAAAGGATGTAGTCCTTGTACCGCGAACTGTCTATCTTGCCGCGAAAACTGTCGCAGGCCTTCCAAAGCGCATGTTCTATCTCGTTGCGGGTTGTCATGCCAGATACCCTTCCTTACGATTCATTTGAAGTCACGTGGGAAGCGGCTTCCAGCCGCTTTGTGGAATCCTTTTGAAGCGGCAAGATGCCGCTTCTCCATGCCGCTTCTCCACAAATCCATTCACAATACCGACGCTTCTCCTCCGCCAACCGACGAAGCAGCGCGGCTTCCTTCAGCGCAAGCAAGTTCATGTCGGCAATTGTCCGCTGCCTTTCGACAGACGGGAAATCAATTTTCAAACTGGCGAAAAACTTCGGTTTGATCGCTCCCAGCATGTTGCTGCTCGTGTTCTCAAATATGGCATGCTTGACCTTGCGCGTGTTGATTATCCAGAAGAGGTATGCAGGGAGAACGATTCTGGAATGGGCACGGATAATCACGAAATTCGACGATACGACCATGCCAGATGTCGTCTCATCAACGAGCACCGCCGTATAAGGAACTGTCAAACGGACAATGATGTCGCCAACCTGTGTCAGGTATTCAGCAGAAAGCCTCTCCGTGGCATAATACTCGTCAAGGGCAGTTCTATTCACCGTACCGTCCGCATTGATTGCCCGCAGGTTCAACAAGCGATACTTCGCGTCCGTCGCCTCGCGCGCCTGCTTCCTGGACAAAACCAGGCCACACCGCACTTCTGCGATGTCGCCTAGCCTTGTCTCTGTCATTTTTTCTGTCATGAGTATTTTATGACACTTCTTTTTAAGACCTTATTTGCCGTGAACAACATGGATAGAGTAACATCTCGCCTCAACGCTGTCAACCACGAATTTTGTTATGAGAAGAAAATAACAAAGTGTTAACCGGACACAATTACAGAATAACAATACCCCATTAGCCATGTATCAGCGCTTCGTAAAACTTCTTGTCCCGCTCCGAGAAGCAGCAGAAAATGATACCCATCGGCGGCGCGTGAGGACACGCGACATCCCTCTCTGCGGGAAACAAAACTCACTTCAGAAACGTCATTACAATATTGACCATCAGCTCCTTTTCCTGCGGCTTTGACTCGGCAATCATCACCGTCAGTGCGACGAGCGTATGGTCGGCGATGCGCTTCGTGCGGCACTCTTCGTACGACAGCGCGACCGAGCGTCCCTTTGCCTTTGGCTTGGCAATCGTCTGATGGTCGTATCCGTCCAGCAGGTCAAGCGCCGTCGAATAGGCATTGACCACATCCAGCACCTGCTCGACGTCAAGACTGTTGGCGACGCGCTTCATCACCTCAACCGTCTGCCCGAGTTGACGCATCCGCTCGCGGTTGATGGCATAGCCACGTACGATGTATTCCTTTAACACACCCGTCGCCCAAATCCTGAATTGGGTGGCTCGCGTAGAATTCACCCTATAGCCGACGGAAATTATAGCGTCAAGGCTGTAACAATTCACAGAGCGGGTAATTTGACGACCGCCCTCTGTTTGAACTAGTAAAAAATCCTTACTAGTTGCCTCTCGCTCAAGCTCACCTGCCGCATACACCTTTTTTAGGTGGATTGTGATATTCTGCGGTGTCACGTCGAACAAATCCGCCATCTGCATGCGCGTAAGCCACACCGACTCATCCCGAACCGGTACCGGCAATGTCACCGCGCCATCTCGCGATTCAAAAAGCACGATCTCATTCTTTTCCATTTAAAAACTCCTCTCTACGGGAAACAATCCCCTCCCCTACAAATACTTCCTCACCGTGTTCCGGCTCACGTCGAGGGCCTCGGCGGCGCGGGTGAGATTCCGGCCGTACTTCTCGTACACGCGGCGGATGTGCAGGCGCATCGCGTCCTCGAGTTTGTCTGGGATGCGTCCCGACTTCAATTCCAGGCCACCCGAAAGCCCCGCGTTCATCTCCTTGTGTTCGCGCATGAGGGCTTCAAAATCAGACTCCTCCAGGGCGGTCGCCCGGTCAAGGATGTTGATGAGTTCGCGGACGTTGCCGGGGTAGTCGTAATCCATCAGCGCGGCAATCTGCCCTTCCTTGAGAACGGCGTTGTCGTGGAACTTGCGCCACCATGCGTTGGCGATGATCGGGATGTCGTCCTTGTGTTCGCGCAGGGACGGCGTTCTCATCTGCACCACATTGAGGCGCTGATAGAGGTCTTCGCGGAACTTGCCCTCGACTACGAGGCGCGGCAAGTCGCGGTTTGTGGCCGTGATGAGCCGCACGTCGCACTTCAGCTCCTCCCTGCCGCCCACGCGCATGAACCGTCCGCCTTCAAGGACGCGCAGCAGGAGCGCCTGAACCTCCAGCGACATCTCTCCGATCTCGTCGAGGAAGAGCGTGCCGCCGTCCGCCTGGAGAAACAAACCGTCCGTCCGCTCCACGGCGTTAGTAAACGCCCCACGCTCGTGTCCGAAGAACCGGTCCTCCAGGAGGCCTTTCGTCACGCTCGCGCAGTTGAAGGCGACGAACGGCATCTTCCATCTCGGACTCTTCGTGTGGATCTGCTGGGCGACGGTCTCCTTGCCGGTGCCGCTTTCGCCGAGGATGAGGACGCGGGCGTGTTCATGCGCCGCCACCCGGTTGATGCGATCCTGCAAGGTCGTGATCACGCCGCTTTTCCCCAGTAGCTCCCTGTTACCGTAGCGGTCGTAATGTTCGACGGCGCTCCTGACATCCGGCTCCCACGCCGCAGGGCGAACGCCGCCGGCGAGATAGCGGGCGGTCGTGGCGTAGAGCGATTCGTCCTGGTAGTTGCGGTAGTAGAATTGCGCCGTGTCGATCAGCGTGAAGTAGGCGCGAACGTCCGCCGACACTCTCCTCCGATCTTTGAGGAATGGCATGAACGCCTCGACGTCCACGCCAAACGTCTGCCCGACCGCTTCAAGAAGGCTCCCGTCATAGCAGCGCACCTTCAGGGCGCCGCCAAGCAGGGCGGCAATGTGTTCGGGCATTTCAAGCGCGCTTATCCACGTCACCTCCACGCCCTTTGCCTTCAGCTTTGCAAGGGCCGCCTTGAGCGATTCAGGATCGCCGCTCAACGAGAGGCCGAGAAGGTAGATGCGTTTCCAGTGCGGCGTTCCACGTTCCCCCGCGAGCGCCCCAAGGAACTCCGGCAGACGCCTGCGGCTCACGCCGTACACGTCCGCTCGGCCGCCAAGCGCCTTCAACGCGACGGCTGCCGAGGCCACGTATTCCGCGTACCCCCAGCCCGTCAGAATCAGGTTCCCGTTCCTCTCCATTTTGTGACAGTCCTTATGATTGCTTTCAACGGGCACGTATCTTATCATATTCTGCCCGCTCTGTTCAAATTGTAATCGGGCAGCTTTCTGTTGAATCCAGTCATGGTTGAACCTCCTCAAAAGCATCTGTTTGCTATGCCCGTCGCTCGGCCTCTTGCGATTTTCGCTCCGCGAAAGCTCCTCGCGCGGGGCCTTGCGGCTGCTCCGCAGTTCGCGCTACGCGCTCACCCGACCCGACCGCTTCGCGGCGGGCGCATCGCGCTTGTCGGGCAACCTGATCGCCTACGGCGACAGGCGAATGTGTTCAAGGCGACGCGATGGTCGGACGGTGTTTTTGACATCGGGATGCGGACATTGGCGTAGCCGTTCTTTCAATGCTTGATTCGTCCATTTCGGCGCGTGGGGACACGCGCCGATGGCGGCGTTGAAGCGCGGGTCGAGGATCTCCCGCCCGACGAGATGGATCGACACCTTCTTGCCGTTCGCCTTGGCGAGCGCGGTCAGACGCTCCTGTGCGACCGTGAGCATTCCGCCCGTACCGCACGCGCCGTCGCAGCAGGTGCAGGTCGAGTTCTTGATCTTGTCCGAGACGGAAGTGAAGACCATGTCGCCCATCAGCTCCACCACATCGCGCGGCGTCCTGTGTTCGCCCGCCTCCTCATTGTTCTCCTCATTGAAGCGACGAATCAGCTCCTCGAAAATCGTCCCCATGCCGTGGTTATCGAGACTGGGATGACGAGGACTGTCTTTGCCTCGTCTTTCCATACGGGATTCGGGGAAAGGGTGATGTCCGGCGAGGCGAACTTGGAGAACGCCTGCCCTGCGGCGGCGGCGAGTGCAGGTCACGCAGCGCGGTCGTTGCCACACACGACAGAAAACTCGGCAAGGACAGAAACAACCCGACAATTGGGCTTTATACGCAAACCAATAAAAAAAACTCGGACGTCTCCGAGTTCGACAGTAGGATTGGTGGCCAAGGCCGGGATCGAACCGGCGACACACGGATTTTCAGTCCGTTGCTCTACCAACTGAGCTACCTAGCCACGGTAGAGAACTTGCGAATGGTAGGAGCAGAGGGATTCGAACCCACGACCCAGTGATTAAGAGTCACTTGCTCTACCAGCTGAGCTATGCTCCCATTCACAATGTTTCCCCGTCACGAATGGAGCGAGCTAAGGGACTCGAACCCTCGACAACCACCTTGGCAAGGTGGCACTCTACCAACTGAGTTAAGCTCGCACTTGGTGTCGTGAAAACGCTGGATAGTATAACAGACCTCGGCGGTGCGCGCAAGGGGGTATTTAAAAAAAATTTATGCTATACTTCTCCCCCATGACAGCCCATGACATCTTCACGGATTCGCGCGTTGCGCGCGTGCGCGAACTGAAGACGGAACTCCACCGCCTGAACGGGGAACTGGCGCAGACGCGCGCCGAACTTGAAGGGCTTCGCACCCACTTCGCGCTCGCGCTGGCCGCCGCGCGCGACGCCGAGACGCTGCCCGAGGGCGGTCGCCTCGCGATCATCGACGGCTGGAACGCCCTGCTCGGCAGCGCCTCCCTCCTTACGTCCGCAGAGCGCCACCTCGCGGACGCGCCCCGCAAGCGCGGCATTCTCCGCGCCCACGTGCGGACCTGGCTGGACGCCCATCCGCTCGACCGGGCCTGGATCGTCTTCGACGGCCCCCAGGCCGACGGCGAGACCGAGGGGCGCCTGCGCGTGAGCTTCACGGGCGGGGAGGGTCCGCACCGCGCGGACCGCCTGATCTGCGACTACCTACGCATGTGCCGCTACGCGGGCACGGCGCACCGCATCCACGTCTTTACCGAAGACGCCGATTTTCGCCGCGCCGCCGCCGCGCTCGGCGGCACCGTCCACGCCATCCGCGAACTCCTCAGCGCAGGATGAACGTGAGGCCCGTGTGCGCCAGGTCGAGCGAGCGGCCGTCCGGCGAGAGGGCCGCCGTCCACTTGCGGCCGTCGTCGCCCGTCACGACGAGGTGCGGCACGTCCGCCATCGGCGCGGCGGCCGCGAGGATCGTCCACGCCCCCTTGGCCGCCGCGGCGTTCGTGACGGCGAGCGTGAAGCCGTCCGCGAACACGACGGGCACCTCCACGCGCAGGGTCTCCCGCGCGCCGGCGTCCACGGTGAGCTTTCGGAGCGTGAGCGACGGGGCGGCCTCGGCGTCCGTCGCCGAGCTGAGAACCGTGCCGCCGCCGGACAGATCCTGCGCCGTGTACGCCGTGCCGTTGATGTCCAGCGTCGCGGCCGCGCCGAGGCGGATTGCGTCGAAGACGGGCAGGTTCTCCGTCGGCGACGCCGACCGCGTGAAGAGCGACCCGTCGCCCGGATCAACGAGGCGCGCGAAGTTGTTCGTCGCGAGCGGCGAGGACGGCGCGCGCCCCTCGGCGTCCCACACGAGGCCCGCATAGCGGCTCCACGTCCCCGCCTTCTCCTCCGCGTCCGTGCAGTACGGCGCGCAGTTGTGCGCGCGGAACGCGAAGGCGTTCGCGCCGGGCTGGAGGACCGCCTGCGCCGCCGTGCGCGTGTTGGCGCCCGCCGCGTCGATGACCGCCTCGCCGTTCACCTCAAGCCGGGCGCGGCCGCTGATCGACTGCGCGAACGTCACCGTCTTCGCCGCGCCCGTGCGGTTCCAGATGTACCCCGTGTACGTGACGAGCCGCCGCGCATCAGAGGCGACGGGCAGGTCGCAGGGGACCTGGTTCGCGGAAGTCGGCCCGCGCGTCACGTAGTTCGTCGCGCACGCATCGCCCGCCACCGCCGCCTCGGCCGCCGCCGCGTTCGCATGCAGCGTGACGCCCTCCCACAGGCCGGGCGCCGCACCGCGCGGCAGCTTGAACGTTCCTTCCCGCACCTCCAGGAGCGGCGCGCCCGCCTCCGAGTAGTAGCCCACCGTGTTCGCGTCCTCCTTCACGATCGACCGCCACGTGCCGCGCCCGCCCTGCACGCGCGCGACGTCCTTCGTGCCGCGCAGGCGGAGCGGCGGCAGCGTGCAGGCCTCCACGCCGAGCAGTTGCACGCCGTAGAAGTCGCACATCTGGCCCGGATTGTTTTGCCGGGTGAGATCGTACGAGCCCTCGATGTCAAGCGTCCCCGACGGCGGCAACGTGCCGTCGCCGTACACGCAGAGGATGCCGCCCTCGACGTGCGCGCCGCCCGTGAACGTATTCGCGGGATTGAGGAGGTGCAGGATGTTGTTCTCGGTGTACCTCTTCGCGACGGATACCGTCCCGCTTCCCGAGACGGGGCCCTGGAGGAAGACGGCCGAGTAGTCGGTATTGCCCTGGCTCGACTGCGTGAGCGTGCCGTCGATCCGCATGGGGCCCGTCAGCGTGTTCGCCCCCTTCTCGCGCAGCACCCCCATGTCGCCGTAGAGATAGGTCGTCGCCCCCGTGAAGAGGAACGGCCACGGCCCCGAGGCCGGCCACTGCGCGCCGGCGCTCGACCAGAAGCGGAAGCCCGCCGCGTCGGCGAACGTGACCGTGCCGGCGCCCGTGAACGTCACGGTCTGCTGCCGCGACTGGCAGCCGTCCAGCACGAGGTGCCCGTCGCCCTCCACCCGACTGAAGTGGACACACTCTCCGGCCCGGTCGCCCTTCAGCGTCAAGGTGAAGCCGTTGAGCGTCAGGATGGCCGCCGGGGTGTACCAGGCGCCCTGGCGCACAAGCGCGTCGCCGTCGAGGACGATCCGGATCCCGAAGATCGGCCGCGTGCCGTAGGCGATGAGGCCGCCCGTCCCCTTCAGTGCGCCCGTGCCGTCCACGCCCGCACCTGCGACATGGACAATGCGGTCGCCGTTTCGGAAGTCCGTTCCCGCCGCCGCCGCGCTGTCCTGCGGGTGCGTGCAGAGCAGCGTGGCCCCGTCGTGGACGTAGATGGGAGGCGCGGAGGCGGCGCCCGTCCCGAGGCCGTAGCGCGCGACGACATCGGCGACGCCCGCCTCCAGATGCACCGCGCCGACGAAGTTCTCGTTCGTCGAGACGAGCCGCAGCGTGCCCGCGCCGCGCTTCACGAGCGTCCAGTCCTTCAGGCGGCCGCCGTTGAGGTCATCGAAGGCGTAGTCCGTCCCCTCTGCGGCGTTGTAGGCCGTAAGCGCCTCCTCCAGCGTCTCGGCGGCGCCGTCGGGGATCGTGAGGACGATCTGGTTCTCGCCGTACGTTCCGTGGTAGCGGTCCACCACGACCGTGCCCGCGCCCGTCAGCCAGTCCGCCTCGGCGGCGGTGTAGGTGCCGTCGGGCACGTTCTGCCCGCCCTGCCACAGGAGGGGGACACGCACCGTCTTCCCGCCCCCCACGGC
>ERZ1026780.1100-NODE-1100-length-18814-cov-7.361640_pt1 | contig 18814 bp, 18 predicted proteins | sample MGYA00380126_ERZ1026780 | MGnify/ENA primary metagenome ERZ1026780 (study PRJEB33269, sample SAMEA4719762) | human gut metagenome | biome: human-associated habitat; feature: organic feature; material: feces | place: Cameroon | collected 2013-10 ... | reverse complement strand
CCCCGGTAATTCCAAGGTCGTTAATCTTCCTCGTTTTTTGATGCGGTTGCCCTGCTCAAGTGTGCTGCCATTTTTGCGCATGTTGGAAATTGTGTACCTTTGCGCTTGGGTTAAATGATTATACATTGCAATACAAAGTTATTTAATCTTTGGGAGACTTCGGTCTCCCTTTTTTATTTTGTATTGCCTCTTGACGTGCTTTTTCAGAAAATTCTCACTACGGGGCTAGCCCCGTAGTGAGAGGCTAATGTTTTTGCACTTCGTTTAAGAATCTACATATCGGGTGAATTGTCGGCACTTTCGCTTGCGATGTACACACTAAAGCGGCACCAATAAAAAATGTGCATAACGCTCCAATATATGTTTTCACAGCCTCAATAATCTAAAGAAACTCAATCAGGGAATATTGCAACTTTTATTACGCCATCTTTTTTACCCTCGAAGATGCGATAACCTTCCGCTATCTTGCTCAGCGGAAGGCGATGAGTAATCAGTTTAGTTGTGTCAATCCTGCCTTCGGCAATCAGACGCATAATTTCGTCACAATCACTTGTATCTACACCCCCGAATTTGAAAGTCAAGTTTTTGCCGTACATACGTGGCAACGGAAGCATCTGCGGCTTATCATATAGGGCTACGACAGTGATGACGGCGTTCGGTCGGGCGCATTTCCACGCCATTTCAAAAGTCTTGTCTGTGCCGGCAACTTCTATCACTCGATCGGCACCGCGACTGTCAGTCAATTTGTCAAGTACCATCTGAGCTTCTTCCGGTCCGACCACGATAACATCAGGAAAATTGGCCTTGACAAACTTGCGCCTGCTTTCATCAATTTCACATACCACAATGCGTCCGGGCTTGTATAGCTCCACACACCAGAGGGTACAAAGGCCCGTCGGGCCGCCACCAATGACAAGCACGATATCATCCTCGGAGATTTCGGCAATTTTGGCAGCCCAATATCCGGTAGCGAGTATATCTCCGACAAAAAGAGCCTGCTCGTCAGACACCTCGTCCGGGATACGTGTCAAACCATTGTCCGCATAAGGCACCCTGACATATTCAGCCTGAGCTCCATCAATGCGGCATCCGAGCTCCCAGCCTCCTTTCTCGCAATTATTTACCCAACCGCGCTTGCAATAGAAACATTCGCCGCAGAAAGTCTCCACATTGACTGCTACGCGATCACCGGGCTTGACTTTCATGACATCAGAGCCTGTCGCTTCAACGACACCAACCATTTCGTGGCCGACTGTAATTCCCTTACATGCCCTCGGAACGCTGCCGTGTTTGATGTGTAAATCGCTTGTACAGATACTGCTCAAAGTGACACGTACAACTGCGTCTTTAGGGCTTTGAAGCTCCGGTTTTGCTTTGTCTATGAAATCAAATTTGCCATCATCTATATATGTATATCCCTTCATATTTCTTACAGATCATTTCTTGAAAAGTATAGCGAATGAGCGCCTGATAAGACGCAACATTATCCTTTCTATATTTGATAGTTATTTAGCGCCCAACCGATCAAAGAATGAATATGTGGCATCAGGCTTTTGCCCTTATCCGTGAGCGAGTACTCTACTTTGGGTGGAACTTCGGCATAAATCTCACGGTGCACAAGCTCGCCTGCTTCCAGATTTTTAAGCGTTTCGGTCAGCACCTTGGGTGAAATGTCGGGAAGAGCACGCCCGATTGAATTAAATCGCGTTGCTTCGTTCTCGTAAAGTACACACAGCACCAGCATTGACCATTTTCCCGTAAATCGCGAAATAATATTTCGGATGGGGCACGTCTGCGTTGCCGTATATTTTTTCAGATTTTCTTTGAGAGGTAAAGCCTTCATTTTCAATTTTAGTTACCTGAAAGTAAGCATTTTACTTATTTGTAAGTTCTTGTATATCAAGAATCATAATTGTAATTTTGCGCTATCAAACAGAAAGCGGATTACGTCCGCAAAGTTAATAAACAATATAAACCAAACCAAATGAGCGAGATTAAAATACTTGACAAAGGCGAAAAATTCGCCCATGCCTCGGTGGGTAGCCTTACCGCTTTCGAGGGCAAGCAATTCATGAAAGATGCTATCGGCGCCACATCCTGCGAGGTTTCTTTCGGCACACTTTCCACCGGAACTGCCATTCCTTTCTTTCACAGCCACAAGTCAAACGAGGAAATATACATTGTCCTTTCGGGCAGCGGAAAGTTTCAGGTTGACAACAACGTTTTCGACATCACCGAGGGCTCGGTAGTCCGCGTGTCCACAAACTGTGACCGGAACCTCAAATGTACTTCCGCCACTCCTCTCTGCTACATCTGTATTCAGGCCAAAGAAGGCAGTCTCGGCGGCTACACAGCTACAGATGCCGTAGTGACCGAAAGAGAGAATCTTCTCTAAAAGCCTCACCGCATTACTAAAATCAAGCGCTTCCCGGATTTATATCTTGGAGGCGCTTGATTTTTAATCGTCGTTTCGTGGCACATTAGCGACTTGCGACCCTGTACACGTATATTTTTGCACCACCACATCGATAAAACAACGCAACGATGATACGACAATGAATACTTATGTTTAACTTTGCGCAGATATCGAAGAGCTTATTGGCCGAACCAAACGCTAATAATCTATAGCACAAGATGATAACACCTAAATATCAGCACCCGTCCATATATCAATGAACAAAAACCATATAGTCGTCGGGATCGGTGAAGTCCTATGGGACATTCTCCCCGAAGGCCGGAGAATAGGCGGCGCACCCGCCAACTTTGCATACCACGTATCACAATTCGGAATGCAAAGCCTCGTAATCAGTGCCATCGGCGATGATGTCCTCGGTACGCAGATTTTGACCGAATTTCACGCTAAGGGCTTGCGCAACATCATCGCCACCGTGCCCTACCCCACAGGGACGGTACAAGTGGACATCAACAGCGAGGGCGTGCCGCAGTATTCCATCGCCGAAAACGTAGCCTGGGACAATATCCCGTTTACACCCGAGTTGGCAGACCTTGCACGAAGCACACGCGCCGTATGCTTCGGAACATTGGCGCAACGAAGTGCAACAACGCGCGCCACTATACATCGCTTCATTGATGCAATACCGCATGACAGCGAGACACTGATAGTCTTCGATGCCAACCTCCGACAAAACTATTACGACAAAGACGTCCTGGAAAGCTCGATGCGCCGCTGCAATATTCTGAAAATCAACGATGATGAAATACACACCATCATCAAAATGATGGACGACACAAGCATTGAGATACAATCATTACAGCCCGAAACTATCAGACGATATGCAGCCAAGTTCATCAGCCGTTACAATCTGAAGATGGTCATCCTAACCTGCGGCATCAACGGCAGCTACATCTTCACGCCCGAGATCACATCATTCTTGCCCACGCCGAAAGTAGATGTCATTGACACTGTCGGCGCCGGCGACTCGTTCACCGCCACCTTCGTTGCGAGCATCCTCATCGACAAGTCCGTAGTCGAGGCACACCGCAAAGCCGTCAATGTCGCCGCCTACGTCTGCACCCAAAGCGGCGCCATGCCACAACTCCCCGATGCCCTTCTATCCTAAAAAAGAGCGCCTATTTCCGATAAACTCCGGGATTGTCGGCCGAGTTTATCGTCTGACGGCGATGTCTTTGTCTACAACTATCCCGTATTTACACCGAATGTTCAAGCTGCGACTTTTTTTCGCCCGGTCAAAAACGGATTGTGCCGAGGGATTGGTTGTGAAATAGAGCGCCGACAAGCGAAAATGTTTGGGGCAACTTGCCGTCCTTGGCCCACTCTATCTGAATATCAAAAAGGTCCTCCATCGTTTTGCCGATATTGAAACCGTACGATTCGAGCGAAGGGCGTGACTTGTCCGGATGGACGCACTTGGCTCCTTTCTTCCTTGCACATTCGTCACAGAGGGGACACTCGCCGCTGAAACCTACGGCCAGACCTCCGTATTCCCGTTCAAGTTCCAACAAACGCTTTTCCATTTCGATACGGTGTTCACGGAAGAGCGCTTTGATGCTTTCCTGCGTGTCGGCATTCTTAGGCCGTTCAAAGCGGAAGAGGACTATCATTGCAGTGTTCCATCGCTTCAGGTGTTCATCAACATCAAACTCGAAAGGCGGACAAAGCCATGAATTTCCGTAATTGCGGCATTGCTTGCACAACTCGATAAAATATCGGACATCGCGATAGCCGGCCATATACTCGGCCACTGCTATTTCCTTGGTATGTATTGTCTTTTCAGTCATTTTTCGCAGTATTTAAGAATTTTCTTACGGCAGTTACGGCTTCCTTGAAAGCCGTCGGCTGTCCCGGGACAATAATGAACAAGTGCGTAGCGGTCGCATATACATAATAGCTGACCGGACAGCCGAGACCGTTCATTCGGTCGACCAATTCGGCAGTCCGGTCCAAAAGTATATCGTACCTCGCCGAAATAAACACAACCACGGCGCTTAATACCTTATAGCGAAACATAGGGCAGTATTAATGACAGTTACGACTTATGATACAGAAAACAACCGGGTTTATGAAAATTGAAAACGCCGATGGATTGGAGAAAAGCATAGATAGTCGTGAAGCCTACAAACTTCATTCCACGCTTTTCCTACGTGCTGTAGACCGCAACCGACTCGCCCTTGTCTGTGGCAAACCTACTCCCTCGTTTGAAGTCTATGTATATATGCAGTTCCTTGCCGTCTGATGTTTCCTCTAACTTTACTTCCCTGACTTCCCACGGCGGAAGTAAGCCAAGCCCCATACTAAATAAATCTTCACTTTTCATGCCTCTAAGTTAGCTATTTTCTTTTATTTCCGATTGCCTTTATCCTCACGATTCGTTACAGAGCCATTTTAAGCAGTCCTCACTCCCCTTTTTAGTCGGGGTCCGGAACAAAGGTACAAAATCTTTTTAGGCGAAATAGATTACCTCTGCACTTCTCATTCAAAAATCTATTGTCCGCTAAATTCTGGAACGGCAATCCGAATCGGCCGAACACTTGGCGCACATCAGACGTTATAATATCACACAAACACAAGTATTCACCTCCCTCTAACACTCTGCACTATGGATAAATACATCTGCAACGTATGCGACTACATCTACAACCCGGAAGAAGGCGACCCCGACGGCGGCATCGAACCCGGCACACCCTTCGACGAAATCCCAGACACTTGGGTCTGCCCGATATGCGGTGCCGACAAAGACAGCTTTGCCCTCTATCCGCAGTAACAGCCCGAAGGCTCCGCGTAGTAAGTACCCGGCCGAATCACCACTATGACAATCAAGCACCTACTCAATCAGCAAAAAAACACTATGAAACGCATAATTACACTCTCGATAGCAGCAGTCTGCGTCATCGGCGCATACGCACAACGCCCTAACGATGGCGAAATCAAGCGCCTCCAATCCTTCATACAATTACCTTCGCAACACCCGGGCAAGACCAATGCCGAAGCCCTGCACATATCCGATATAAATAACCCTGCCGCATGGGAAGGCATCGTCATATCCAACGGGCACGTCACGCGTATCGACTGGAAAGGCAAACATCTTGCCGGACAGCTCGATTTGAGCGGATTTGCAGCGCTCTCGAACATTGATGTGTCGCACAATGCGCTGACGTCGTTGTCCGTGGCCGGATGTACCGCACTGGCCGAGCTCAACGCCTCGCACAATCGGTTGGTTCAAACGGCGACTACCGGATGTCCGCGCCTCGCCAAAATCGACATATCCGCCAACCGTTTGACCCAAATAAATCTCGGGGGACTTGCCGCGCTGAAAACGCTGAACTGCAGTGACAATCTTTTTGCCGCGCTCGATGTGGCAAATACGCGAACGCTCACAACGCTCAATTGCAGCGGTTGCCGACTCGAAAGCCTGTCCGTGGACAACTGTACGGCTCTGCGCAACCTCTATTGCGCCAACAACCGGTTGACCACGCTCAGCCTTACAGGCACAAGCGCCTTGGCCTCACTCAATATCGAAGGCAATAATATCGCCCACATCATTCTCTCCGGGTTGCCCGCGCTCAACACCTTCGTATGCAGCGACAACAATATGAAAACGCTCGGCATACGCGACTGCAAAGTCTTGAGCGACCTCGTATGCTCGTACAACAATCTTACGACACTCGAAGTCGCGTCATGCCCCAACCTCGCCTTTGTAGACTGCTCGTACAACGACCTGCAGCAACTGGTTTTAAGCAATCAAACAATGCTCCAAAGACTGCTTTGCGACAACAACGAACTCACTACGCTCGACGTATCCTATGACACCGCCCTGATGTACATCAATTGTCGTTTCAACCAAATCATCGATCTACGCACCGTCTCCTGCCCCAACCTCACCATGATTGCCGGCGGTTGGAACTACTAAGCACCTCCCGTTCCATCCTATCCCCCCATCCCATCCTCTCCTCATCTTGTCCCCATCCCATCCTCATCTTGTCTTGTCCTAAAATAAGTTGATATTCTTCCTCTCCTACTCCGCCCCACCTCATCCATCTCACCTCAACATCCACCGTTCCACTTCGTCAAAGCATTATATTACTGTCCGATAAAGCTTTTTTTTAACCGAGACAAAAAAAGCGTATAGGTCAAAGTTTTTCGGTGTGCCGGTCGGTCCATTCACGCATGCGTTGCGTGATTTCTTCGGGGTCGTTCCATTCCTCGGCATTAAATCCGAATGCCGAGGAATGGGGTATGTTCAGAATTACATTATTAAGGCTCATTATCAGCCGTTTTTGATGATTTGGTCGAGTACTTCAACCGAAAAGAGGCAAGCGTCATCGCCAAATACCTCGGAGAGTCCCGTATGTGCAAAATCCCATACGGCATAGTCGGCATCCTCCTTTGCTTTTCTGATAGGCTGGAGTGTTTGCTGGTATTCCTTATTGGTGATTTCGCCGGCACGAAGCTGCTTGCGCAACTCGAGTCTGCGCTGAATAAAATGTTCATAGCGCAATTTTGCAACGGTTCTAAGATTTTGCCATTTCTCGTAATAAGCCGTGGCTTCTTCGCGCTTGGACTCAAACAACATTTTTCGTAGACGATCTTGATATTTCATTGTCTGCTCTTGGGCTGACCTAAGTCGAGACTTAAGAGAATCCACCTCCTTGCGGAATTTCACATATTCGAGACGGAGATGCGTCTTGAACAATTGGGTATCGTCTGTTTCTTCTTTCAGAAGAGCCACGACCTCTTCCAGAGAATATGCTATGAAGCGGCTCTTTGCTTCATCATAGCGGGTATTGACTTCTGTGAAGGGTCCCCATATGTCGGAGAATTTACCATTGAGTTCGGCTCGATGAGTCTTTCCCTTGCGGTCTACCGAACTGCATACATTGCGCCCGCTCAGGGGTGAGCCGCTTATATACCAGATGGGACGGCCTTTGCGGTCGATGGAATCCTCCTTGTAATAGAGCCACCATTCGACGTAGACCCCGAGAGTCGGATGGCGAAAACCGCTGGTGCCGGTGTAGGCGAGTCCGTTCTGGACAGGAACGGGTGCCAGAAAAAGGCGGCTGTCACTTAGGATCTTGTCTGCATTGGCAAGAAAGAGGTGGACGTTCTCATAGAACAACTTGTGCCCGAGCTGTCGTTTCTCCTCTTCTCCTATAGGAGTTCTCGCGGGCTTACGACCGATGGACAGATATTGGCCGGTGGTATCGAGAGCCAATGTGTTTGATATGGGCATCGAAGGGTTGGCGGAGGGATATCCTTCCAATTTTGAGCCGTCGAGCAGCTCAAATAAATTAGTTGTATTATTCATATAATGTAGTGATTGATGTGTTTGATGATGATTTGTGCCGTTTCCGGCCTTTTCGTCGTTTTCGGATTTATTCTCCCCGGTAGGAGATGTGGGACAGCGGGTGAATGATTCAACGCCATCGGATGACGTTGACCCACGTATATACAGCGATTGGCCGCTTGTGCTTTGGCAAGTGGCCTTAATATTGGAGGAGAGTTCGGATGTAATCGGTGATTTTTTCATAACAATTGTTTTTAAGTGAGTAACTTCGCATCATTTTCCCACCGTGGGCTGTTACGAGGAGCCTCGGTTGGAGCAGGTCATGCCTGTCTCTGGATGCTTAAAACTTCCAATACGTAAATGTTCTCGTTTTGGGAATGCAAACGTAGAAAGAAGTTTTCACTCCACCAAATTTTACAAAGTCTTTAACTTGAATTTAACACCCACCCCTACGTAGCACTCTTTTCAAAACATCTCAGATTATTAGACTTTCAATTAATTCACGAGAAAAAGTATTGGTATACCGCAAAAAATAGTTGTTAGGATAACGACGTGTAGATTTCGCTTTTATGACTTGAAGCTCTCGAAATATGAGATACGGGGTGAGTTCGGCGTTGCGAATATGAGAATTGTTTTATAACTTTGCGCTCCACTTTTCAACATCCTAAAAACATCAACCTATGACAGGCATATAGCCTGTACTTCACCCATAATGGACTATAACTACAACTTTGACAACGTGGTGAATCGTCACGACACATGCGCCACCAAGATAGAGGAAATGGACCGTAAATTCGGTCGCCATGACCTATTGCCCTTTTGGATTGCCGATATGGATTTTGAGGCTTGTCCGTGCATTATCGATGCATTGCGCCGTCGCCTCGACCATGCTGTATTGGGATACACATCTGCCCCCGCCGAATTTTGGAGCAGCATCACATCATGGCTCGATCGACGCCACGGATGGCACGTAGAGACCGATGAAGTCACGTTTATGCCCGGTCTAAAAAAGGCCTTAAGCCTATGTATCAATTACTTCAGCCGGCCCGGTGACGGGGTTCTGATCCAGCCACCGGTGTATCACTCGTTCCGCAGTGTCATCGAAGGCAATGGACGACGAGTAGTTACCAATCCTTTGATTATCGACAGCAACGGCAACTACGCCATGGATTTCGAAGGTCTCGAGAGTGTAATTGCGAGTCAAAAACCATCAATAATGATTGTATGCAATCCGCACAATCCCATAGGATTACAATGGGACAAGGCGTCTCTAGCTCGCGTGGCTTCGATATGTCGAGCCCATAACGTTGTTCTCGTATCAGATGAAATTTACGGCGACATGATGCTCGGTGGCACCAAACACATACCGACGGCCGGCGTCTCGGACGATGCCCGAAATATCACCGTGACGTTGGGCGCTCCGTCCAAGACCTTCAACATCCCCGGCATTGTAAGCGCCTGGGCCGTAGCAAAATCTCCGCAATTGCGCGAACCGTTTTTCAACTGGCTGTCTGCAAGCGAATTCAATACTCCTCCTATAGCGGCGATGGTCGCGACACAGGCCGCTTACAACCACGGCGAAGCGTGGCTTGACCAAGTCCTTAAGTACCTGCAAGACAATATGGACTTTGCTGCCCGGTTTCTCGCCGAAAACGTGCCGACCGTATCCATGCACCGACCGGATGCCTCATTCACAATTTGGCTTGATTTCCGCAAATTGGGCATGAATCAGGAAGATTTGGTCAAAATGCTGATTTGCAACGGACATTTAGCGCTTAGCGACGGCATGTCCTTTGGCGCGGAAGGCAAAGGTTTTATGCGCATGAATGTCGGGGTACCGCGCACGGTTCTCGCCGAGGGACTACGTCGTCTGCAACTATCCGTCAAACCATGTGCACACAGTCTGCATCTCACGCCCGAGGTCCCATCCGTCATACCTTTTGTTACGATGCAGGGTTTAGGCAACAAATTCGTGGTTATCAACGGATTTGACCGTCAAATCAGCAACCTTTCGTCGCTCGCTGTCGAAATGAGCCACCGCCATACCGGTCTTGATACCGATGGCATCATCGTAATACTGCCAAGCGACAAAGCAGACTGTCGCATGAGAATATTCAATGCCGACGGTACAGAGGCTCAAATGTGCGGCAACGGCATACGATGCGTAGCTAAATATGTATCCGACAATCATATAACATCCGGAGACAGGCTCACCGTCGAGACGCTCAGCGGCATCAAGTCGCTACATGTTCATACCGGGCCGGACGGCCTTGTCGAATCGGTAACCGTGGATATGGGACTGCCGGTAACCGCTCCGTCCGAAGTTCCGGTAAATTTCCCCGGAGACGCTATGCTCGACGCCGACATCAATGTCGACGGGAAGGCGGTGAAAATCACGGCCGTATCTATGGGCAATCCTCACGGTGTTGTATTTGTAGACAGCTTCACGGACGAGATGGTACACACTCTCGGCTCCGAATTAGAGAAGCACGAAATATGGCCTGAACGTGCCAATATCGAGTTTGCACGAACGGACGACAAAAACACAGTTTCGGTACGCGCATGGGAACGCGGCGTTGGCGAAACAATGGCTTGCGGTACAGGTGCTTGCGCCGCCGCTACGGCCGCCGTACTGACAGGGCGTGCCGCATGGCCCATAACGGTACGGTTACTCGGCGGCAACCTGCTGATTGACCGAAACAAAGCCACGGGGCACATTCTAATGACAGGTCCGGCTGCTACGCTACATTCGGGAACGTATTACGCCGACCACAAATGCTAAGGCCCGGAACGGGCGTGCACTTGTTTGTGTGCGCCCGCTTCAGGCCAATCGGCGACATCCCGTTGATTAGACATATAGCGCCTATCGCAAAATTTTCGTACCTTTGCATACTTTATTAAGTACGCGCGCGACCCGGCGTGGTCGCGACGTCGACATCCAATACCGTCACGGCTCGAGACGAAGGCCGTAACGGCTTAATTATTGCGCATATAAACTTATCAGACGAAATATGTTTGGACTATTTTCCAAGAAAAAGAAAGAGACCCTCGACAAGGGACTCGAAAAGACAAAAACCGGCCTTTTCGACAAAATCAAACGTGCAATAGCCGGTCGAAGCACCATTGACGAAGATTTTCTCGACGAACTCGAGTACATCTTCATCAGTAGCGACATAGGCCCGGAGACTTCGCTGAAAATTATCGATCGTCTCAAGGAACGCGTTGCTCGCGATAAATACATGGGCTTGGACGAGCTTTACAAAATCCTTTACGAGGAGGTCTCGGCTCTACTGGCCAAGGATGAGACCAAGCCTTCGGAGCTTGGAGACTTTGAAGTCCCGGCTGATAAGCGTCCGTATGTCATTATGGTTGTCGGCGTAAACGGCGTCGGCAAAACAACAACTATCGGGAAACTGGCCCACTTGTACAAACGCGCCGGGAATAAGGTGATGCTCGGCGCCGCCGACACCTTCCGCGCCGCTGCCATCGAGCAGCTCGAGGTGTGGGCTCAGCGTGCCGATGTCCCCATCGTGAAACAGCACATCAACGCAGACCCCGCGGCTGTAGCTTTCGACACACTTTCCTCGGCCGTGGCACAACAAGCCGATGTGGTACTTATCGATACAGCCGGACGCCTGCACAATAAGAGCGCACTGATGGAGGAATTATCCAAGATCAAACGCGTGATGCAACGCGTGATACCGGAAGCACCGCACGAGGTATTGCTGGTGCTGGACGGCAGCACGGGACAGAATGCCTTCGAGCAGGCACGACAATTTGCCGCAGCCACTCAAGTCACCGAATTGGCCGTGACAAAATTGGACGGAACCGCCAAAGGCGGCGTCATTATCGGCATAAGCGATGAGCTGCAAGTTCCAGTAAGGTATATCGGCCTTGGCGAAGGCATAGATGATTTACAGGTGTTTGACCGACAGGAATTTGTTCGTTCGTTGTTTGACAACGACTCCGCCAAGAACTGACCTCTTTTTGACTGCAATATAGATATGGAGCAAAAAAGAGTGTCCATCATCACCATGGGCTGTTCCAAAAATCTCGTGGACAGCGAGAGGGTGATGCGTATGCTTAGCGATGCCGGATTTGCCGTAGACCACAACAGCAGTGATGTCAGTGGAGCCGACGAAGTCATCATCAATACCTGCGGCTTTATCGGCGACGCAAAAGAGGAATCGATAAATATGATTTTGGAATGCGCTAAGGCGCGTACTCAAGGTCGTATCGGTGGCCTTACCGTGATGGGATGCCTATCACAGCGCTATCGCGATGAATTGGCTGCCGAAATTCCGGAAGTGGATCGCTGGTACGGAAAATTCGACTGGGTGGACGTGGCTCGCGATTTGGCTCACGCGCACCCGTCGTCGGCGCCTTGGGAAAGAGTACTCACCACCCCTCCTCACCACGCTTACATAAAAATCAGCGAAGGCTGCAACCGCTTTTGCGCCTTTTGCGCCATACCACTGATTACAGGCCGGCACCATTCGCGTCCGGCCGACGAAATCGTCGCAGAGGTTCAAGCGCTGGTAAGCCGCGGCGTACGCGAATTCAATATCATAGCGCAAGACCTGAGCAGCTACGGCCAAGATCTGGGACTGAAAGGGGCTCTGGCTTCTCTATTGGAACGCCTCGCAGCCATCGACGGAGTACACTGGATACGTCTGCATTACGCCTATCCCGCCGATTTCCCCTATGAAATTTTGCCGGTGATGGCGAAGCACGACAACATTTGCAAGTATCTCGACATTGCCCTACAGCATAGCAGCGATAAGGTACTCGCAAATATGCGGCGACACATCACCCGTGCCGAAACAGTAGAACTACTTGCACGTATACGCCGTGAGGTTCCGGGCATACACATCCGCACCACACTTATGGTGGGCTTTCCCGGCGAGGGTGAGGCCGAATTCGAGGATTTGCTGGAATTTGTCCGCGAACAACGCTTCGAACGCATGGGCGCCTTTGCCTACTGCGAGGAAGAGGGTACATACGGCGCCACTCATTATCAAGACAATATCCCCGAGCAGGAGAAGCAACGTCGCCTTGATATTCTAATGAAGGAACAGCAGGAAATTTCGGCCGAGATTAATCTCGCCAAAGTCGGGCAGACCATTGAGGTAGTGGTCGACAGCATAGGAGACGAATACGTCACTTGTCGCAGCCAATGGGATTCGCCCGAAGTGGACCCTGAGGTCCTGATTCCACGCGCAGGCCTACCGGAGGACATACATCCGGGAATGTTTGTCAATGTAAAAATCACCGAGGCTCTTCCCTACGATCTTATCGGAGTTTTAGTATGACATTTTCACAGGCAGACAGCGAGCCATGCCCCTTACAGAGCTATGCTAACCGGGAGATACTCCCGGCCATGCGTCACGCCTTGACTGCCGGGTTGCGAGCTGCCATATACAGCGTACCCGGAACTGACGGATTGCATTGGATATGTGGCGATGAGCCGCGTCTAAGCTCACGCCGCCTCGTCGCCGTGAACTTTGCCCGTCCCTACACGTCGGGTATTGTAATCTACAACGGGCTCACTCCCGTCGAGGCGTTCCGAGCCACAGGCACTGAAAAGACGACCGCGCCGGTATGCACCGACAGCACCGATGAGGCACTTTATATGGCCGATATCGAAAACATCAAGCACGCTGTAGCCGCCAATGGAGGCAAAGCCGTATTGTCTCGTATCATTTGCGGGCAGTCACAGGCTCTTGCCAAAGACACCGTGGCCGTGGCTTTGGATTATTTCAAGAACACGCCGAACAACTTCAACATCCTGCTGCATACGCCCGAGACCGGGACGTGGATAGTTTCGACGCCCGAGCGACTGCTGGATATGAATTTACATTCCGGCGCCGTATCGACGATGGCTCTGGCAGGCACTATGCCGACGCCGACCGACGGAAAGTGCCGTTGGGACGCCAAGAACATCCGCGAACAGGCTATGGTAGCCGACGAAATCATTCGCCAACTCAATAAGGCACACGTACACGACATCCGAACTTCGACCTGCAATGTAGCCAGCGGCGCCGTAACTCACATCTGCACATATATATACGGCAACGCCGCTTCCCCCGAAGCCTATCGCGAGCTTTTGGACATACTTAGTCCGACCCCGGCACTCGGCGGATGGCCGCGCGAAGCCGCGTTGGCCCTCATTCGCAAGTACGAAAGACATCCGCGGCGGCTCTACGGCGGGTATATATCCGTAGAGGATGACACGACGGCCCAAGCCTTTGTAACTCTGCGGTGTACCCATACCGACGACCGAGGGCAATACTGCATATTTACCGGCAGCGGTATTTTAGAAAATTCGGACGCCGAAGCCGAGCGAGACGAAACGACATTAAAGGCTTCGGGGCTTCTGCACTCTATCCTCAACAGCATTTGACCAAATGGACAACGAAAAAGACACACAACAGAACCAAGATAAGCAAAACAAGCCGGCGCCGTCGCGCGCACTCGCTGTACTTGCACTTGCCGTCGCCATCATAGCTGCATTGTCGCTATGCCCGTGGGGCAAATGGACCGACAACTACATCAAGGACTTCAACCTTCTTGCAGACATCACCCACAACGGCGAGACCAAAGCTACGGCAGAAGAAATAGTAGATCCCGAATTGGAACACGCACTCAGCGAATCAGAACACGGCCATGTTGCAAGCGACACGACCTCAACACCGAAAGGTACAACCAGGCCGTTAAACACGGCATCCATGCCTGACTCGGCGCACGTCATGGCTGCTATACCTGCTCCGCGCAACACGGCCGGAGACGTACTCATCGAGGATTATACGGCGTCGCAAGCGGGCTTGCATCGACTGCGCTCTGCCATTGCCGCGGGTAAGCATGCACGCATAGCCGTCATCGGCGACAGCTATATCGAGGGAGATATCCTCACCGGAGACCTGCGCCGCGATTTGCGTAAAGTCTACGGCGGCTCAGGCGTTGGATATATGTATATGCAAAGCGAAATCCCCGGATTTAGGCGCACCATACGGCAGACATGCTCGGGATGGAAACAAGTGGATATCCGCAAAAATGCCAAAGACGCTTATCGCTCGCTTTCAGGCGAATATTTTGTCAGCACATCCAAGTCGCAGACGTCTTTCAAAGCCGCCAAGGGCGAAGCGGGATGGTCGCTCACCCGCTTACTGTGCATAGCCCCTGAAGGGGGTAGCATCGCCATAACCACCGACGGCGGAACAAACACATATACATTGGCGGCATCGCCTGACGTACAATGCATTCGAGTTGAAGGAATGACCAAGAAAGCGGATATCTCAACCACTACGCCGGGCATCGTCGTCTTGGGCGCATACCTCGATAGCGCCATCGGCATCTCTGTCGACTGTATGTCACTACGAGGCAATTCGGGCGTGGCAAACCGCAAAACCAACATCAACCTTGCAGCGCAAATGCGCCAATACGTCGATTACGACCTGATAATCATCGAATACGGCATCAATGCTCTGACCTCCAAGCAGAAGTCTTATGGAGGATACTCCAAGCTGATGGTTTCGCTGATACAGCGTCTGCGCGCCTGCTACCCCAACGCAGACATTATGGTCATGGGTATCGGCGACCGAGGACAAAAATCGGGTACACAAGTCAAGTCCATACCTACGGCGCAAGCCATGGTGGATGCCCAACGTGACGCCGCACGTTTCGGCGGCGCATTGTTCTGGGACACTCGCGCGGCTATGGGCGGCGAAAATGCTGCCATCGAATGGCGCGAAGCCGGCGAAATAAATCCTGACTATATACACCTCAACGCCAAAGGCGGCAGCCGCCTGGCCATAATGCTTTACAAAGCTATCATCACCGCTCTCAAATGATTGTGCGCTCTATCATATTAGCATTATCATTGGCTGCTCTTGCTATCAGGCCGTCGACTGCGTGCGCAGCCTCGGCCGGGGAAATTGCTGCATCTCCGGACACAACCGATGCAGACGTACGCGTCAATCCCGTATTCGGCGAAGATCGCGAAACCGGTTCGGAATCGCGCCGATACTCATTTATACATTACAATGCCAACCGAATATGCCTCAACGGCGCCGATTGGTCGGGACTGAGGCATATATTGCACGAAGCAGCCGCCGGACGCGGGACCCTTGATATCGTACATATCGGCGACTCGCACATACAGGCCGAAGGAAACACCTCGCGCGTAAGACGGCACCTCCAACGTCGTTATGGTAGCGCCGGCCGTGGCCTTATAACCCCCTTCCGCCTCGCGGGGACAAACCAGCCCGTTGACTACCGCATCACATCATCGGCATCCTTTGCATCAGCCAAACTTATGCGAACGCCGTGGCCCACCGCTATGGGCTTCACGGGTATATCTCTGGCTATGCCGGCTTCCGCGGTATCTTTCGATATATCCAACGCCCAACCCTTTGACGCTATTGCTGTATACGGACGCGGCGAAATCTCTATTTCGGCTATCACGGCCGGCTCGAAGGAAGTCGATTTTGACGTTATAGATGGCAGCAACGCCACACTTGCCGTGCTCGACCATGCAGTATCTGCTTGTACAATCACGATAGACGCCCCGGGAGCCAATATCTACGGCTTCGAACTGCGACACAACGACCACGGCGTCAGATACCACGCAATAGGCAACAACGGCGCCACTTTCTCTCAATACAACAGTATAGGTGGATTCGGAGCCTCACTGCGACAACTTGCTCCGGATTTGGTCATCGTCAGTCTGGGTACGAATGAGGCTTTCGGAAAAATCTCAGACGAGGCTTTCATGCGACAAATAGACGCCTTCGTGTCAGACATACGCACACACAATCCCGGCGTACGCATCTTGCTGACAACTCCGTCCGAATGCCAACGCAGTGTATACACAACCGTGCGCACGCGGCGCAAACGTCGCAGACGAGCCAAAATAAAGCGAGTACGGTCCTTCGCTGTCAACAGCAACGTCGCACGCCTACGCTCGGCCATACTTCGATATGGCGAGCAACACCATATCGCCACATGGGATTGGTACGATGTCGCCGGTGGAAACGGCTCTTCCGCCCAATGGCTGTCGTCGCACCTGCTCGGCGGCGACCGCATACACCGAACATGGACCGGATACCACCTCGAAGGCGACCTGCTGGCCGAAGCTCTGGACGCAGCTCTCACCGGCAAAGCCATTGCTAAAATCCCCGCATCAGCCACTCCGGCCGAGCCGCAGAATGACGCCTCACGGTCTGCATCTAACGAGTCTAAGACTTCGACATCGACGACAAAACACACCGCCACAGCTAAGAAATCACGCTCCTCAAAGAAAAAATATAAAAGCACCAAGCCTTCTAAGAAACGAAACAAGGGAAGGCGCAGACGCCGCCGCTGAAATATACGGCCGAATGCCCTCTCACAATTTAGACAATGGAAAATATAGCCCAATCGATAGACACCGAAGCGCTGACAAGCGCGCTGCTGTACGACAGCCATAATCCGCTGTTGTTCAACACCTGCGCTTTCATGCTCATTTTCTTATTATTCCTTGCCATATACCGCATGATGCGCCGTCACCATACGGCCAAGATGGTGTTTGTCATCCTGTTCTCACTATACTTCTATTACAAAAACAGCGCCGAGTGCTGCTTCATCCTTATGGGGGTATGTGTCAGCGACTACTTCCTCGGACGATGGATGGGGTGCGCCGATCGCGGATGGGTAAGACGTTCAATTGTCGCCTTAAACGTAGTCGTAAATGTAGGTATGCTTTTGTACTTCAAGTACTTCAACCTACTATACGAAACATTTGCAAATATCACGGGTACACATTTTGATGCTCTCGACATCATACTGCCCGCCGGAATATCCTTCTTCACATTCAGGTCGATATCTTACATTGTGGACATTTACCGCGGCAAGATGACCCCGGTACGCAATTTCCTGGAATACGCATTCTTCCTCACATTCTTCCCGCCGCTTCTTGCCGGCCCCGTAGTACGCGCACGCGACCTCATACCTCAAATACAAGCACGAGCCGAAGCCACACGCGCTATGATTGGCGAAGGATTCTTCCTTATTATGACAGGCCTCGTCAAAAAAGTCATCATTGCAGACTACATCAGCGGCAACTTCGTCGACCGAATATTCGAGAACCCCTCCCTATACTCAGGTATAGAAAACATCTTCGGGTCCATCGGATTTACACTCCAGCTATACTGCGACTTCTCGGGATACAGCGATATGGCCATAGGTATAGCCCTTCTTCTGGGATACCGCTTCAAAGACAACTTCTGCTCGCCCTTCAAATCCCAAAGCCCCACCGAATTTTGGCGTAGATGGCATATATCGCTCTCCACATGGCTACGCGACTACATATACATACCACTGGGAGGCAACAGATGCAGCCAAATACGTATGTACACCAACCTCATGCTCACCATGGTCATCGGCGGCCTATGGCACGGCGCATCATGGATGTATCTGATATGGGGAGCTTACCACGGCGCACTTCTGGCAATACACAAGCTCCTGCGCAAAATATGGCACACGCCGCAATGGATCAAAGGCACAATGCCGGCCATCGCCTTCAACATCATTCTTACATTTTCACTTGTCGTAATCGGCTTTACCGTATTCCGCGCACCGTCTATGGAAACTCTCGGCGATATGTTTACACAAATCTCCGAAAGTATGCATTGGGATATGCTGCCGCAAGTAGTCAGCGCCTACCCGTTAGTATTTATAGCCATCATTGTAGGCCTATTGCTTCACATGAGCCCGCACACATGGGCACTACGCCTACAGCGTACATACAGCGCATGTCCCGCCGTACTGCAAGCCGTTATCCTTGCCGCCGTAATCTTTGCCGTCATACAGACGCGTTCCGCCGACCTCGTACCCTTCGTCTACCTCCAATACTAACCGGCTCCAACCGACTCCGGTCGCCACAGTATCGCCGGAGAAGGTTAATCGTCAGAGCAGACAAATCGTCAGAGCAGACAATGTAGCCAAGCTCGCCGGAATAGACATCGCGACACCCGCCTTCCCCCTCGCTCCCATCCATCCCCACACCTCCATCC
>ERZ1026780.1092-NODE-1092-length-18856-cov-5.172438_pt1 | contig 18856 bp, 14 predicted proteins | sample MGYA00380126_ERZ1026780 | MGnify/ENA primary metagenome ERZ1026780 (study PRJEB33269, sample SAMEA4719762) | human gut metagenome | biome: human-associated habitat; feature: organic feature; material: feces | place: Cameroon | collected 2013-10 ... | reverse complement strand
TTTTCTCGCCGAGCAGGACGGTGACCAATCCTTCGAGTACGGCGAAGTTCGCTTTATCTCTGAGCATGCGTTTCACCGCCCAATCGAACCGTATGTACTTATTGTTGACTTCCATGACACCTCTCTATTTGACGACAAAGGTAAAACAAATGTTTGAATCGGGCAATTTTTTCTGCAATGGTTCACTCTTGTAAGTGTGCGGCAGAACTCTGCGTGTCCGAAACGAATGTTTTTTTTGTGGGAAGGTGTGGATATTATATACTTCACATTCTTTTTCATTTCGCTTTGCTTGCGAAATGCTATAAAAATTGCACTTCTTACAAATTTCTCAATACGAAGAAGAGGTTTCCGATTCTTGAATTTCGACAGATGGATAAAAGCACAAGAGGCTGTGTCGAAATTCAAGCTTGACACAGCCTCTTGCTTTTGTGTATCTTTGATTACTCGACTATCAACTTTTTCGTTGCATTGCCGAGCATGATGGTATAAACACCTTTTGGCAAGTCGCCGAGGTCTATTCGCAAAGTCTCAACGCCGGCTTTGAGTTCAAGTGTTCTTACTCTTCTGCCGTTGATGTCGAGGATTTGAAGCAAAGTGTTCTCCTGTATGCTTCGAGCTCCAAAGTTACAAAGTTCTTCGCAGGGTTGGGATACGATGCGAACTCCCTTGCATTCACCTCTTGCAAAGATGACGAACTTTCGACGGTAAATATTGCCGTAAAAGCGGTATCGCTTGTAATGGTTACCGTTCTTGGATTTTCTGTATTTCCGTCATTCCAGCCGGTGAACTCGTAACCGTTATTCGGTGTTGCAGTGAGAGTTCTGACATTGCAAGATTGTGTTTCCACTTCAACTCTACCGTATGCCTCATCATTTGCAGAGACAGACAAATCAAAGGACAAGCCCTCTGTAAAGCGACCGTTGAAATAATCATTCCAAGAACTTGTCGTATATATTCCCAAACTGCAGCAAGGAATCGTAACATCGCATATATTCGGAGAAGGGAAGAACTCATTACCAATAATCGGCGGAATTGTAGCCAAAGAAACAAGCGATATCAAATCCGAGCAACCGCTGAACAACTTATCTCCGATGGAAGCGACATTACTGCCGATGGTAACCGAGGTCAAACCGCTGCAACCGAAAAACGCAGAATTCCCGATAGAAGTAACACTGTTAGGAATGATTATCGAAGTCAGACTGTTACAACCGATAAACGCACTGTCTCCGATAGCTGAGACACCGGTACCAACGGTAAGCGAGATAAATCTGCTGCAATTACATACAAGATAATCAGGTATGCGTTGTACACTGTTTCCTATATTGACAGTGGTCAATGGAAGATTCTTGAATGGTGTTGTATTGCTTTCAAAATCCGAACAGTATATGGCATCGAAATTAAGTGTGGTCAAACTGCTGTAAGCACACTTGCAAGCAATACGCCACTGCAAATCGATACTAATCTTCTTATATTCATTTTTTAATCTGTTATAATTTGGTGCAAAGATAAAAAGAAAATCCCTTTCGACAAAATATCAGCGAAATCGATGTGGACAACTTTGCCTCTTGACCATCGAAACAATTCCGAAGACACTTTCCCGAACATCAAACACCGTAAGAATTTGCCGGAACGCCGATTGAGCAAATTTTTGCAGCGTTTTATTTTTGCGAGATGGCGTTACACACTGTCGGTTCTTAAAATCACTCTGCAAAAGTGCAGAAATACAACTCGGAAACCATATCCGAAAAGGGGCATTTCTCATTTTTCCACCGATAAAACGGCTTTATTTGACGGAAAAAGCCTACCTTTGCAAAAAATATCGATAATAACACTAATTCAAAAAACAAGAAGAGATGAAGAAAATTCTTTTCGTGGCAGTTGTAGCGGTTTTGGCTGCATTGCCTTTCCAAAAAGCAGAAGCCCAAAACTGGGGTATCGGTCTCAGAGGCGGTTGGGATTATGGTTTAACACTAAAAAAGTACATGGGTGCCAACAACTTGGATTTCCAATTGAATATCCACAATGGCGGATTTAACGCCTCCGGTTTGTATGAGTGGAATCAAGGTTTGGGTAGCGGCTTTACTCTTTACTACGGCTTCGGTGCAAGTATCGGAGCATGGAACAACGAAAAAGACGATATGGCATTGGGCTTGGGAATAGACGGTGTAATCGGAGTGGAATGGAAAATACCTTCCGCACCATTTGCATTGTCTTTGGACTGGAAGCCATCTTTTGAATTACTTCCTGACACCGGTTTGTGGTTCAAAGGTTTCGGATTCGGCGTTAAGTATTTGTTCTAAGTCGAAGAACGGTTAAACACAATAAAGGTGCTTTCCTCGCAGGGAAGCACCTTTATTTGTTATGTAGATGTATGAAAAGAATAATGGTATGAACGATAAAGTAACGTTTTATTCCTTCGTTGCTTTATCGCATTCCAAACACTCCACGCTGAAATAATGCAACTTCGGAAGCATACCCTTTCGGAGACACTCCTCTTTCTCATTCTCCATTTTGAAATCGAAATAATCCCTCACGGGACGTTGCCATATCCAACTAATGACGAAAAGTGAAAGAACAATCCAAAATCCCCGCTGAAAGACCTTGCGGTCATGTTCCATTTTTCTTTTCAACTGTTCATTCTCTTCTTTGATACCCTCGTACAAGGCTTTCATTTTCTCGTACAATTCATTTTCCTGTTCCATGATACGTTCGATTCGGTTATTATTTACAACTTATACATTCAGTTCTACACCTGTGTTTGATGGCACATTTACCTTTTCTTCCCGGTAAGAAGCCATTATGTTTTTTCGGTAAGCCGGTTAATCGTTTCAGGGTACAATAAAGGCGGCACTCTTTGAGGAATGCCGCCATGTAATATCGATTTCTATTTGTTTACTTGGAACTTGGTTACGCCGTTCTTGATGAAATCGACGATTTGGTTGGCTGCTGCCAAACCTGCGTTCAAGTTTGCTTCCGCCGTTTGAGCTCCCATCTTCTTAGGAGTTGCAAAGTAACGTGGTGCAAAGGCTGCAAGCTCTTCGCTGTTGCCTGCTGCGATGTCTGTAACGTACTTGAAGTCCGGACGGTCTGCCAACAACTTCGCCATGTCCGCCTCGTTGATGACTTCTTTTCTTGCAGTGTTTACCAAGCATGCTCCTTTCGGCATTTTTGAAAGCAATGCGTAGTTGATGGAGTTCTTTGTTTGGTCGTTTGCAGGTATGTGCAATGAAACGTAATCGCAATTCGAGTAAAGTTCCTCGATTGTTTGCATTGGTTTCACGCCTTCTGCTTCCATTTTCTCGGCAGGTACGAACGGGTCGTAGGCACAAACCTGCATTCCCATTGCTTTTGCTTTCTCTGCGACCAAACGTCCCACGTTGCCGTAGGCGTGAATACCGATTTTCTTGCCCTTCAACTCGCTTCCGGTTGCAGGTGTGAAAGTGGTTCTCGCCATGTAAATCATCAATCCTATCGCCAACTCAGCTACGGCGTTGGAGTTCTGACCTGGAGTGTTCATTGCAACTATGCCTTTTGCCGTGCAGGCTGCAAGATCGAGGTTATCGAAGCCGGCTCCGGCACGAACGACGATTTTCAATTTCTTTGCGTGGTCGATGACTTCCTTTGTAACTTTGTCGGAACGCACTATCAATGCATCTGCGTCCTCGACTGCTTTGTAGAAGTCGTTGACATCTGTGTATTTTTCCAAAAGAGCCAACTCGAATCCTGCTCCTTCAACGATTTTTCTTATTCCATCGACAGCCGCCTTTGCGAACGGCTTCTCTGTCGCTACCAATACTTTTGTCATATCTCGAATTTGTTTCTTTGTTCTTCCGATTTCTTTTTCTCTTTTCCCTGTCTGCGACTTTCTTATGCAAAAACGAGAAGCAGAAATGCTTTCCGATTTTCATACAAGGAAGTCAAGACACCTGCGAAAGGGCGTTCCGATTTTTTCTTTCGGCGTTTCGCTCGAACAGGGAAAATAAAAAAACAGAAACGCAGGAAATCGGAATTTTGCCTTACGGTTCTGTTGTTGTGTTTTCAGCCTATGCGTTTAGTTTTTCAAACTCCTGCATGCAAGCTATCAAAGCCTTAACGGATTCGACAGGGCATGCGTTGTAGATGGATGCACGGAAGCCGCCTACGGAACGGTGTCCCTTTATGCCGACCATGCCTCTTTCTTTCGCAAATGCCATGAATGCGTCTTGTTTGTCTTCGTAGCCTTTTGCCATTACGAAGCATACGTTCATTATGGAACGGTCTTCCTTCTCTGCCGTACCGACGAACATTTTGTTTCTGTCGATTTCGTCGTACAACATTTTGGCTTTCTCTTCATTTATCTTGTGAATGCCTTCTACTCCGCCCATTTCTTCTTTCAACCACTTCAATGTTTCGTGCATAACGAAGATAGGGAATACAGGAGGAGTGTTGAACATGGAACGATTCTTCGCTTCCTCTCCTATGTGTGTGCGATAATCCACCATGGTTTGAAGTTTTCTTTCAACCTTTCCCAAGATGTCTTTCTTCACGATGACGAATGTTACTCCGGCAGGGCCGACGTTCTTTTGCGCACCGCCGTAAATGAGGGCGTATTTGCTGACATCGACAGGTCTCGACATAATATCGGAACTCATATCGGCAACCAACGGAACGGGACTGTCCATATCATATTTTATTTCGGTACCGTAGATTGTGTTGTTGGTTGTTATGTGGAAGTAATCGGCATCCGTAGGGATTGTGTATCCTTTCGGAATGTAGGAATAAGTCTTGTCTTCAGATGAAGCGACAACCTCGACTTCTCCATAGAACTTTGCTTCCTTGATTGCTTTCTTTGCCCAAACTCCTGTTTGAAGGTAAGCTGCTTTTTTGTTCAAAAGGTTGGCTGCAACGGTGAAGAATTGTGTTGAAGCTCCGCCTCCGAGGAACAATACGGCGTAATCTTCCGGAATGTGAAGCAAATCTCTCCACAACTGTTCCGTTTCCGCCATCACTCTTTCCCAACCCGGTGTACGGTGCGAGATTTCCAATATTCCTATTCCCGTGTTATCGAAGTTTCTTATTGCTTCGATTGCAGATTCGATTGCTTTCTTGGGCAATACGCAGGGACCTGCATTAAAGTTATGTGCTTTAACCATGTTTTGATTTGATTTTAATGTATTGCTTCGGCTTTGCGGACTTTCCGCTCCCGAAATTCCTTGCAAAATTATCATATTTTTTTTGATTGCCAAGGGCTTTTGCCACAAATTTCGCCCTATTCGCCTTTTTGTTTGTGCGAAACGGCGTTTTGTCTTATCTTTGCAGGCGTTTTACATAGGTGTAATGTCATGATAAACTTGAAGAAAACTTTTATTTTGTCGGCTTTTGCCGCTTTGCTTGTCGGTTGCGGCGGCTCGGATAAGCCTGTCGATTTGGATAAACTGCCCTTGAAGGAACAGATTGCCTTTTTGGATGCAAAAATCCGCAAGGAACCGAAAAACAGTGAGCTGTATTACAAACGTGCGGAGGTGCTTTTGAAATCGGAAGACACGCATGAGGCTTTGTCGAACATACAAAAAGCCGTTGCTTTGTCGCCGAAGCGTGCCGAATACTACGTTTTGCAAGCGGATATTCTCTTTGCACAGGGCGAGACCGCTCTTGCGTTCAATTCTTTGCAGAAAGCAATAGAGGTAAACGGCAAATACATGGACGCTTATTTGAAATCGGCGGAGTTAAGCCTTTACATGAAGGATTATGACAAGGTCATGTTCAACATCAAACAGGCAATGCTTTTGGACAAGAACGAAGCCAAGGCATATTTCATAAGAGGCTGGGCGATGAAAGAGCAGGGCGACACTCTCAAAGCCGTTGCCGACTTCAAGAAAGCCGTGGAGCTGAAAGGCGATTACGAACAGGCTTTCGAGGAATTGGGAAACCTTTATGCCGTAAAGGGAGACGGTTTGGCGGTGGAGTATTTGAAGAGTACCATCAACATAAACCCGAAGAACATCAACGCAATGTACACCTTGGCTCTCTTTTACCAAGAACACAACGCCCAACAACAGGCACTGGATATGTACAAGAGAATATTGGATATAAAACCAGACCATGCCGATGCCTTGCACAACGTGGGTTATATCAATTACGAATACAAGCATGACTATGACGTGGCAATAGAATGCTTCTCCTCGGCAATCAAAGCCGACAGCACCTTCTGGCAAGCCTACTCCAACAGAGCCAAAGCCTACGAGAAGAAAGGCGAACAAGCCAAAGCCGCTGCCGACATGAAGAAAGCCGCCGAATTAAGGCAGTAAGGAAATACCGAAACAGCATTCCAGAAGAATAAAACGGCGAAAGATTTTATCGAAAGGGCGAAAGAAAAAATTCTTTCGCCCTTTCGATTTTCTGAAACGCCCTTTAAGTAAAGACCGAACGATAATCCGGTTTCAAACTTTGGTTTATCTGGCTTGCAGTTTGGGTTTAAGGTATTGTGCTGTGAGGCTGTCGGTTTTGGCAACCAAGTCTTCGGGTGTGCCTTCAAAGGTTATGGTGCCGCCGTTTTTGCCTCCGCCGGGTCCGAGTTCGATAAGCCAATCGGCAATCTTGATTATGTCTATATGATGTTCTATGATAAGGACGCTGTGTCCGAGGTTCACCAATTCCTCGAAGCATTTGTTCAGCTTGACTATGTCATGGAAGTGCAGACCTGTGGAAGGCTCGTCGAAGATAAAGAGGGTTTTCTTCTCCGTGTCTCCTTTCGAGAGGAAGTATGCAAGTTTTATTCTTTGGGCTTCTCCTCCTGAGAGGGTTATGGAGCTTTGCCCCAACTGCAAATAGTCCAAGCCCACTTTCTTCAAGGCTTGCAGCTTTTGTGTTATGTGCTTGCAGAGAGGGTTTGCGTCCTTGCCGAAAAATTCCATGGCCTCTTCAACCGTCATAGCAAGCACATCGGCTATGGATTTATCATTGTATTTTATTTCCAAGGCTTCATCTTTGTATCGTTTGCCGTTGCAACTTTCGCAAGGCAGGATTACGTCTGCCATGAATTGCATTTGTACGGTTACGGTACCTTCGCCCTTGCACTCTTCGCACCTTCCGCCGGCTATGTTGAAGGAGAAGTACCCTGCTTTCAAGCCTCGCTTCTTGGCAAGAGGCTGTTCGGCGAAGAGGGCTCTTATGTCGTCGAACGCTCCAAGGTAGGTTGCGGGATTGGATCGGGAGGAACGTCCTATGGGGTTTTGATCGACCATCTCCACGGCTTCTATCAATTTCAGACTTCCGGTGGGTTCGGAACATTTAGGCATATCATCGACCGTCATTCCGAGCTTGTACCGCATGGCATTGTAGAATACTTTCTTTATCAGGGTTGTTTTGCCGGAGCCGGACACGCCGCAGACGACCGTGATGACTTGCAGAGGCAGGGTAAGACTTACGGATTGCAGGTTGTTCTCGCTTGCTCCATCTATTTTGATGTATTCTTTCCAACGACGTCGCTTGGCAGGCAAAGGAATGACCTGTCTGCCGGAAAGGAAGTCCGCCGTAAGGGATTTGCCACGGGTCATCAGTTCATCGAATGTGCCGGCGAAGACAACGGTGCCGCCATGCCTGCCGGCGTATGGTCCTATGTCTATTATGTAATCGGCTGCCTTTATGACTTCTTCGTCGTGTTCCACAACTATGACAGTATTGCCTGCGTCTCTTAACTTCAAAAGGACGTTTATAAGGTTGCGGGTATCACAGGAATGCAGTCCTATGGTGGGTTCGTCCAATACGTACATACTGCCCATTAGCGGACTGCCGAGAGAGGTTGCCAAGGCTATTCTCTGGCTTTCGCCGCCGGAGAGTGTGGAACTTTGACGGTTCAATGTCAGATAGCCCAATCCTACTTCGCAAAGGTAGGAAAGACGGGTGCGGATTTCTGTAAGCAGACGGGAGGAAACGCTTTGCTCGTACTCGGACAGGCTGAGATTGTTGAAGAAATCGAGTAATTCGTTGACGGGCATAAGAACCAAATCGACAATGCTTTTTCCTGCTATTTTGACGTAGGAAGCGTCTTTACGCAGTCTTGTTCCCTTGCAATCGGGGCAGATGGTTCTGCCGGTGTATCGGGAAAGAAGAACGCGGAATTGTATTTTATAGCTTTCGCTTCTTATCATATCGAAGAAGCGATTTATGCCCACAACGGTTTCATCGCCGTTCCAAAGGAAGTCTTTTTGCTTTTCGGTAAGTTGGTTGTAGGGCTTATGCACAGGAAAGCGATTGTAGGCTTTGGCAATGAAGTCTTCTTTGAATTTCTTCATTACTTCGCCTTTCCAACAGTTGACTGCACCGTCATAAACGGAGAGGTCGCTTCGTGTTATTACCAAATCCTCGGATATGCCTTCTATCATTCCGGAACCGCTGCACCTTTTGCACGCTCCGTACGGGTTGTTGAACGAAAAGAAATTGTCCGATGGCTTGACGAACGTTATTCCGTCGGCTTCAAATCTGTTTGAGAACTGCATGAGTTTACCGTCAGGCAGAAGTACATTGCAGAAGCCGTCGGATTCGTTAAATGCTGTATGTACGGAATCGGACAAACGCATACGCAGTTCCTCATTGCCCTTCACTCCCTCTATGCTTATTCGGTCTATGACGATGCTCAGTGTCTCCACTTTTGAAGGCGGATTTTCCAAGAGCTCCTCAATACGTTTGATTTCGCCGTTAAGCATAACTCTTATATAGCCGGACTGCATCAGGAGTTCAAGGCGTTCGGAAAGAGTTTCGTTTTCTTTGAGAGTGATTGGTGAAAGAATGGTTGCTTTCGTGCCTTCGGGAAGGGAAGACAAAGTATCGACAACGTTGTTTACACTGTGGCGTTTCACCTCACAGCCCGAAACGGGGGAATAAGTGCGACCTATCTTTGCGAACAACAGTTTGATGTATTCGTATATCTCGGTGCTTGTTCCGACGGTGGAACGCGGATTACGGTTTGCGGTTCTTTGCTCGACGGCTATGGCGGGTGCTATGCCGCTTATGTCATCGACTTCCGGCTTGTTCATCTTTCCGAGAAACTGTCTGGCGTATGAGGAGAGGCTTTCAACATAACGCCTCTGTCCTTCGGCAAACAAAGTATCGAAAGCCAAGGAAGTTTTTCCGCTTCCGGATACTCCCGTAACGACAACGAGTTTGTTGCTCGGTATTTCGACGTTTATGTTTTTGAGATTGTTGACCCTCGCTCCTTTTATCACTATAGGCTGGAGGCTTTGTTGCTTCGATATATTCATTGTCGGTATGGATTGTTTGAAAAGCTCAGATGCAATTTACGATTTTGTACTCATGATTGAACGATTTGCGATTGGCTGATAAGTTTCGCCATGATGTTTGCATAAGAGACCGATTCATGTAAAGAAATTCGGATAAGATGAAACAAAAGAAGTTGAAGCAATTTTTTACTTCAACTTCATATCGATTATAATGCCGGAAGTGTCAAATGAAACATTCTCCGGCTTTACTTTTTCGAGTACTTTGTCCAACTGTTTTATCTTTGAAAGGCGGACAACGATTGAATATCCGTCTATTTCAATGTAATCTGCTTTCTTTTGCAGTTGTTCTTTGAAAGAAGGTATCATTCCGACTATCTTCAACATCCCGTCATCACAAGTCAAATGCAAATCCGTTCCTATGATTTGCTCGACTTTCAATCGGAACTTATATGAGAGACTGATGAAGAAATCAACCTCTGCGGTAATACTCACAGTAGTATTGTCAATGTACGCAGGCGTTAATTTCTTGACATGCGGTATGCCGAAGTCATAGTCCCGTATTTCATCGTAAGTCAATCTTAATTGCATACCTTCCGATTTTTAGGATTTAATTGACAAATGCCAATGAAGGAATTTCGCTCATGTTTTCCACGAAATGGAATTGCAAACCGTCAAGGTAGTCGCTCTTTATGTCCTCTATGTCTCTGCGGTTAGCTTCCGAAAGAATGATGTCGGTTATTGTTGCACGCTTCGCAGCAAGTATCTTTTCCTTTATCCCGCCCACAGGCAAGACCGTGCCACGCAACGTTATTTCTCCTGTCATCGCCACATTGGACTTGACTTCCTTACGCTTCAATGTGCTGAGCATTGCGGTAAACATGGTTACTCCGGCACTCGGACCATCTTTCGGAGTTGCTCCTTCCGGCACATGTATATACATATTTTTTTCTTCCAATTCGTCGGCGTTTATTCCCAAACTCTCGGCATTCGTTTTGATGTATTCGTATGCCAAGGTTGCACTTTCTTTCATTACGTCGCCCAAATTACCAGTCAGGTTCAATCCTCCTTTACCCTTTCCTGCGGCAGCCTCGACGAAAAGTATTTCTCCTCCGACCTGTGTCCACGCCAAACCACATACAACGCCGATATGATTCTTGTTGAGTTGGTTGTCATGTTGGGCAATCGGTAAACCGAGTATGTCTTTCAGTTCTTCGGCTTTGATGGCTTTCTTGTATTCTTCACCCTTCACGATTTGTACGGCTCTGTGTCGAACGATTTTCGCTATGGTTTTGTCAAGCTGTCGCACGCCGGACTCTCTCGTGTATTGGTTTATCAATATGGAAAGAAGCTTGTCGGATAAGCCGAGGTCTTTCTTTGCCAAGCCGTGTTCTTTCAACTGTTTCGGTAACAGGTGTCGCAGGGCTATTTGTAATTTTTCTTGTTCTATGTATCCGGAAATATCGATTACCTCCATTCTATCTATTAAAGCGGGGTGTACATTGGAAAGGCTGTTCGCCGTTGCAATGAACATTACGTTCGAAAGGTCGTAATCTATGTCCAAATAGTTATCATGAAATGCGGTATTCTGCTCGGGATCCAAGACTTCGAGCATTGCAGAAGCGGGGTCGCCGTTTGCACTCATGCCTGCGACCTTATCTATCTCGTCAAGTACGAATACGGGATTGGAACTGCCGCATTTGGATACGGATTTCAAAATTCTGCCGGGCATGGCTCCGATATAAGTACGGCGATGTCCTCTTATCTCACTTTCATCGTTCAATCCGCCAAGGGCAACTCTGACATACTTCCTGCCTGTCGCTTTCGCTATGCTCTTACCGAGCGAAGTCTTTCCCACACCCGGAGGTCCGACCAAACACAACACAGGGGATTTCATATTGCCTTTGAGTTTCAAAACGGCAAGATACTCCAATATTCTCTGCTTTACTTTTTCCAAGCCGTAATGGTCGGCATCCAAGGTCTTCTGTGCCTTGTCCAAATCGAAATTATCGGTGGTAAATTCGTTCCATGGCAAATCCACCATGAAGTTAAGGTAGTTGAGCTGGACGGAATAGTCGGGAGAACTGCTGTGCATTGAAGAAAGACGACCGATTTCCTTATCAAAAGCGGCTGCAACCTCTTGATTCCAATGCTTCTTGGAGGCTTTCTTTTTCAATTCCTCGATTTCCTGTTCGGAAGGACTGCCTCCAAGTTCTTCCTGTATTGTTTTAAGCTGCTGGGTAAGCAAATAGTCTCGTTGTTGCTTGTCTATGTCTTTACTTACCTTACGCTGTATTTTCATCTTCAACTCTTGGAGGTTGGTCTCCTTGCTCAATGCTTCCAAGACTTTGTTCGCTCGCTTGGTGAAGTCGTCCATCTCCAGAAGTTTCTGCTTTTCCGGCACATCTATATCCAAATGTGCCGCAACATAATTAAGAAGGAAATAAGGACTTTCTATATTGCGAATGGCAAAACCCGGATCCGATGGCACGTTGGTCGTCATCTTCAAAAGTTTAAGGTAACTGTCCCTCAATGCTTCGGCAACTGCTTGTGCATTATGAGGCATATCCTTGGCTCCATCGGGTGCAGGTTGCACCTTTCCGACCCAATATGGCTCGTTGGTTATGATATGTTCCAACTCGAACCTGTCCAAGCCTTGCAAAATCACCATTGTGGTACCATCGGGCATGTTAAGGGTTTTGAGAACCCTTGCCATCGTTCCGTAGCGATAAAGTTCTGCATCAGACGGATCTTCGACCGACAGAACTTTCTGGGCTACTATACCGATTATTTGCTTGTTTTTATAGGCTGTTTTTATCAACTGCACGGATCTTTCCCTGCCTGCCGTTATCGGCAAGACGACCCCCGGAAAGAACACATTACCCCTTAACGGCAATATGGGCAAATTTTCCGGCATATCCGTAACTGTCAAATCTTTTGTATCTTCCTCTGTCAATAAAGGTATGATTTCGGTATCCCCGTCCCCCATCAACCGTGTCAAATCAATCAAATCTTTATTCAACATCGCGTTTTATCTTAGTTTCTTGTTCTTCAACGTACTTCTATATACGTGTAGCAGTATTCTTTTATCGATGTCGCTCATCTCTATACCTCTTCTCGCCTCCATCTTCTCTGCCACTTCTATTGCTTTATCGGGTTCGAATGTTTTCATGCCGCTCGGACCGCCCCAAGCAAACGATGGTACATAGTTTCTTTGGTAACCGTGTCCGAAAATATTGGAACTTACGCCTATCACCGTACCTGTATTGAACATGGTATTGATTCCGCATTTCGAATGGTCGCCCATGATTGTTCCGCAAAAAGTCTGACCGGTAGGAACAAACGTATTCTTCTCTATGCTCCATAATCTGACTTCTTCGTATGTGTTCTTCAAATTCGAGGCATTTGTATCTGCTCCTATGTTGCACCATTCTCCTATCACGGAATTGCCGATAAAGCCATCGTGAGCTTTATTGCTGTAACCGAAAATAACGACATTCGCCAACTCGCCTCCCACTTTCACGTATGGTCCGAGAGTCGTCGCTCCGTAAATCTTGGCACTAAGTTTAAGTACGGAATGTTCGCACATGGCAAAAGGACCTCTTACGACACTGTTCTCCATTATCTCGGCATCTTTACCTATGTATATCGGTCCTTCTTTTGCGTTCAAAGTTGCACATTCGACAACCGCTCCCTCTTCGACGAAGATATTTTCCGGAGCGAAAACTCGATTGGTGTCGCTCAATACAGCACTCTTGCGACCTTTCGTTATCAACTCGAAGTCTTCCCTCAATGCTCTGTCGTTGAAGACTAATATATCCCACGGGTTTATTATCTTGATGAAGTCTTCCTCCGTCTTTATCATTTCGGAATTGTCCTCTTCCGACATAAACTCGTCTTTGGTTTTGAACATTGCCACAATGTTTTCACCGCAAACAAGGGTTTGTCCCGTCTTCAAGGCTTTCACCTGCTTGACCAAAGCCGGTGTCGGACAAACGGAACCGTTTATCAACATCATTGCATCGGACAATTCGGAAGGATACTTTACAGTAAGATAGTCTTCGGTCATTGTCGAAGTCTTTTCTCCCAAATAACGTTCCCACTTCTCTCTTATGGTCAATATTCCGACCCTTATATCACATACAGGTCTTATATAAGTTAGCGGTTTCAATGATTCGCGTGATACATCGTCAAAAAGAATGTAGTTCATAGTTTTCAATGGTTTTGTTGTTCGTATCAATAAACGATACAAAGATACAACTTTATTGCCAACTAACAAATAAAAAAGCGTTCTGTTTTGAATGCAGAACGCTTTTTGCTTTCAATCGATGTTACAATCGACTTATTTCAAGTTGGTTTTACGATTTTTGTATTTGTTCATGAACTTATCCACACGTCCTGCCGTATCGACAAGTTTCACTTTACCCGTAAAGAACGGGTGAGAAGTATTCGAGATTTCCATCTTTATCAACGGATACTTTACTCCGTCTATTTCAATCTCGTCTTTAGAATCTGCACAACTCCTTGTTATGAAGTATTCCTCGTTAGACATGTCTTTGAAGACACATAGTCTGTAATTTTCAGGATGAATTCCTTTTTTCATCTTAGTTCTTTTTTGCCGTTAAGCCCGGTTTCGCCAAACGGATGTTAAACAATATTTTATTTCGCTACTCGCTTCGAGCGTGCAAAGATACGACTTTTTCTTCAAACGGAACAAATCAGTTCTTACTTTTCGTCTTTTTTCTCTACCTCTTCTTTGTTGAGCATTTTCAATTTGGCATTCAGCAAAGCAATATCGACCTTTGCTTTATCCATTTTCTTATCAAACTCTGCTTTCAACAATTCTGCTTGTTTGCTGTGTGCCAAAAAGCCCAAGTTATTTTCCCATAACAATATGTCGTTCTTCAACTTGTCGATTTGCTCTTTGATTATTCGTTTCTCTCTTGCGAAATTTCCTTTCTTGCCCTCCGCCTCCAGATACGCTTTGAAATTATTCAGGTTCGACTCCATTGTTTCGGATTGCAACTTCTCGAAGTGTGCATCTATCGCTTTGCGGAACTCAGTCCATAAACGTTGCCTTTCGGCAGATGAAATAAAGCCTATTTCCGACCACTGACGTTGAAAATCCTTTATGGTATCAAGATTTTTCTGTTTGTCCTCGGTAAACGAAAAATCTTTTACTGCCTGTATCAAGGCTTCTTTCTTTGCTATATTCTCTGCTTCGGAACTTTTCTGTTCTTTGAAATTCTCTGCTTTTCTTTCGAAGAACTTATCGCAAGCTGCACGAAAACGTGTCCATAATTTCTCGGATTGCTTTCTTGAAACAGACCCGATGGTTTTCCATTCCTTTTGCAACTCTATCAGTTCAGCCGTCGCAGCCTTCCAATCCTTTCTTTCCGCAATAGCCTCGGCCTTTACACACAATTCCGTTTTCTTCTCACTGTTTACCTCCTGCTCTGCTTTCATCTTTGCAAAAGCCTCTTTCTTACGGGCGAAGAATGCATCTATCGGCTTCTTGAATCTGTTCCATATAGACTCGTTTTCCGATTTGGGAACAGTTCCTATGGTTTTCCAAAGATTGAACAACTCGTTCACCTCATTCGTCATCTCATTCCATTGTTTAACAGTAGAGACTTCATTCTTCAACAACTCTTCCAATTTCTCGCAAAGGGCTATCTTCGCCAAAAGATTATTGGATTGTTCCTCTTTCACTTTATCGTAATACTCCTGACGACGCTTGTTTACTGCATCGGAAGCATTTTTGAATCTCTCCCATATTTCATCGCTCTTGTCGGACGGAACAGGACCTATCTCTTTCCATTGCTGATGACACTCCTGAAGCTGTTTGAATGATTCGTTTATCGAACTCTCCAACATCAAGCCCTCCACTCTTTCACACAAAGCGAGCTTTTCTTCCAGATTTTTCTTCAAGCCCATGTCTCTCAATTCACGGCTTATCTTAACCTTATCGAAAAACTGCTCTATCAAAAACCTGTAATTCTCCCATAAAGTATTGATTTCCGCTCTTGGAACAGCTCCTATGGCTTTCCATTTCTCCTGAATGGTATTGAAGTTGTCATAGATCTCTTTCAACGACCCTTCACTCTGCAACAACTCTCTCAATTCCGCCAATACGGCTTGCTTTTTTGCAAGATTATCGATTTTTTCCTTCTCCTGCTGTTCTATATATCTTTGACGCTTTTCCTTATACGAGACATAAAGCCTGTTGAATTCCTCTTCCGTCTTATCGCTATCTCTTTTAAAATCTTCCTCTGCACCACCATCAGCCAAAAAGGCTTCCAAACGTTCCTTTCTCATTGCAGAGGTCTTCTCGTTGAACACATTTCTCAAAACACCGGCTTTCGATTTCAAAGCAGAAAAATCGCCTGCATCGCATAATCGCCTCATCTGTTCGACGATTTCTTCCCTCGTCAAAGCCTCCGCCTTCTTTGTCAACTCTTCCACGGTCTCCTGCGGAGCAACCTCTTCTTCTGTTTCGACAGCCAATATCTCTGCCACTTCATCGGAACGCTGTTCCTTCTTTTCCTCTTGTTGTTCCTGCTCCTTTTGAGAAGCGAGGATTTCGGTAGATGTCAAATTATCCATATCTTCTTCATTTTGTTAGAATAACCTTCCGCCGTTTCGTTGCGACGGAATTTGAAAAGAATTTTTTGTATTAAAGATCTGTTTTTTCGGTTCGCCGTTTCGTGACGGAAACCGGCTGCAAACTTATAACATTTTTTCCAATCGGTGAAAGAAAATCGGAAAAACTATCGTCGTATCACGGAAAAGTCATACCTTTGCACTCGCAACGGTTCGAGAAGTTACGCTCTGTAACTCTCGATTAAAAGGGAATCGGGTGCAAATCCCGAACAGTCCCGCTGCTGTGAGTTCCTAATATCTCTGATGACAAAAAGCCACTGTCCTTTCGGAAAAGAAAGAATGGGAAGGCGTCGTTCGAGGGAATGAGTCAGAAGACCTGCCGTTGTTTTGATGTTTAACTCTCGAGGAAAGAGTAAAAATATATGATTGCAAAAAGGATTTTAATCGCAAGTTCGGTATTGTTATATTGTTTTGTCTCATTCGGGCAAGACAGTTTGAAGACTGTCCGTTTGGATAATGTCGATATCGTTGCCACCTCCCTTAAAGAAGAAAACAGACAAACAAGCGGAGACGCATTAAAAGCCGAACAACTCGACAAAGTCTCATTCAATTCGGCAGGCGATGCGGCAAAATTCCTCTCAGGAGTAACAGTAAAGGATTATGGCGGCATCGGAGGATTGAAAACCGTCTCCGTCAGAGGTCTCGGTTCGATGCACACGAATGTAATCTACGACGGACTAAGCATAAACAACGCACAAAACGGACAAATCGACCTATCGAAATTTGGAACCGACAACATCAACGAATTATCGCTGAGCAACGGCAATCGCATACAACGAATGCAAACCGCCAAAAGCCTATCTTCCGCAAACGTCCTTGTTATCGAAAGCCGGAAACCATATTTTGAAAAAGGGAAAAATACCGATGGTTATGCCTCTTTGGGAACAGGCAGTTTCAAACTCGGAACATTCACCGTAATGCTCAATCATAAATTCAGCAATAAAGTAAGCACGAATATATATACCGACATCGTTTCGAGCAAAGGCGAATACCCATATACGCTTCACTATGGTTTTTCCGCCAATGACAGCACATCAAAAGAGAAAAGACAAAACAATTCTTTCTTCTCCGCTCAAGCGGAAGCCAATCTGTTCTACGACATAAACACTCGCAGTTCTCTACGCACCAAGGCTTATTTCTACTATTCCGACAAAGGCTTACCGGGTCCCACAACCTTGTATTACCAGAACTCGAAACAACACCTGTGGGATAAAGATGCCTTTCTGCAAAGCGTGTATAAACTAAGAATAAACGATTTCTTCGACTATAAAACCCATGTCAAGCTATCCTATTCGCATACACGATATTACGACCCTCTTTACAACAATGCACAAGGCTTCCAAGACGACAGATACACACAAAACGAAGCTTATTGGAATAATATAATCTCTTGGCACAAGGGAAACAAAGCAAGTCTCACTTTGACAAACGACCTGATTGCCTCGAAGTTGAAAGCACGAAACAATTACAGTTTCGACCCTTCGAGATTCAGCACGCTCACAGCCATTATCGCAGCATATAAATATAAGGTGTTGCTCTTCGACTTCAACATCCTGCATACATATACCAAAGACGAAGCCGGACGCAACCAAGCCTTTTCCTCACAAAACCACCTCAGCCCATTTTTCAGCGTAGGCGTAAAGACAAAATACTTTGAAGCAAGCGTATTCTATAAGGACATCTTCCGTCTGCCGACTTTCAACGACCTATACTACAACGCCGTCGGAGAAGTAAACCTGAAACCCGAGAAAACAAAGCAATACAACCTGCACATGGCAGCACAATACGGTTTCGGAGAAATAAGCACTCACGATTTTCTGTTGAGTGCAGACCTGTACCACAACTCCGTTACCGACAAAATAGTAGCCGTTCCGAGAAACAACCTTTTCATTTGGAGCATGGTCAACTATGGCAAGGTACGCATTGACGGCTTAGAGGTGAAAGCAGCATGGAAACATGAACGTATTCTGTTCGGTCGCGATTTTGGCATATCCGCGAACCTGACTTACAACCATTCTTACGCCATAGACAACGACCCGAACAGCAATTCATATAAAAACCAAATACAATACACCCCGTTGAACAGCGGTAACGCCATTTTGAGTTTGGACTTTGACAAGCTCAATCTCAGTTATACCGGAACATACGTTGGAATACGATACACCAACAACCAAAACTCCTCTCGCAACAGCCTTCCCACATACGGCGAACACTCTCTTTCACTCTCATTCACATATAAACACATCAACATAAAACTAAGTTGCAACAACTTCACCAACTCACAATACGAAGTAATCAAATCCTACCCTATGCCGGGCAGACAATGGATAATCAATTTCAAGTATAAATTCTAACAATCAAAAGAATGAAAAGAACAAACAAACTCTCGCTCTTCGCAACAATGCTTATGATGGCATGTGCAAGCATGATGTTTTATTCCTGTAACGAAGACCCCGATGAAAACGAACCTTCTAACAACGCATTTGAAAAAGGCTATTACGTATTGTGCGAAGGCTTATGGGGAAGGAACAATTCCTCTCTCGACTTTTTCAGTTCGGAAAAGCAAACAACGACAATAGACCTTTTCACCGAAGTGAACAATGCCGGTTTGGGCGAAACAGCAAACGACATGATTGAAGCCGAAGGCAAACTCTTCATTGCCGTCAATGGTTCCAACTGCGTCATGGTGGTCAACAAGGTAGATTGCAAACGCTTAGCACTTATTCCGATAACAGCAGGAGAAAACCCTCAACCGCGTTGCTTGGCCTATTACAACGGCAGGATATATCTAACATGCTTTGACGGTACCATATACAAGATAAACGCTTCGACTTACAAAATAGAAAAAACAGCAAAAACACAAGGACGCAATCCCGAAGCCATAGCAGTCTGCAACGGTAAACTCTTCGTAGCCAACACCGGCGGTTTGGATTACCCGAACTTCGACCTGTCTCTTATACACATCTCCGAGCCCACGA
>ERZ1026780.1088-NODE-1088-length-18914-cov-9.051010_pt1 | contig 18914 bp, 15 predicted proteins | sample MGYA00380126_ERZ1026780 | MGnify/ENA primary metagenome ERZ1026780 (study PRJEB33269, sample SAMEA4719762) | human gut metagenome | biome: human-associated habitat; feature: organic feature; material: feces | place: Cameroon | collected 2013-10 ... | reverse complement strand
AATACCCGTCCGCAATAATACGATAGGGATTCCATTCGTTATCCCGAAGGAAATATTATAATGAACAAACACGAGCAATACCTCGATTTAATCGTTTATCAGATTTACCCGCGCAGTTTTTACGACTCGAACGGAGACGGAATCGGCGATCTTAACGGAATAAAACAAAAAATACCCTATCTCAAAGACCTCGGCGTGAACGCGGTGTGGATATGTCCATGCTATAAAAGTCCCAATTACGATAACGGTTACGATATTTCGGACTACCGCGACATAATGGTCGAGTTCGGAACGATGAACGACTGGAAGGAATTAGCGAAAGAACTGCGCGAAAACGGCATTAAGATAATAATGGATCTGGTCGTCAATCATACGTCGTCCGAGCATTACTGGTTCAGACAGGCGCGGACGGCAAAAGATAATCCCTATCATGATTATTATATATGGGCGGACAAACCGCTGACCGACTGGAGGGCGTGCTTCGGCGGCAGCGCGTGGGAATATAACGAAGCGACCGACGAATACTATCTGCATTCGTTTGCCGTGCAGCAGCCCGACCTGAACTGGGAGAATCCGAAAGTAAGGCAGGAATGTTGCGATATAGTGGATTTTTGGGCTGATCTCGGCGTTGACGGATTCAGATGCGACGTGCTCGATTTCATTTCCAAAGATTTTGCAAACAACAAAATGAACGACGGACCGCGCCTGCACGAATACGTAAAACAACTTTTCGGGCGCGAAAAAGTAAAACACCTTTTCACCGTGGGCGAATGTCAGTCGGACACCGAAAGCATATGCAGTATTTGCGGAAAAGACCGTGACGAACTCAAATCGGTTTTTCAGTTTGAACATATAGGTCTCGGAAGAAGCGATAAATACACGCCCGCTCCGTATTCCGCAAGTCAAATAAAGGACGTGCTGGTAAAATGGCAGAATTTCACCGCCGAACACGACCTTTTATATATTTTGTTCACGGATAACCATGATCAGCCGTATTTTATATCGCGCCTCGGCAACGATAAAGAACTTCGCTACGAATGCGCAACCGCTTATGCCGGAATGTTTTATCTTCTTAAAGGAATCCCCTTCATTTATCAGGGGCAGGAATTCGGCTCGGCAAACTCACGCTACGAGGATATCGATTCGTTCAACGACGTTGAAACGGTAAACTACTACCGCGAAAACTGCGGCAAAAAACCGCACGACGCGCTGATCGACGAAATCAATTACGGCAGCCGCGACAATACGCGCCGCCCGATTGCCTGGACGAAAGAAAAACCGACGCGCGGATTTACCTCCGGAACGCCATGGCTCAAAATGCCGTCAAGAGCGGAAGAAATCAATCTTGAAGCAGATAAGTCTGCCTATAAGTCGATTATCGGCTTCTATAAGAAAATCCTTGCGCTAAGAAAATCAAGCGACGTTATAAAATACGGCAACTTTAAAGACCTTACGCAAGGCGACGATTGTTTTGTTTTCGAAAGGGAGAAAAACGGCGAAAAAATCATCGTTGCGGTAAATTTTGAAAGGACAAACTCTTTAAAATTGCCGTCCTGCTTAACCGGGGAAAACTTTGAACTTCTGCTTTGCAACTACGACGAAAAAGACGATTTCGCGCCCGACTTTGCGCCTTACGAAATAAGAGTATACCGCAAACGCTGAACGGCGCGGTCTGCGCGCTTCCGCAACCTGCAACTCAATTATAATATCATCATAAAACCGTCGATAATCGACTTATAGGCGGTTTTTCAGAACAGGACGGATAATATGTCAAATTATCCGTTCTTAATTTTATAAAAAAACCCGACTGTTGTATGGCTTCCTTAATAATATATTCACTTTTTATTTCCTGACTTTTGCGCTTAATAGTATAATTCATCATCAAAACCGCAAGGCATAACCGAGCGCGAACGCAACGACGTATTAGTCAAAAACACAAGGCAGGACCGAGTTCTAACGCAATCGCCTGCGGTTAGCCGAGAGAGATTCGAACCCAATTAAGCCTTTAAGCCGTCTTTTTTGCCTGTTGCGGCAAATCTTCGCTTGAAGTACGTTCAGTACGTCTGCGCAAATCTTCGTCACAACCGCCTAAAAAATACGGCTTTAAGGTGCTTCGCATTTTAACGGCGATAAATTCAGGAAAATCAAGGCAAACGAACGCGATAATACTTTGCCGTATTATAAGTGAGTTTAACGCCGATTTTACAAATTTTGCGCCGTTAAAACTTATATGGTTCGAACCTCTCTCGGCTAACGATCGGCTACCGCGCACCCTTTCGGTAAACAAATCCGACATTCAAAAACAAAATAAAAAATTTTTAAAAAAAGTATTGACATTTACAGGAAACGTGATATAATAGCATTGCAAATGACGCGTGTCACAGAACTGATGCGTAATAATCGGATGAAAAAACGAATCACGGGAAAAGAATAATGATAACAAGGACGGACGTCGCAAAAAGGGCGGGGGTATCGGTCGGGACCGTTTCCAACGTAATGAATAATAAGGCTTCGGTTAAGCCTGAATACGTAAGACGCGTAAAAAAGGCTATCGAGGATCTGAATTACGTCCCCGATTTCACGGCGAAAAGCCTTGCGAAACGAAAAAGCAATCACATAGGCGTGGCGGTTTACGAAATGACCAACCCTTATCACGCGGAAATAATCGAAGGGCTTGAAGAATACGCCGCCGGCAAAGGTTATATGGTTACGACCTTTCTGCTCGACAATAAGTTGAACAAAAAACTTGACGCTATCTGCGAACGCAGACTCGACGCCCTCGTAAACTTTATGACGAACGCCCTGCCCGACAGTTTCATAAACACTCTCGAATCGCAAAGAACCGTACTCGTCAATTTCTCCAGGGAAAACAGTTTCATCGTGGTGAACGACTACGTGAAAGCGATGACGAATTATATGCAACTGCTCTCTTCGCTCGGGCATAAACGAGTGGCTTACGTAAGCACGGTTGACAAAATGCGTTTCGAAGCCGATTCCAGAGGCTCGACGTTTTTGGCTAAACGAGCCGAAATGGGCTTTTCCGAGGACGATTCTTATATATTTTGTAATTATAATTATTCTCTGCGTTCGGAGCGTATAGGTTATATTCTGGCGGACGAACTGATAAAAATTCACCCGGAAACGACCGCGGTTTTCGCCACGAACGACTTGTGCGCGATAGGACTTATGAAGAGATTTGCCGAACTCGGACTCCGTTGTCCCGAAGATATTTCGGTTATCGGTTGCGATAATATTTCGTTCGGCGAATATTTTATCCCCGGATTATGCACAATAGGTTTTGACAAGAAAGAATACGGGCGGGCGATCGCGAAGGCGATTATCGACCGGATTGACAGCGGATATCAGACGCCTTACCGGACGCTTAGTTTCGAAGCGGTTTCCGTTCTGCGCGATTCCGTCGCCAAGGCGAGAACGTAAGCGTTCAGTTAATTATCGCCGAAGAAAAAAACAAAACAAACAACGAAAAAAAACGAAAAACGAAAATTCAAAATTTCGGAAAGAGGATATCCTCTTTCGCTTGTGGCTTCGCCCCAAGCGAAATCCCCTTAATAGGGAAAAAAGAAACGAAACAAAACTCATATACGCAAAAAAGAATGAACTATTCTTTCAAAAAAATTTTTATAGAATGACGCGTGTCATAACAGGAGGCAAAATGAAAAAATTACTTGCGCTTATCATCGCGTGCGTATTTACGCTTATATGCTTCGCGAGTTGCAAATCTCCGAGCCAGTCCGGAAGCAACGGCGGCAACAACGGCAGTAACGGCAGCTCGGGCGAAACCGCGGATTACACACCAAACATCGACATGACCGACGACGACTACAATCAGACGGCTACTCTGACCGTGGGCGTAACCGCCGATCCTTACGAAACCGATCTCGTGAACGCGTTGGGCGCGGCGTTTAAACAACTTTTCCCCAACGTCACGATAGAACCCGTGCGTATTTCGGGTTCGGATTATTCGAGCGCTGTTATCGGAAGATACAACGCGAAAAATATTCCCGACATTTTTTATACGAGCGAAACCGAATCGTTCCGCTTCATCTCGAGCAACCTCTACCTTAATCTCGATCCGTATATAAAAGCCGAGAACGAGGCTTACTCTCCCGCGGACGAAAACGCTCCGGCAACGTGGTCGGCGCAGTTTGTTTCCGGCGCGATGAAACTCGGACAGAAAAATTATTCGGGCGCGCAGTATTTCATTCCGAGAAGTTCGGACAGAATCGTAACTCACCTCAACATGAAATACGTCAAAGCGGCTCTCGAATGGGACGGCAGACCTGATAAAAGCGTTACGCTCGACACCGTGAAAAACGGCTGGACGTGGGAAGAATTCGTCAAAGTCTGCGAGGCAATCCGCGCTTATTACGATTCGAAGGGCTGGACCGCCGCCAACGGCAGATATATATTGGACGCTTCGTTCGCCTGGTCGCCCGTTTTGTTCTCGCTTTTCAAATCCAACGGCGCGACGTTCTATGAAAACGGCAAATGGTCGCTCGACAGCGACGCAACCCGCGCGACGATCGCTATGATCCGCGAACTTGTGGAAAAGAAAATCATAGCCCCCACGAACGGCGGCGGCGCGAACTACGAAAACGGAAGCGGCGCGATGCTTTTCCACTCCTCTTCCGCAATCAAAAAATATAAAAATTATATCGGCGAAAATTACGACATAGTCACTTTCCCCGTGATTAACGGCGAAAACGGCGTGACGGGTTACGGCGTTCCGGGTTACGGAATTTATTCGGGAATCGACGAAAGCAAGAGAGATCTCGCATGGCAGTTCCTTTCCTTCATGCTCAGCGCAGACGGACAGAACGCCCTTGCGAAAGCGGGAATGAACACGCCTTCCGTGAGAGCGGATCTTCAGGACTACAACACCGCCGCCTGGGGCGAAGGATTCAGAGATATCAACCTTGCGGCAACCACTTACGAAACGGAAAGAAACTATTCCGAAGGTTTCTTCCTCAACTTTGCCGCAACCACTAAAACGGGGCTTCTGGGCGCATGCTCGAACTTCGTTAACAACATTATGAATTACAATTCCAAAGGCGAGCCGTCGTTCACCGCGGCAAAATGCATCGAAACCGCGCTCAAAGACCTTAAAAAAGCGGCTATCGTAAAATAATTCACGGAGTATCTGATGAAATTAAAGGACAAGGGAATCCTTTCCGCAGACAGGAAAGCGACTCTCGCAAAGAAAATTAAAGACAGCGTTCCCGGCTGGATTTTCGTTCTGCCGCTCGTCGTCGGAATGCTCGTATTCACGCTTTATCCCGTTCTGAAATCGCTTATTTACAGTTTTCATCGGTATAACGACGCTTCCGTTTACGAGTTCATCGGCTTCGGCAACTTCAGATTGATGTTCACCGACGACAGCGAAGAGATTTTAAAGGTATTTTCAAACACCTTTTTATACGCGATCATCACGGTGCCGCTCAATCTCTTTCTTTCTTACTTTCTGGCGGTTATCGTAAACCAGAAAATCCGCGGCGTGAACGTTTTCAGAGTGCTGTATTATCTGCCCGTGGTTATCCCCGGCGTTATTTCCGGCGTAATCTTCTCGCAGATGTTCGACAACACCAACTTCGGGCTTTTCAACAGCGTGCTTAAATCGCTCGGCAGAAGCGAGCCGTTCCCCTTCTTCACTTCCGAAAAAACGGCTATGTTCTCGGCGGTTCTGATGAACTTCTGGACGATCGGCGCGAGCATGATTCTCTGGCTGTCCGCCTTAAAAAACATTCCGCAGGGGCTTTACGAAGCGGCGAAAATCGACGGAGCAGGCGTTTGGACGAGAGTTTTTAAAATCACGATCCCGATGTCCACGCCGATGATATTCTACAATCTCATAACGAGCATTATCGGAGCGTTGCAGACCAACGCGACGATGGTTTACGCGCCCAACGGCGGCAGAGGCGAAGGAGATTCCCTTTACTTCATCGCGGTTAAGATTTACACGGAATTCGCTTCCGGATATTACGGTTACGCTTCGGCGGTTGCCTGGGTGCTGTTCGTAGTGATAGCGATTCTGACGTTCATCACTTTCAAAACCAACAAATGGGTTTACACGGGGGATGAATAATATGGCTCGCGCTACGACAAACTATTTCGATAAAAAGTATTTCAACAAAAAAAGAACGGGCGCGGATATCGCGAAACTCGTTATATCCCGCGCGTTTATCTATCTCGGAATGAGCGTTCTCGCGTTCGTCCTCGTCATTCCTTATCTCTATATGTTTTTAAGGGCTTTCATGACGAGCGCGCAGGTGCAACTGATACCTATCGAACTCATTCCGCACCCGTTTTCGTTCGAAGCGTTCGTTCAACTCTTCACGGCGCAGAATTACTTCGCTTACCTGTTGCAGACGCTGAAAATCGTGGGCTTCAACATCATTGCGATTCCGATTTCCGCGTCATTCGTGGCATACGGCTTCGCAAAATATAAGTTCATAGGCAAAAACGCAATCTTTGCGTGCATGCTCGGAACGATGATGCTGCCGGGAACGGTAACTCAGATTCCTCTTTACGTAATGTTCGCGAACTTCGGCTGGCTCGACACCATTCTGCCGCTCACCATTCCGAACTTATTCGGCGGCGGCGCGATTTATATCTTCCTTATCCGTCAGTATATGACGGGCGTTCCTTACGAATTGGAAGAAGCCGCGAAAATCGACGGAGCGAACCCATTCGTAAGATACTTCAAAATCAACCTTCCGCTCTGCGTTCCGGTTCTTATTTATATAATAATCGCCGTTTTCAACGCGGGCTGGAGCGATTTCTACGGTCCGTTGATTTATATGAGCGCGGAGGGCAAAGAAACTCTCGCTTATGCGATTTTCAAAGATTCTATCTACACGTTCGTTACGCCGGACAAAGCCAACCTTAAGATGGCGGCGGGACTGTTTATGTCCTTCTTCCCGACGGTTTTGTTCGTGGTATTCCAGAAACAACTGATCGACGGCGTTGCCGTTTCGGCAATCAAGGGGTAAAAATGATTGATTTAAAGAAAACCGTATGTATAGGGCTTATCGCCCTCACGATTTTTTCGGCAGGCGCGTGCGGAACGCAGAATTCCGCGCAGGATTCCGTTCCCGGTTCGGATTCGGAATCGATTTCGGAATCGATTTCGGAAAGTACGAGCGAAACCGCGAAACCCGTCGAACCCGTTGACGACACGAGAAATCTCAACGATTACGAATTCGCCCGCAACTCGATTTCTTCGGTGGACGCTCTCGGACGGGTTACTCTCGCGGGCGACGGCGAAGAATCGCGCGACGTGGGTTTGTTCTACTTTTTGTGGCTCGGCGCGCACGCTTCGGGCAGCAAGATTTACGACGTTTCCGACCTCGAAGAAAACAATCCCGACGCGCTCTGGTCCACAAACAGCAAGGATAGCCCCGTCAACACTTATCATTTCTGGGGCGAACCGTTGTACGGGTATTACCACTCTGCCGACCCGTGGATAATCACGAGGCACGTGGAACTCTTCACGATGATCGGTATCGATTATCTTTTATTCGACGTGACGAACGCCGTAACTTACGACAACGTCGTAAAGGTTATGCTCCCCATTCTCGATAAGTACCGGAAGCAGGGGTGGGACGTGCCGAAAGTCGGATTTATGACGAACTCGCACACTTACGACGTCGTGAAACGGCTCTACACCGCTTTTTACGACAAGAACACTTCCGATTGCTATTATCCCGACCTTTGGTATTCGCCGAACGGAAAACCGCTTATTTTAAGCAATAATCTCTACTTCGACGACAGCAAACCGGAGGACAAAGTTTATCTCGACTTTTTCCAGATCCGCGACACGCAGTGGCCCAACTCCTCTTATCAGGACGAAGAGGCTTTCCCGTGGATGAGTTGGACTTATCCGCAGATGAACTACAGCGGAACGATGAGCGTTTCCGTCGCTCAGCACACGGCGAGCAAAATGAGTTTGCGGGACGCGAACTGGGGCAGAAGTTACAGTCAGACGGAATTCGTGAATCTCGAAGAACCCGAAAAGGGAATCAACTTCCAGTTCCAGTGGGACACCGCATTGAACGCCCCCAAAACGGGCGGCGACGCCGTGAACAACGTTTTCGTCACGGGCTGGAACGAGTGGATAGCAATCAAGTTTGCCGACGTCACGGGCGTTTACTTCGTGGACGCTTTCGATCAGGATTATTCCCGCGATATCGAAATGATGAAGGGCGGTTACGGCGATAACTACTATCTGCAGTTGTTCAAAAATATCCGCGCGTTCAAATACAGCGCCCCGGTGAAATATAAAATCGATAAGAAAACTCCGAGCCTCTCTGCGGAAACAGGCTGGGACAAAGTGAGAAGTTATCCCGACTTCGTCGGCGACGCTCTTAACAGAAATTACAAGAATTATCTCGGAAACGCGACTCTTACGGACGACACGGCGAGAAACGATATCGCTTCCGTGAAAGTGGCGCACGACTCGGAAAAAATGTATTTCCGCGTGGAAACGGCAGCGGACGTCACGCCTTACGAAACCGGAGATAAAAGTTGGATGAACGTCTGGATCGGAACGAAAAAAGACGGAATCGGTTACGACTACGTAATAAACCGCGAATACGGCAAAATTTGCCGTATCGAAAACGGAAATTACGCCGTTGCGGGCGATTGCGACGTTTACGTCAGCGGAAAAGTCATGACGATCGCCGTTCCTCTTTCGGCTATCGGACAGACGGGCAACCTCCCCGCGATAAGGTTCAAGGTTTCCGATCACGTCGATTCGTCCGACGTTATGAACTTTTATATTCAGGGCGACAGCGCGCCTATAGGCAGACTGTCATACACCTACGGATATTTCGATTAAGGAGGAAAACCGATGAAAAAACAAATCAAATTATTGGCTCTTATTCTGGCGGTTGTTTTCGTGACGATTTTCGCGTTCGGTTGCGGAAACACGGGCGGCACGTCCGTCGGAGGAGAATCGGAAAGCAAACGCGAAGAGGAATCCGCGGCAAATTCAGAGGAGGAATCTGTGAACAATTCAATCGATAAAGGCGACAAAAACAACCCTTCTTACGGCTTTGACGGCGACGGAGAACTTCAGGCTTCCGCGACAGGCAAACAAAGCACCGTCAACAAATTGCAGACTACCGACGATTACGGCAGATCGGTGGATTATATAGACGGTTACAAAACGGATAAAAGCCGTTACGTCGGCTTGTTTTACTTCACGTGGCTCGGCTGGCACGGCAATCAGATGGACGGGATTTACGACGTTTCAAAACTCATCGACGAAGACCCTTCTTCTCTCTGGAGCACGGAAAACAATTCCGCAAGCCCTCTCGGAAAATATCATTTCTGGGGCGAACCGCTTTACGGTTACTATAACAGCAAAGACCCGTGGGTTATCCGCAAACAAATCGAGTTGTTCACCCTTGCGGGCATCGATTTCATCGCGTTCGACTGCACCAACGGTTTCGATTATATCGACGTCGTTTCGGAAATTCTTCCCATAATGCAGGAATATTACGACGCGGGCTGGAACGTTCCCAAATTTATGTTCTATCTGAACAGCAACTCGGGCGACGTTATTGAACGTCTTTATTCGGGCAGACCGACCGCGTCGGACAACAAACTCGAAAAATACGGCATTTACAAAAACGGATATTATAAAGACCTGTGGTTTATGCCGAACGGCAACAAACCGAAAATCGTGGCTATCACCGAACCTGAAAGCACCTGCGGCGAAGGCGCGGGCAACAACCGCGTTACGAACGAAGAAATTCTTAACTTCTTCGACTTCTGGGAATCGGTGTGGCCGAACAACACGCAGTGGGAAAACGGACTCGCCTGGATGGACTGGAACAAACCCGAACAAAAAGTTCTCGGCGGCAAAGACGGAACGATCAACGTTTCCGTTGCTCAGCACAACCTTCTGCCTTTCTCCGACGCTCTTTTGAACGAAGAACTCGCCGACCGTATGTACGGCAGAGGTTATACGGCTAAAAACGGCGCGGACCATTCCGACGACGCGATAGACAGCGCGCTTAACTTCGAGGAAGAATGGGCGGTCGCGATCGATAAGGACGTTAAATACACGTTCGTCACCGGCTGGAACGAATGGGTTGCGATCAAAAGCGCGGCGGCGCTCAGTCAAAACAAGCAATACCTGAACGGCAAAAAACGCGTATACTTCGTGGACACGGTAAACAGAGAATATTCCCGCGACATCGAAATGATGAAAGGCGGTTACGGCGACAACGTTTATCTCTCGCTTATGCGCAACGCCCGCGCTTACAAAGGCAAAACCGGTACTCTCCCCGCTTCGGGAAAAGCCGCAATCGACATAAGCAAAGGACTTACGCAGTGGAACGCGATAACCGACGTTTATTACGATATGGCGGGCGAAATCAACCGTAATTACACGAACTTCTCCAGATCCGGGAATTACGTGGATAACAGTCTTCTGAACGATATCGAAGAAATCCGCGTAACTCACGACGACGATTATCTCTATTTCCTCGTAAAATGCGCGGACGATATCAAAATAAACGTCGAAAAGGACAACTGGATGAATCTTCTCATAGACGTGGAAGGTCAGCAAAACAACAAATCTTTCTACGGTTACGATTATATCGTGAACAGAAAGTCCTCTCACAGCGGCAACTGCAGCGTGGAAAAACTCACCTATAAAAATCAGAAACTTTCTTACGATGCGAGCGGCGTTGCCAAGTTCAGCGTGAGCGGCAGATATATGCAGTATAAAGTTTCCAAAAAAGCCCTCGGCATAACGGGCAGTTTCAGAATAAACTTCAAAATCGCCGATAACGTTACCGACCCCGCGGATATATCTTCTTATTATATCACGGGCGAAGCGGCTCCTGTCGGCAGACTGAACTATATCTTTAAAGGTTAAAAAGGAGGAATTTTATGAAATTCAGAAGGCTTCTCGCGTGTTGCGTCGCGGTCGCGCTCTCGGTTTCGCTTTTCGCGGCGATAAGCCCCTCGAAAGCGTCGGCGACAGCCCCTGCGGCGTTCACGACCACTCAGGAAGGCGTGGCGGTTAAAACCACGTCCAAGGGAATTACGACGGCTACGGGAAAGGCGGGCGAACTTATGACGCTTACCTATTCCGAAAAAGTCGATTTCTCTGAAGGCGCGTCTTTTCAGTACGTTATTCCCAAAATCACGGATACGGACGCCGATTCGGCAGCGCGTACCTCGGGCAAGAATTACATTCTCGCCACGGTGAAAAACGACGCGGGTTACGGCGTAGAATTCAAGATTTACGCTCTGTATTCCAAAACCGCAACCACGCATCTCGGCAAAATGCAGGTAGACGTGACTTATCTCGACCCGACGATCACGAAAAACAAAGGCGACTACTCAACAGGCAGACAGTATCTCGAAACGTTTACCACCTATATGAACGTTGAAGATACTTTCCACACGATCGACGTTCACAAAGAGAGCGGAATGTGGTTCTTCGCGTCCGACGGACTGAGCGCGTTGCCCGTTACGGCGATCAACAAAAACCTTACCTTGGGCGAATGTTCCGTTACGTTTGCAATGTACGCGCAGAGCGTTGCGCCGACGGTAAAGATTTACCCCGTTACGACGGGCGTTCTTAAAAGTTACGTGATCGACGGCTTTATGCAACTCGGCAGCGACGTGGTTACCGAAAACGGCGACGACACCGTTAAAATCAAAGTTGCGGACAAACTCGCCGCGGAAAATCCCGGACAACTTATCCGTTACAGAGAGCAACTCATAAGCACCGTGGGATACGACGTTCGTCAGCCTATCAACATCGAATACAGTTACGACGTTAGCAACGCTTCCGCCGTATGGTACGCGTTAGGTCTCGGCCGCCCGGACGTTCTCGAATCGATTTCCAAAATCAAATACGACGTGAACGCCACCAACGGAGAGGTTAAAGGCGGTTATAACGACGGACTTGCCTCCAAAAACGACGGCATAATGATTCAGACGACGACCGGTCTTGCTCAGCCCACTTATCCGGGGCAGAACAGCCGCCTTGCGCCTTACAAGACAAACTCAAAGTCCAAACCTTACGCCGGCAGAGAGGATATGGATATCGTAACGTTCATCGTCAAGGAAAACGGAACGGATATGTATATGAACGGTACGCTTATTTTCGACAATCTCGTAACCAAACTCAGCGACTTTGCCGACAGCGACTATCTCGCTTATCCTTATTTCCACTTCTTTGAAGATAACGCGAACACCGAAAAAGGCAATACCATCGTTATAAAGGGCGTCAACGCCGCGCGCAGAACGGACGACAAAGCCCTTAAAATCGTAGGCGGTTCAAACACGAATCTCGAAGTTGAAGTAGACGATATCGACAACGGCGACATCACTCTCCGTCATTACGCGGACGGCGAACTCGTCGACGTTGACGCTTCTCTTTATTTTTACGATAAAACGACTCACAAACTCACCGTTAATTACGCTTATTTCGACGGAAAGGCTTACGACGTTTATAAACTTTACGCGAGAAACAACAGCGGCAGCGAAGAAATCGCAGTGAGATTCTCCGATCCTTCTCTCGTAACTCTCCCCGCTTCCACCGATAAAGAGGTTTATACCTGGGTTAAGGGCGGAACGGAAGATCTCGTGGTTACGGTTGATATTCACAACGGCACGTACGTGTCCTTCTCGGGCGGCGGTATTTCTTCTTCGCAGTATAAATACGCGCCGGGCGAAAATACGACAATCGGCACGATTACAATTTCAAAATCCTACCTTAACGGCAAAAAAGCGGGTTCTTACACTTATACAATCAGGACAACCAACGTCGAGGAAGAAACTTTCACTTGTACGTTTAAAATTCAAGTGAAGAACGCGGACGAAGAGGACGATTCTTCTTCGGGCAGCGAAAGCGCTCCTGCCGAATCGATATCTGCGGGAGATAACACGTCTTCCGGCGGCAGCGCGGGCGGCGAAACCACGAGCGGCGGCAAAGGATGCAAAGGTGCTCTCGGCGGAATCGGCTTGTTCTCGCTTGCGGGAATGGCGGCGGCGGTCTGCATAGCAAAAAAGAAAAACAAATAACGAAATTTACGGAAAACCGTAAAAATAATAATTAATTATAGGGAGAAACTGTATGGAAAGAAAACTTTTCAAAAAACTTATCGTAACTGCGCTCTGCGCGGCAACGATAACATGCGCAGGCATTGCAGGCGCAGGGCTCGTCAATGCGTTTTCGTCACAACCGATAACGGCAAGCGCCGCGGAGGAAGTTGCCGAACGCAAAGACGTTAAAATAACCAAAATCGACAATGAAAACGGCACTGCGACTTGCGTTCACTTCGATCTCGAAGGGAGAAGCGGAAACGGACTCAATGTAAACAACAAAAAAGCAGTCGGTAATTATATTTATTATAACCGTGAAACTTGCTTTAAGGCTAAATTCGACGTCCATATGAGAAGCAATATGTTCTGGTTTTACCCAAAGGAGGGAACCACTCTTGCCGTAGGCGATACTCTTACGTTCGTGAAAGGTCTTCGCTTCCCCGTTGTTACCACTGACGGGACTGCGTACAAAACTTACAAAGATTATCTCGGCGAAACAACCGTCTGGGAATACACGGAGTCCGGTTGGGTAAACAAAACCGAAGAGAATAAAAAAACCGAACAACAAGTTACGATAACCGGACTCGGCGGTGGCGTCGGAAACGGCGAAACCTTCAAGACGAACTATAACACAAATGGAAATAATGATATGAATTATACATTTGTTCAGAAATGGATTGAAGCAAAAGGTTATCTTCTTTTAAACGGCGAACCGTATAACAACGGAGATATTCACTGCATGAGCGGTAACTTCTATGTTTATCCGTCGACTGCTTTCAACGTGGGCGATACCATTACAGTTCTCGAAGGTCTTCACATGCCCGCCAACGCCACAAACACTTGGGGACAAAATCCTGCATATACCGAACAAACTTACTCGGGTTACATCGCCGAAACGTTCACTATCGAATATACAAGTGCAGGCTGGGTTAAAAAGGCAGAAGCTGGCGAACCCAACACTCTGAAAGACGTCACCGCTTTAACGGAAAACGAAGCCGGCGCGACTATGCCCGCAACTTATTCCTTCACGATGAATTTCAACCTCAGAGTGAGCAAGGACGAACTTACCGAACTCGAAAAAGACGACAACTACGCCGCAAACATCTATATCAACGGCAAGAGCGTTAAGGAATGGAACGCAACTACTACCGCCGAAGATAACGACGGCGAAATTATCCCCGCGATTTCTGTTTCCGCTTACGGCGCAGGAATAACGCTTAGCGTCGTTAAATCCACGAATATCATCAAAGCGGGCGAGGGCTTCTCGGCTAAAGTCGGCAAAGAATTCGTCTGCTCCACCGGCAATATCATCGAAGAGGACATCACGAGATATTATCTCCCCGAACTCGAATACTGGACGAACGTCGAGCCTTATGAAATTCAGAAAACTCAGGCGTTGACTATCAAAAACGTAGGCGCGTTCGAAATTATCGACGGCGGCGCGAACGGCGTTGTATTCTTCAATTTCAACGAGAACATCGCTTCCAAGCAACTCCTCGCTTATAACTTCCACCCCGCTTATATGAAAACTCTTCCCGCGGCGTACCCCGTCGATCTTGCGGACGAATTTGCGGCAAGCGGAGCAACCGTTAACTTCATCAACCACGTTGTAATCAACGGCAAGACCATCGCGGAATACTGGAAAGACCTTTCCGGCGCGCAGGCTAAATCCAGCCGTTTCGAATGTCATATCCTTGCTACTTCCACAGGCGTTAACCGCATCAGAATAGGCTCGAACGTTTCTAACGGATTCGACGGCAACACCGCAATCACGGTAACCCTTAAAGAGGGGCTTGTGTTCTACGGCGGCGCGTATCTCGACCACGACGTAACTTTGACTTACACTCCCGCAAACGGCGACGTTGCCGCTTCCACGGTTTACGCCTCCGCGGCAAAAACTATCGAACTTGCGGCAGACGAAACCAATCTCGTAGCAGGCAACACCGCCAACCTCACGGCTACGGTCGCTCCTGCGGACTACACCGGCGAACTCGTTTACGAAGTTTCCGATAACACCGTGGTTTCCGTTGCGGACGGCGTTATCACCGCTCTCAAGGCAGGCGTCGCGACGATTACCGCTAAGGTAGGCGACGTTATCTCGAACGAAGTTACGATAACCGTTAAGAACCCCGCCGCTACGGCAATCGCTATCGCGGCAGACAAAACCGAACTCGAAGTTTCGCAGACCGCGAAAATCACCCCGACCGTAACTCCCGCCGAATACGACGGAACGCTCGTTTACGTTGTTTCCGACAACACCGTAGTTTCCGTTTCCGCGGACGGCGTTGTCACCGCTCTTAAGGCAGGTACGGCAACGATTACCGCAAAGATCGGCGACGAACTCGTTTCCAACGAAATCACCGTCACCGTAACCGAAAAAGAAGAACCCGTCACGCCCGGCGAATCGACAAGCGAAAGCGATTCCGCAAGCGCGGGAGAATCTGCCGACGCAAGCGAATCCACCGGCGGTGACTCTGCAAACACGGGAGATTCCGCAAGCGCGGGCAACTCTGCTTCCGGCAACGGATCCACCGGCAGTTCCGGATGCGGCGGCGCGGTAAGCGCAGGCTTGTTCGGGATTCTCGGTCTCGGCATCGGCGCGGCTGTTGTTGCGTTCAAGAAGAAAAAAGACTGATTTATCCGTAAAAGATAAAATCGATTAATCGGTCGATTGATAAGACAGGCTCGCCGCTCGTCGGCAGCGTCAGATGTGTATAAGAGACAGTTTTAATTAAAAGCCGACAAATATCGCTATTTGCTTGAAAAAAATAAAAAAACATTGTATAATTTTAAATAGTTAACAGTTGCCGAAGATAATTTTTCGGCAACTCACGTGTGCCTGTAGCGCAATTGGATAGAGTTTCAGATTCCGATTCTGACGGTTGCAGGTTCGAATCCTGTCAGGCACACCATTTTAGGGCGTTCGCTATTCGCAACCGCCCCTTTTTTTGCGCCTGACCGGCTGACGAAATAACGTAGCGCTCCGTCGGGCTTCCACGCCTTCGCTTACCGCCCGCGCTTTGCGGGCGGACGAATCCTGTCAGGCACACCAAACCTATCGGTCTGTAAGTTTTTTTTCCTGCAGACCGTTATTTGGTTGAAAAGCACCATGTAATATGTTATAATACGGCAAAGGCAAATCGAAATTTGAGGATAAACCATATGTGTATCATCATAAAAAGAATGGAAACAGACGAAGAAATCAGAGGGAAAGCATATGTTCACTGGAAATCCTGGCATGAGACTTATTCCGGGTTCGTTAGTCAGGAATACCTTGACAAATTAACTTATAAGAAATGCGAAAGTATGGCGTTCAGTTGGCGAGATAATTTGATTGTTGCGATGGACGGAAATACTGTAATTGGGTTTGTTTGTTATGGAAACCATGGGGAGGAATCTACAAATGCCGGAGAAATATTTGCATTATACGTTCTGTCAGAATACTATGGGACGGGCGTGGGACTGAGACTGATGCAAGCGGGCTTGAAGGAGTTGTCATCTTATCCGGAAGTATATCTATGGGTTTTGAAAGACAACAAACGTGCTATACGGTTTTATGAAAAATGTGGATTCGTCCTTACTGGGAAAAGTATGATAAATGCAAAAATCAATGCAGCAGAAATCGAAATGAAATTGACTTTATAAATTCCTGTTTGTCGAGATACTTATCGTCCGACACACTCCCAAAAATCGCCCGAAAAACGAGATTTTTTCGTATGCTCACAAGTGTGACGGTCTGTAAGTTTTTTCTTGCAGACCGTTATTTTTACATCGATGAAACAATTGAAAAACGCCGTATAATATGCTAAAATTAAGGTGATGATAATTCGGAATTTATGGAGGAAGCAAGCATGCTGAACAACAAAGAGTTCGACCTTTGGGCTGATGGTTATGACAAAACCGTCGGCATTTCCGATGAGGAAAACACATACCCTTTTGCCGGTTATAAAAAGGTACTCGGGTTCATTTTTCAGACCATAATGGAAACCAAAAATGCCGTTGTGCTGGATATCGGATTCGGAACAGGCGCATTAACGACAAAACTATACGAGCGGGGCTGCTCAATTTACGGGCAGGATTTTTCATCCAGAATGATTGCGTTGGCATCTGAGAAAATGCCGGATGCGCATTTATATCAGGGGGACTTTTCAAAAGGGCTTGTCAAACCATTGCGAAACTGTCGTTATGATTATATTGTTGCGACATACTCTCTGCATCATTTGACGGATACTCAAAAGAGCGACTTCCTTTTAGACTTGCGTAACTACTTAAAGGAAAACGGTAAAATTATAATCGGTGATGTTGCCTTTGAAACACGAAAGGATTTAGAACGGTGCAAATTAAAGGCAGGAGATGCATGGGATAATGATGAAATTTACTTTGTCGTTGAGGAATTGAGAAAAGATTTTCCGGGTATTTCATTTATGCAAATGTCCGATTGCGCAGGCGTCCTGATTTTGGACCGATAACTTCCTGTTTAATCTGGCATACCCTGCAACAACTCCGCTTATTTCATAAATCACCACTCAAATCCCACCCTATAAGTCGATTATCGGCTCATTTCTTTGTTGATAAACTTAAGCAAATATCCGCCCGCTATGCGGGTGGATATTTACTATGTCTATGTTAACCTTTTTTGAACCACGCGACTAACGTTACCTCCCGTTTTGTTGTTTTGATTTGTTGTTGCTTTTTACGTGGAGCGATAAAATTTGTAATATGCCGTTATTGCTCCACCTCTTCTTTGATTTTGGGTATAAAAAAGCCGCCGAAACATTTTACGCTTCAACGACTTTAACCGTATCCGACAAGTTTTTCTTGCCATATGATGGTCAATCATTCTATTTAATTGCTTTTTATTATATTTCTGAAATAGTCCTCAGAAACGCAGTAAAGCCGCACCCTGCACCACTTTGTAATGGTCGCCCGAAAACCACAGTTCGCCTATATCCGAAAAGGTTTTATCTTCCTTAATCGCCTTGCCGTCAAGGTGGCAATGATAATCGATTATAGACAAATCATCGCTCGGGGTTTCGTCGCACCAACTTTGCATTCATTCAAATCTTTCTTTCACTCTTCTATAAATTTTATAATAGGTTCGACATTCTCAAGCGAATGAGGATGATGATCGCAATCGGGTTTTGTAATGACCGTTATCGGTAAGCCGTTCGCCGCGTAATAGTCAGCCAGGATTTTGCCGTTTTCGTTATACGGCACGGTTGAGTCTTTAAGTCCTGCGACCAAAAGGATTTTATGCCCGCTTCGAGAAAATTCAGGCAATCTGTCAATCGGACTGAAATTGTACATTCGGAACGTGTTTTCGTCCAAAAGATACTCGTTTAATAACTGAATATGCTCCGCGCTATCCTTCGGCGGCCACGATTTAAGATTGAGAACGGGCGCGTCGAGATAGATTTTATCCACATATTCTGGGTAGTAAAGCGCATAGTTAAAGGCATAAAGTCCGCCTCTTGAAAAACCGAAAAGACAAGGTCTTGCGGTAAAGCCGAATTTTTCGGTTAAATACAAATGGAATTTATGCATAAGCCGCACCGCGCGATCGCTGCCGTACATATCGTTTATCTGATAATACACGCGGGCATAGCCCATATTTAAAAGAGTTTGCTCCGCTTTATCGAAAGCATAGAAAAACTCGGTTTTCCAAAGCCATTTACCGTTAAAATTATCAGGTATAAGAACTGTCGCGTTGTACCCGTTGAACGTAAATTCGTATTTTTTCATCGTTTTAATAAACTTTTATACTCCGCTGTATGCCGAGAAACCGCCGTCCACAGGGATAACCGTTCCCGTCACGAAACCGC
>ERZ1026780.1086-NODE-1086-length-18937-cov-7.321947_pt1 | contig 18937 bp, 24 predicted proteins | sample MGYA00380126_ERZ1026780 | MGnify/ENA primary metagenome ERZ1026780 (study PRJEB33269, sample SAMEA4719762) | human gut metagenome | biome: human-associated habitat; feature: organic feature; material: feces | place: Cameroon | collected 2013-10 ... | reverse complement strand
GAGATGTGTATAAGAGACAGGGGAGGGAGCAGAGAGAATTTTTTTTTCAGAATTCGGGTGAAATCGGGGGAATTCGAGATTCTGAAAGACTAATTAGTAACTGTACAAGAAACGAGATGGCTATAATTTCAGCTATCCGAAGAGAGACAAACAGAAACATGACAAAGGCAGAGACGAAGAAGCACGACGCGGCAATCGAATACTTCAAGGCTAGAGGAGACTGGGAACCGGGGATGGTCCTCCATCACATGGATCCGACCCTCAAACTCCGCGATCCCGAACGGTACAAAAATTGGAACGTCGAGGACCTCGTACCCATCACCGTCCAGCAACACATGCGAATTCACATGGGGATGAAGAATCCTCGCGGAAGCAAGAAGTCCGCCGATCACGTCCAGGCAATGGTTTCGGGGCACAGGAAGGAGCGGAGGGCCTGCAACATCCTCATCTCCCGTGTCCTCGTGGATGAGAACGGGGTCGATGGACTCGAGGCATACGTCTTCCCCTCCTGCGCGGCGGCGGCCCGGCACATCGGATGCAGTCTCCAGTTGGTTTACCAGACCGCGAGCAAAACGCAACATAACCGCCATGCTTGCGGTTGGATTTGCAACTATGTCCCCAAGTCCGTGTCACTCGGCAAGGTGGCTGAGGAAGTTGTGAAGTCACTCGTTGCGTAATTATCAAACGGAGACAGAAATGCACGAAAACATTACGTCTGAGGGAAGGCACACCCTCGGAGAGAGAGAGTGATGCAGATCCACGTAACCCTGCTCATAACTGCAATTTTCGTCGCGTGGGGCATGGGAATTATGGGTTATTGACCTCCCGGCACGCGGGGGCATCGTGGGTGTTGTGGTCCACGGTGTCCCTCCCGTGCCCTTAACTTACAGGTGCCTATGAAGATAGACAACGACGAGATATACCGTGAATGGAAGAAATGGGAGGCCTCCTCACCCATCGTGGAGGAGCGGCAGCCGTCTGAACGGTTCGGCGAGCTGATGCTCGAAATTGCCAAAAACCTACTGCTTTCTCCGCGATACGTTGGTTATGGCTGGGAGGACAAGGAGGAGATGGTTGGCGACGCTGTCCTGAAGATGATGAAAAACCTCAAGAACATCCGGGAGGAGAAGAAGAATTCGCTCTTTTCTTATTTGACCCTGTGTGCCGACTGCGCGTACGCTACATTTCTTCGCAGGAAGAACCGAAGAATGAAGTTCATGGAAGACTACAAAGCAGACGTCACGCAGCAACGACGTGTACATGAGGTTCGCCATGAGGTTTGCCGAACACTTGACGATGACTACAAGCGATACATCGAAGGGGACTTCGATTAAGACCCCCCCCCCCTACAGGAGAAAATTGCAGTTATGGCGAAGAAAAGCCGGGAAAACGGAGCGATATGCGACCACCCTATTCCCATTCCTCCAAAGAAGCGCGGAAGACCACGCAAAAATGCAGTTATGGAGAAGACGGCGAAGAAGAAGAAGACCCACAAGCCAATGACGGCGGACGAGTATCGTTCCAAGAAGATGCTGGAGCAACGCGCACGTTGCAACGCCGCGTACTCAATTGACAAAGAGTACGAGGAGGCAGTCGCGCGCATCGACTGGGCCCGACGGAACAAGGCGCGCGAGAGTTTGGTAGATTTCATCAACACGTACTTGGTTGGTAGTCTTTTCACCTTCCCGCCTGAAGGGAAGATGACCGAGGCGTTGCTGGAAATGGAAACCTCCCTGGTCTCCGCGCGTCCGTTCAATATCGAACTCCCTCGCGGATCGGGAAAGACCACGGCAGCGGAGGCGATGTGCTTGTATCTGCTTTCATACGGAATCCGCAAGTTTTTGGTAGTTATATCGAACAACCAGCGGGCGGCGGGCAATATCCTCAACGATTTGTACCACATTGTGAGCGACGGTTCGACCGCCTATGCACATGACTTCCCAGAAATCTCGCTGCCCTTTATGATCGCAAACGGCAGCTTCCGCCGCCGCCAGACTGTCCGTGGCAAGCTGGTCGAGATAAGCAAGAACGCAACAAACTTGCAGTTCCCAAGCATCAACGACGAGGACGGCAACCCACTACCGACCTCGGGCTCCGTCATCACTTGTCGTGGCATGACATCCGGTTTGCGCGGCATCAAAGTAGGTTCCCTCCGTCCTGACCTCGCCATCCTCGATGACCTTCAAGACAGCGAAATTGCACGCTCCGGCGAACAGGTCGAGAAGGTTCTCGATTTCATCCGAAAAGATGTCGTCAACCTATCGAGCGGCAAGAAACTCGCGGTACTCATGACCAGCACGCCCATCACCGCCGATGACCTCTGCCAAAAAATCGAGGAAGATCCGAACTGGCGGACCACAAAATTCCGTGCCGTCATCAAATGGCCTCGTGATATCATCAAGAACGGAGACGGTGGTCTGTGGGGGCAATACTTCGCCCTGTACGACGCGGAAAACATGTCCAACTCCACGCACGACGGCTCCCTCTCCTTCTATCGTGAACACCGCGAGGAAATGGACAAGGGGGCGGAACTTTTCTCGGACCGCTTCAACCCGGAGGATGGACACATATCCGGCTTGCAGGCCCTCATGGAGAAACGGCATTTGATTGGAAAGGTCGCATTTGCTAGCGAAATGCAGATGAGCCCACAGCGTGAATCGTTCGCCCTCGACATCACTCCGTCGGACGTTGCCAAAACCATCGGCTCCTTCCCTCGTGCCACCGTCCCGGAGGGGTACCGCCTCACCGTGGCTGCGGCAGACCTGAACGTGTCACACGCGCTGACTTTGGCGGTTAAGAGCTACCGTCCTGACATGAGTTCGGTTGTCATCGTACACAAGATTTTCCCGACCTCGATCCCGACCACCTTGTCCGATGCCGACTATTCTTCCCGTGTCACCTCCGCATTGGACGCCGTGGCGACGTTCCTCAGCGGCCTTGACCTCCACATCGACGCGCTTGGCGTGGACGCGGGCGGGCGGAACTGGGACGTGGTGTGCGCGTGGAGCCGTATCTGCAAAGAGAAACACGGTTTCCCCGCGTGCGCAATGGCGGGACGCGCCTCGCACAAGTTCAACAGCCTCCCCCGCTCCCGTCTCCGCGACGCACAGAATCGCACCGTCCTGTGCGGCGATCCGGCGGAACACGCCCGCGCGGGAAGCGGTCAGAAGTACATGTTCTGGGATTCGGACTATTATAGGGAGAAGGTTCAGCGCGCCCTCCTCACGCCCCTCGGCGGGCTGGGTGGTTGCCAACTCTACAATGCCGACCCATCGGAACACGTGGAGTATGCTTCCCAAGTCTGTAACGAGAGAATCCGCCACGTGAGGCACCTATCTGACGGTCGAGACGAGTACGAGTGGATTTCCAAGGAGCCCCACGACTTTCTGGACGCATCCGCGATGTGCGATGCGATTGCGGGCAGTTACGGTCTTTCCGGGCTTACCACTTCCACGGGCGAATCCACCGCGAAGAAGATGGCCGCCCGCCGTAGGTTCGTCCGACGCCGAATCAGGTTCGTGTGACGTATCTACAAACAGAAACGCCAGTATCTGCAAACAGAAACGAGTAATTATTAGTGATGACTACTTCGCAGAAACGTCAGATTATTCAGCGCATCGCCGAAGCCGAGGCGGATCTCGCCACGATGCGCCGCGTTCGCATGGAGGTCGCGGCTAGCGGCTTTGCCAGCGCCTCCCTTGCGAGCGGCGGCGGCAGCAAGTCGTACACGCGGCTCGACCTGGCTCGCATTCTCCAGTTGATTTCGGCCCTCGAAAACGAGGTCAAGTGCCTCCGCAAGCTGCTCGCCCCCGCATCAGCCGTCCAGCCCGCGACAACGTACACGGTCTATTCGTAAGGTAATCAAGTGCTTAACTTCCTGAAATCCCTCGTATCTCCAAGGAGAAACACCGTCCCGCGCGTCAAGGCCCTCGCCGGACCAAAGTATCGCGTCGTTCAGTGGCCTGACGAGACACAGCGCGAGCGGGGCATCGCAGAGCGCACGGGCGAGGACGGCATCCTCGACGCATACGCCCGTGGACGTCTCCTCGACCTCACGAGGAACGCCGTCCGCAACAGCTCCACGATGGCCGCAATACTCCGCACGATGGACTTGCAGGTGATTGGCACGAAAGGCGGGAAGGCAATTTTTGCGTTCGACGATGCGCACGCCGCCGCCTCCCGTGCCCTTCTTGAACGGTTCGCCTCGTGGACCCGCAACGCAGACTTTTTTGACGGTCTCGCTTTCAACCAGCTCCTCAAAATCCTCTTGAAAAGTGCGCTCGTGGGGGGTGACTGCGTTTTGCTTTTCGACGACGGGCTCGTGGAAGACAGCGGGCGGCTTGTCCTGTTCGAGTCCGACGAAATCGGAAACACGACGGACGCGGCCATCGCCGAACACTACGGAAAGAACGCGGTGCAATCGCAGGGCAAGGTCTACAGCCAAAACGGAAGGTGGATCGGAACCGTTGTCTCCCGTGCGTGCAGAGGAGAGACGGTTTTCGACCCCGACAAATGCTTCTTCCTTCGTCGTGACCCCGATGCGGGGAAGCTTGATTCTCTGTGGTTGCAACCCTCGAATGTATGGAGGCCTGCGCAGGGACGGGGAGTGACGCCAGCATCTCCGGCCATCGGGACTATCCTAGACCTCGAAGACCTATGCGGCTTTGAACTCGCCGCCGCGAAGAAGAATGCCCAGACCTTTTCGTGGATTACCAGCGACCGCGAGGAGGAGGAAGCCCCGCAAGTCCCGTCCGCGTTTGGACCGGGCACGGACATCGGGGCGATGACGGACGAGGAGATCGAGGAACTTGCCGCGCAGGAAGCCCAGCCCGCCGAACAGGTAGTATCGTTGAACCACGCCCGTTCCGCCGGGGTTGTCACGGAAGCCCTTCCGCCCGGCTACAAGCCGGAACTCGTCGATACAAAGCACCCAAACGACCGACTTCAGGACTTTGTGAAATGGCTCGCGGGAAGAAGTTCGGCCGTCTTCGGTTTGTCCGAACAGTTTGCCACCCTCATGCCGAGGGGTAGTGACTTCAGGGCACAGCAGTTGCTGACCCAGCCCGCATTTGCAGAAGCCCAAAAGTGGCTTGAAGGAATCTGCGATTGGACGCTCTACCGCTTTGTCCGCCGTGAAATTAGGCGCGGCGAACTTCTTGAAAAAGACCTCCCGTCAAACTGGCTTCGGCACGTCTCGTGGAGCTGGCCATCCCTCGACGAGCTGGACGAGAATGCACATCAGACGGCTTTCGGGACGAAGCTGCGCAATTTGACGGGCACGCTCAGAGAAGAGTTGGGAACCGATTGGCGCGAGAAGCTGAACCAATACAAGGCTGAGTTGGAGTATTGCCGACAGAACGGAATTCCTCATCCTGCGCTGGAAACGGTTTGTGGCGCGGAGAGGTCCGAGGGCGACCGCATCGACCAAAACGCTGCTCGTGAGTAATTATAGGGTGGAATCATTATGACATTTGAACTCTTTGAAGACATCGGCCCCGCGCCGGAAATCGCACGGCGCGCTTGGGACGTCCCCGACGGAGAGGACGTGGAGATCCGCATCAACTCGTGCGGAGGCGACGTGTTCGGCGGGTTGGCAATCGTTGCGGCAATCAACACCTTCCGCACGAACGGACACAAGACCCGCGCCGTGGTCGAGGGCCTTGCGGCCTCCATGGCGTCCGTCGTTGCCTGTGCCTGTGACCAGTTGCAGATGCACGAGGGCTCCATGCTGATGGTGCATAACCCGTGGACCTTGACGGAAGGTGACAGCGAGGACCTGCGCAAGCAGGCCGACCTGATGGAAAAAATCAAGGGCACGATGGTCAGCATCTACCAAAAGAAATTCAATTTGTCACCCGAAGAAATTTCGCGGCTGATGGATGAGGAGACGTGGATCGGCACGGACGAGCTTGAAAAGTACAAACTCGACGCGACGGTGACAGAAGGAACGTACAGAATTGCCGCGAGCGTCACGAAAGCAGATTACTATGCGCACATCAAGGAGCGTCGCATGACTAAGTACGAAGACAAGGACGAGCAGACGGACGAGCAGAAGCCCGTTGAGGAGCAGAAGCCCGACGAGCAGAAGAAGGATGAAAATCCGTATTTTGACACGGAAGGTGAGGATGAGCCTACGGTGGAGAAGACGGAAGAGACGGAAGAGAAGCCCGCCGAGGAAAAGCCCGACGAAGACAAGGACGAGACCATTGAGGAACTGCGCGAACGCATCGACGAACTTGTCCGCGAGAACGAGGAGCTGAAGAAGCAGCTCGACGCGCCTGTCGAAGAGCGCGTGCGCGGGATGCAGTCCAAGATGCAGTCCAAAATCAACGCCCGTGAAAAGGAATTTGAACATCAGCTACAGGCCCGTACAGAGGAACTGGCAAACGCGCAAGCAACTGTCACCAGCCTCCGTGCCGACCTCGAAAAGGTCACGAACGAATTGCAGTCAACTGCATCCGCGCTCGCGACGAAATCCAACGCCCTTGCGGAGCTGAACGCCGGGGTACTGACGCCACACGCCGCCGCACCTACGCCCCGCACGAGGGACGAGGCCCGCCGCGCGCTGGCGAAACTGCCGATGGGTGAACGTGCCGACTACTACAATCAGCACCGCGCGCTCATCGACGGTTGACAAACACCAAACACCCAAACACAAACTACAAACTTAGAAAAGGTTAACAAACAATGGCACTTACTAGCCCTGCTCTCACGATTGCGGTCCCGGCCCTGTTCGGAGCCGTCCGCCCGACACTCGACACGCTTCGCCGCCTCGGCGCGACGGACTTTTCGGCCGATGCCCCGGAGTATACAATCAAGCCCGGCGCGACGGTCAAGATTCCGATTTCGTCCATCACGGCGGCTTCGGCCTACAATGACAGCACCAACAACTACCTGACTGGCGGCTCTACCGACTGGGCGACGCTCGTCTGCACGCACTACCTGAAGGGTTTCGACATTTCCGGGGTGAACGTGGACCAGGGTGTGGACGCTGGCAAGATGCGCCAGCTCTTCGCCCTCCGCGCGGGCAAGTCGATTGCCGCTGCCGCGATGGCCAACGCGAAGACGGCGCTGGACGGTGTGACGGCCTCCACGGCGGTCAAGCTCCCGGCCCTCGCCTCGGCTGGCATCTCGGACTACCAGACGCTCGGCTCGGACCTCAATTGGCTTGACCGTGCGAACGCGGTCCTCGCGCTGAATGCCGCCGAATACGCGCACGTAAAGGCGGTTTTTGCCGCCGCGAATGTGATTGGCACCGAGCGCGAACTCGCCGAATTCATCGGATTCCGCGACCTCGTTTGCGTGCCCGGACTGACGGCCCGCGCGGTCATCGTCCCGGATGGCGCGGTTGGCTTCCTCGCCCGCGTCCCGACCATCATTGCCGACTACCCCGAGTACGGTACTGAGGTTGACGACGAATCCGGCCTCGCGGTGGGCATCGTCCGGGCGAACGACCAGGACCACAATAGGGTCGTCATCAACGCGGATCTCTGGTTCGGAACGTCCGTCCTCTCCGCCCCCGCTGGCGCGACGACGGCCGGAGCGGTGAACGTCGGCACGGCGTCGTAAGCAATTCGTCATCGAGCAGTTGTTCATGTTCTGCTCTCAGTAGTGCGGGGACGGCCTTCGGGCCGCCCCCTTTTTTCGTCCTTTCCCACGTGCGGTGTATCTTCAAGCAGAAGCGCGTGTATCTTCAAGGAGAAACGAGTAATTATAATTGATGGCTGACTGCAATGACATAGCCCTTGATCCATACTCCGCGATGGACGACGCCTTCACCCCCTTCACGAGGGAGGTTCTTGTCTTCCGTTTGTCGGACGGCACGAACATGACGGCGAACGGTTCCGTGTTTGTTGATGCGGAGATCGATCCATTGAGTGAGGGTGCCATGGACTCCGACATAGAGCAGATTTCCATTCATCTTCCCTCCTCCTCGTGGCACCTCGTCCAGAAGATTGTTCGGGGTGATACGGTCGAGCGTCCCACGTACCGCAAGAGTTACCGTGTCTCGAAGGTGTCGAACGACCTTATCGGCATCATCATCACGGCCCGGAGGGACGGCTAGAGATGGTCAGCATCACGGCAGACGTGGACGGACGCCCGCTAAGCGAACTCTCGCGGTTGATAACACTCCGCTCACAGTGGCTTGGTGAGAGTGCCCGCGATTCCGTGCGGGCCACAGCCGTGACCTTTTTGCAATCACTCCGAACCCTCACGAGAACGGCGAAAAAGAGCGGTGAGAAAATAGAGCTAACCCCATCTAATATGCTCGTCCCATCCTTCCGTAGATGGGGTGGCAAGACCCGTCCATGTCTCCGTGTCGGCAAAAACGGCAACACCTACACGCCCATGAAGGGCACGAGGGTAATATACGCCGACGGCCTCGTCAATTTCGCGGCGCAGAAGGTCTACACGGCATCTTTCACACGCGGAGAAGGTGATAGGCGGAAGACATACAAGTATGTGGTCGTTGCCTCCTCCAAATCGTCGGCAAGCCGTGCCGTCCGCAATGCGAACGCGAAGCGGATTGCCTCGTGGAGAGGTCTTGCCCGTGCCGCCGTCTCCGCCCTTATCCGCAAGGCGGGAGGGAACTCCACAACATCCGGCAAGATTGGGGCAAAGGCCAGCGACAATGCTAGAGTGACGCCGAGAGGCGCGGGAGACTCCTTCTCCCTTACTATCTTGGACAATCTATCCTATGCCGAGTGTGCGGTCAAGGGAGGCACAAGCGGAATCTCCCTCGCTTTGCAGAGGGCTTGCAACAAGTCAGCATCCGTCATCAACCGACGGTGTGCTGACCTCCTTGATTTTCGCCCGCTAGAGACACCCTTCCCGGAAATAAAGCAGAGGCGGTAAGAAGATGATAGAGAAAGACATAGAGCAGACACTACAGGCAAAATGCCTCGCGGCTCTGGAAACGAAGGGCGTGACGATTCATCCGATTTCGCCGTTGTCCTCCATCGCGGGTGAGCAGATCGAGAAGTCCACTGCGGACGGATTTCTCGTCGTCAGCGTCCAGCCCCGTTCTTACGATACGCCGCTGGTTCCGAGTTGCACAATCTCAGCCACGGTCTCCCTGCTCGTGCGGGCGGAAATGACGGAAATTGACTTTGGCGCGCTCGTTGAAAAACTCATCAACCTTTTCGACCGCTGGCAGGCCTGCCTCGACGACGTTCACACGCCCTTCTCATCCGAGGCTTTCCAACTCGCGGGCTTCCGTTTGGGCTCGGGGGAAATCGGGATAGACCATGCCTCTCGGACCTACACATACTCGCACACCCTCGATTTCATCGGGGTCGTGCAACGGTAAAACGACAGAACTTAGAACCAACTAACAAAAGGAACGTACACAATGGCACTCCAGGAAAAGACAGACTACTTTGGACTGGCGACGGACAGCTCCGGCCTCGTCATAATCTCCAGCACGGAAAACAAATCGGCTACGGTGATTCAGGCTCAGGACGCCAAGGGAGACGTCGTGGCGCAGGAGATAGTTGGAGAAACGAGCGCGCCGAGCTGCACCTATGTCGTGAAGTCCGACGCGACGCTGACGGCACAGAAGCTCGGCTACGCGAGCGGGGGCTATGTTGTCTCGTCCATCAGCATCACGACGGGCGCGGGCACTCCTCCCGGCATCACCGTGACGGGCGAAGCGGTGCCGACGTCGAGTCACACTGATTGCTATTACGACACCCCGGCCTGTAAGGTGGAAGTCTGCCACCACGCACAGGTACTCTTTTCGGCGTTCACGCTGACGGGCGACGGTTGCTACCTCACGAGCGCGAACTACACCATAAGCGGAAGCCTGACGAAGGCCACGAAGGACGGGGAAATCGTCGCGTACGACATAATCGACGGCAAGGTGGAGGCGGTCGTGGAAATCGTGCAGACGGGTGCGGGGGCTCCGACGTTCGCGCCCGGCACGGACTTCACGCTTACCTCTCCGCTCACGAAGACGGAGGCTGATTCGGCCTATCCCACGTGGACGGCGACGGTTACAAAGAACCTCGTCCACCACACGGCGGCCTAACGATTCTCCGCGTAGAAACACCTGTATCTTCACGTAGAAACATGGTATCTGAACTGGCACTGGAGGACATCGCCCGGATAGAGAGGGAGGGCGGACACGTTGCACCGCGTGACGTGGTGTGGCTCAACGCCCTCGCCCTCCGAATCACCGCCGACCCGGCATGTAGTCTCGGCTCACTCCCTCGCGTGTGTGTCGTCGAGGATGTACTGATCCGTCAACCGTCGATTGCTCAGGATATTCTCTTGGACGAGCTGTACGGCATCATGGACCACGACGAGGGCACGACACTTGCGGTAGAGGCCTTCGTCCTGTCGCACGGCACCACGGAGATGCCCGCGCACCCCAACATGTTCGGGGTGAAGGTGCAGGGCTGGTTGCGCGCCACGTTCAAAGAGACAACCGCCGCCGAACTCAGACGCGCCGTGGACTTCGTGTTGTATGGAGCGTCGCCGGACGTGGATGAACTTCCTCCCATCCCGGAACAGACGGAGAAGGACGAGCAGAAGAAGGACGTGACGCCGCGCTCATCCTCGCTCGCGGATTGGCAGACGGCCGCCGCGCTCGGCATCGATTCGACCGCCTCCTTGTCCGCGACGAGCGAATCGCTTGCCGGAATGATAGAGACTGCCTACCTCGTTTCCCACAAGTGCCCGATGAGCAAGGAAGACGCCCGCCGCGCCGGAGACTACTACCGCGCGCTGGAGGAGGTTCGCAAGCGTTCTTTCCCGAAGAAACAAGAGGGGGATAAGCAGTAATGGCCTCCCAAAACATCGCGATCAACATCGGCTCCTCCTTCAACGGGGAGGGCATGGTCAAGGCCGCGAAATCGGTCAACACGCTGGGCCAGACGGTCAACCGAACCGCCGGGGGCGTGCAAAAGATGGCGTCCGGCATCGGCGCGCTCGGCGGCGTCATGGGGCAGATGCCGGGCAAGTTCGGGGCGGTTGCGAGCGGCATCGGCGACGTTGTTTCCTCGCTAACGTCTGGTGCGGGCGGAATCGCGACTTTCGTCGCGGCCCTCGCATCGTTGGGTGTTGCGGCGGGAAAGGCCATATTCGGGCCCGTCCGCGAGGCGTCGCGCGAGTGGACGAAGTATGCCCGGCAACTGCGCGAGATGGAGGACGGCAAGGGCACGCACGAACTTTACCAAAAGCGATTCGCGAAGATGGAGGAAGAGCGAAAGCGCGCGGCTGCCGAACGTGCGAGGGAGCAGGACAAGAAGAACCGCGCCGACGACGCGGCGGCACGTGCGGCCCTTGACCTTCTGAAATCCGAGAATGCCCTCCTGAAGACGGAGCGGGAACTCGCGAAGCTCCGCGAGAGCGGCAAGTGGGACGAACGAATCGCGGCGGAGACGGACGAAGGCCAGCGCAATCTGCTCATGAAGCAAAAGGCCCTCGCGCTCACAAAGTTAGACGGAGCGAACTCCGTAGCGGACGCAAAGGCCAATGTAAGCGAGGCATGGAAGAGCTACCGTGTTCTCCGCCGTGACACCCTCACCGAGGGTGAATACAGAGACAAGGAAAAGGCCGGTTCCCGCCGTGTGGAGGAGGCGAACGCACGTCTCGCCCTCGTACAGGAAGGAGCGGCACAATCCATTGCACAGGCGGAGCGGGAGGTCAAGGAGGCCACCGAATCCATCGCACGCTCGCGCAGGGAAGCCGCCGAGAGCGAGCGGAAACGCCGCGACGAAGAGGCCCGCGCAGAACGAGAGCGCGCCGAGACGGAGAAGAAAAAGCAAGACGAACGGAACAAGGCGCAAAGCGAACTCGTGGACGTGACGAAGAAGCTGAACCGTGCGACCGCGCAACGCGAACGTGCGGAGGCGACGCGGGCGAGGGTTGATTCCGGGATCGAGAAGGACCACGGTGTATCATCCGAATTCAACGGCGGAGGCTATGAGTATCGTCGAGACAAGGACGGCAACCTCACCCGTTTTGATCAGTTCCGCCGCGCACGCAGATATGCAGACCGTGCGGCGCGTGACGAGGCTTCCGCAAACCGGGACGGCAACGCGGAAAGAAACGCCCGCCGCGCAAGGGACATCGAGCGAAACATCCGCAAGGGCCGGAATGTGTCCGACCGCGACCGTAACTTTCTGCGGGACTGGAACGACTTCAAGAACCAGAAGAAGCCGGAAGACGAGACGGTGCGGAAGCTGGAGGAAATCAAGGGGCTTTTGGAAAAGACCTTGGAGGTTAAGTAATATGGCACTGCTCACAACATACACCGCCGCGAACAAAATCATTTTGAACGGAAAGACACGCCGCATCACGTGCGGCACACCTTCCGCCCCGACCGTCAGCGCGACGAAATCCGAGGACGGAACCATCAGCGTGACGACCGACGTGTGGTACGAGATGATTTGTCATAGCACCGCGAGCTTCAGCTATGTCGGCATGGACCTCGCCACGGCGAAGAAGTGCCGCGACGCGATGATTACGAAGTTCACGCGCTCCAAGAAAATATGGGAGTACAAGACCACGGTTGACGAAGACAAGGGCACCGTCAAGATTGGTTGGGTGCAGTCCTCAACGGGCGCGACCGTGCAGGAGGCCGAAGTCGATCTGACCACGCAGGGCGGACACATGTATCAGGTTACAGTTCAGGCGGATTGCGAGGACGTTGTTATGACCACCACGCCCTCCTCCACGTCGTTTTCATGGCCAGCTTGCATGAGCGATGTAGACTGAATGTTAGAGGTGACTTACAATGGCTAATCGACCCGGAACTTTGTGCAACCTCAAAAGCGGCAAGGCAATCGGTGCGCAGAATAATTTCGCGGACACCTTCAACTGGCTCGTTTCCTGCGTGAAGAACCTCCGTGGAGGCAAGGGCGTCAAGGTAACCTGGCCCGCCGACGATACGCCCGAAATCGCAACCGACGGCGAGGACGGAAACAACGGAGGCGACGGCGGAGGCACGCCAATCGACTGCGTGGTTGATGTATCTCGAGGAGACACGACCATCGACGAGACGGACGGGTACACCCAGACGGAAAATCTGTCTGTAGCATATTCCACTGGTCAAGTCAAGGCCGTGCCGCTGCCGAGTAACAACGGCGTGAAGGACGTTGAGGAAGCCTCGATAACCGAGGGCAAGCGGCTCACCGTAAAATACGAGAACGCGAAGCCGGACAAGTACATCGACGTCCCCTACATGGACGAATTCACGGGAACCGACCAATCCGCTACGCAGCGCAGCAACGAATTCACGTTCGCCTCCGCAAACGACAGCAACGTGGTGGTCAATTGCAACGGCAACGTCATAACCATCGGGGTCTACTACACGTGATAACCGACCGAGCAGATTATGACTTCGTGGACATCCCCGACACAATCAAGATCAACGGGGAGATAATGCCACGCCGCACAAACAAGAACGAACTTCGCGGGGAGGATCCGTCTTTCCTTTTGGAGGCCGAAGCGGAGAGAAGAGTAATATGGAACGGCGGCACAACCACCAAGACCACAATGACCCGCGAAATTGAAGGAGCCCGCCTACAGAGGATTGCCAGATCGATCCGCGAGGACGTGACGGAGGGGCGGTACATCAGGCCGTGGCCTACCGGGCCCGTCTACGACATAGACAACGACCTCGCGACGTCCCTTAATCTAAAGTACACCGTATCTGACCTCGCGTCCTCTCCAGACGACTTCGCGCGCGGCCATCCCCTCGTTCAGGAAGATGTCGCGAAACTGTTCGCGGACACGGGCCTACTGCGCCACTGCAACCTCTACAGCACGTGGAGCAACGCGAATTACAACCACTTCTCCCTCACCCACAGCTACAACCACGGTGAGGAGGGAGGCGCGACGGCGGATGTATGGACGGCCGATGCGACGACGCTCTACGACTACCGCTGCTCGTGTTATGAGGTCGAGGAGACGGAGGGCAATTATTGGTACGGCTCATGGCGCGAGGCGACTGCATCCGGCGGCACGGCAACACTAGACTTCAGCCGTTTCAGCACGAAGTACATCAAGCCCGTGACATTCGTCTGGGCTATCTGCGACGTCGCGGGATCTGTACGCGACTGGTCAAGCGGTGACGATTCTACGACATCCATGAGCCACAAAGCAGCCTTTCGGGTGCCGGCGACGATGGACGGGAGTACTATCACGCTGTCCATCGGCGCGCTCGTGTCCGGGGCAAAGTCACTGCTTTCGCACTATGGGTTTTCCAAGAAGTTCCTGCAAATAGAGGGGAACCAAAATGCTTCCGTCCATTTGCATACCGTGTTGCCAATCGTCGAGATGAACGACCGATGCAGATGGTGAGGCCGTGTATCTACGGATAGAAACACTCTTTGATGGCTGGCGGGTAATTAGAATTGAGGACTTGACATGATTGGAACAATCAACGTAACCGTTAACGCACAGCACCCAAACGTGCCACTATCCCCCGTGTTCGCATGGAGGGGATCCGCATCCAGAATCAACGTGGAGGGCGTTCCTTCCTTGTGCGGTTCGTGGTACGTCTCCGCCGTTAGCATTGCAATCGCCACCCCGGATGGAAAGACAGTAACCTATCCGTGCCAGCGGACATGCAATGGCATCTATTCCGCCACGATAGACGGAACCGACGTTCCGGGAAAGAGCGCGAACGGCATCACGATAACCGCTACGGACGAGGCGGGGAAAGACTACGTTCTTGGTCGTGGGGATTTGTACATCCTCGACGGTGAAGCACTCCCTTCTCCCGGTGATGTCTCGTGGACCGTTCGGCTTCTGACCGACAAGCCGGAAAACCCGAAGGACGGTGACGCATACTTTGATGAGGACGGCACCCTTATGGTCTATTCGGGCGGTTCGTGGCGGAATACCATGCCCTCCGCCAAAGTGCCGACAAAGGTGTCCGAACTGGAGAACGACGCGGGATATATCACCGAGAAACAGGTGAAGCCGGGAAGCACGGCGGGGTACGCCGCCGATGCCGAATGGGCTGACAAGGCGATAAGTGCGAACGAGGCCGACTCCGTTGCGTGGGATGGAGTGACGGGGAAACCCACCAAGTTGTCCGAATTCGACAATGATATGGGATTCATCTCTGCCTCCAACAATGTGTTCTTGCCTACCACGGGCGGCACGCTCACGGGCGACCTGAAGGTTGGTGACAAAGGACACATTGGGCGCATACTCATCCAGAACTCAAAGGGCGAGACGAAGGTCCGAATCAACGGCGAGCAGGCCGACGGAGGTACGAACTACGGCGGCGAAATCGTGGTGGAGGGCGAGCCCGGCGCTGGCGGCGGCGGTCGTCTTCGCGTCATGAACGGTGCCTACGGAGGCGGCGAGCTTGACATCCTCGGCGCGAAGGGTGGTGGACAAGCCACTTTCAAGATGTCATGCGCGACCGGGGAAAACACCGGGGATGTGGTGATTCGTTCGGGCAGCAACTCGTGGGAGGGAGCCACGGGGAGCGCCCCCGTCATTGTGCTTGCTGACAACACGGAGAACGAGGCGACCACCCTTCCTGCCGAGATCACGATTGGCGATGTCAAGGTCCGCGCCACCCTCGCGAACAAAGCGGACAAGTCCTCGCTTGACGCGCTCGCCGGGAAGGTTGACACGCTCGAAACGCTAGGACGAAATCTCGCCCAGAACAAGGCCGACAAGGCCACGACCCTTGCCGGATATGGAATAACTGACGCGCCGACGAAGACGGAATTTGACGCGCTCGCCGCGAAGGTTGACAACGCCAATACGCAGCTGGAGGAAGTAGCATGAGTACGCTCACGGAGAACGTCGCGAAGGTGACGGCGGCGCACGCCGCGCTGAAGGAGGCGATTGCCGCAAAGGGCGTTCCCGTCCCGGACGGAACGAAGCTGACGGGAATGCCTGCGCTGGTTGACGCGATTCAGACGGGCGGGACGGCCGAACCGAACTTCCCGCGCGTCGCATTCGCGGGGGACGATTCCACAAGCATCACCGTGCCCTCCATCATGGTCGTATCGACGAGCGGCTGGACGTCTTTGGATTACGCATTTTACAATTGTGACAGCCTCTCAACCCTGACCCTTCCCGACGGGTTCGGCGCGGCGGCGCAAAGCGCCACAAGCTGCTTTGCGTCATGTGTCTCCCTCACGGCCTTGACATTGCCTGACGGATTTGGTGCAGCGCTCGGCTCAACGTCCCAGATGTTCAACAATTGCTCCAGAATGCATTCCCTGCATCTCCCGTCCGGCTTCGGACAGGCCTCGACGTACAACGGCTTCATGTTCCGATGGTGCGGCGCGCTCGAGACAATAACTGGAAACCCGAATTTCAAGGCCTCTCTCGACCTGTCGGCGTGCAAGAAGCTGGGCCACGATTCCTTGATGGTCATTATCAACGGACTCCAGTCCGTTCCGGGCGCGACGCTGACGCTTGGTACCGATAACCTTGCGAAACTGACCGACGCCGAGAAGCAAATCGCAACGGACAAGGGTTGGACACTCGCTTAACGGGAGGCATAACGACATGACAACGAGACTAACGGACAACGGAATCACGGTGCTCTCCCCCGCCGAGGGGATGCGCCTAACAAACGGCGAGACGGTTGCGGAGGGAGAGGTATATCTCGGTGGAAATGCCTCACCCTCAAATTGGCGCGAAGTGACGGAGGCGGAGGGCGAAGCCATTATCGCGGAGGCGGAGCGGAAGGCGGAGGAGGAGGCGAGGAGACTGTGAGTGAGGACAAGATAGAGGACCTGTGCGGACATATCGCGAGCATCGATGCCAAGCTCACGGTTTTCATTGAGAAGCTGGCCGACCACGAACGCCGACTTTGTGAAATCGAACACCCTTCTGCATCACCGCACGGAGGGCTCGTGACCTTGCTCGCACGGGCATTGCTCTACGCCGTCGCTGCCCTCGCGGCGGGTGCCGGGGCGAGCGGGATCCTGTCGAAACTCGGCGGTTGACAAGGAGAAGGAAAAATGATAGTGAAGATTGTACAGAACATTGCAAAGAAGACCGCGAGGCTTCTGATGCCCGGTCCCTCCCGCCTCGCGAGGATGGCGGCGGGGAAGGTGCAGGGGCTGGCGAATGGATCCGACAAGTTCGCGGCATTCTCGCGGTATTCTGTCATGGCTGACGAGGCGCTGGACGTATGCCGCTTCCTTCGCGACATCGCGGAAGACGGGCGCATCGACGACATTGAGCGGGATAGGATAGCAGAGAAGTTGACGCCCCTCTTTTCCCGGTTGACGGAGATGATATGAGATTCATCCGCGTGTTGCTTTTGTCCGCCGTCCTCCTCGCGGGATGTACAACGAGGACCACGTACACGGAGGGCGCCTCGCTCGCCGTGGGTGCATACCTTCCTGTCGAGGGGTCGCTCTACGGCTGCGAGATTGCCTCCTACCTCTCCGGGTGCCGTGTGACCGCCCCGACAAACCGTACCGTGTTCATCACCCGGATATCCACCAGCTCCAACAGTTGGTTCGGGGTCATACACTCCTCCACGGCGACCGACACGACCGTCGAGGTGCAGTAATGCCTCGGCGGAGGCGTAGACCCTCGTGGGTGAAGGAGTGGCGTGAACTCTCGCGGAGGACAAGGGATGCCAACCCCAAGTGTGCCATTTGCGGATCCACGGAGAGGTTGAACGTCCACCATATACTCGACAAGAGGCTCTATCCCGACTTCCGTCTCGACCCGCAAAACATCATTGTCTTGTGCCCTCGTTGCCACACGTTCGGGCGGCACTCCGCGCATGGAAATGGTTTGTGGTTCGCTCAATGGCTCAGGGAGAACAGGCCAGAGCAATGGGCATTGGCGATGGAGAGGATGTAGGCGGACGCTCCATAACTGCAAAATCCGCGTGTCTTTGTCAACCCATCGACTTGCAATTATCTCATCTTTTTGCTAGGCGCAACGGACACGGAAAACCCGCGAACTGTCTAACATCGTCTAACACGGCCAGCCCGATTCACCCCCGTGTTTCTATGCGGAGATACGGTTTCCAACACGCCTTGTTTCTATCGGGAGATACGGTAGCGAGAACGGAGGACATCGAGGAACGCCTTTCCACGCAAGGGCTTGAACGACATCTGTTTCTTCTGGGAGATACACCGCACCAGCAGATCGAGCCGATCGCCGACCTCTGCGGCTATTCCGCCCCCTCGTTCCTGAAGCGCATCTTCAAGAAGAAGACGGGGCTCACCATGCGCGCGTGGCGCAAACGGGCGGCAGACCGCGGTCCTGCGGCCTAGCGGCCGTCGATGGCCTCGACCTTCTTCGCCGCCTCGTGCAGGAACGGCGCAAGGCCCTCAAGGCCCTCGGTGAACTTCGTGTCGAGAAAGGCGTCCGCGGCGGCGACGGCCATCATGTCGCCCCAGATCATCTGGCCCATGCAGAGCACGTTCGCGTCGTTGATCGTGCGGCACATCTTCGCGGCGAAGACGCTCTCGACGGCGGCGGCGCGCACGCCCTTGAAGCGGTTGGCGATCAGGCTCATGCCCATGCCCGTGCCACAGAAGAGGAACGCGCGCTTCGCCTCGCCGCGCTGCAACGCCTTGCAGACGTCCACCGCGCTCTCGAAGTAGGGCTTCTCCTTGTTCGCATCCGTCGCACCGAGGTCCTTCACGGCGAAGCCGCGCTTCTCAAGGTGCTGGACAACGGCCGTCCTGAGCCCGACGGCGAACGGATCCGCCGCCACGAGAATCGTCTCCTTCTGCGCCGCGCCGCACACGCACGCCGCTGCCATCGCCACCCCAGCCGCAATCTTCTTCATGATCCATCATCCTTTCTGGTTTTGAATTATCGAAAACGAGTATAGCATAAATCGCCACTGCGCGGCTTGAAATGGTTGAATGTAGACATCACCGCTCCGCGGTTTGAAATGCCGACGCGAAGCGCAACTGAAAGCCGCATAGCGGCGACTTAACCCTGCAAGAAAGCGTCCTCGGGGCCACATTAGGGG
>ERZ1026780.1082-NODE-1082-length-18981-cov-4.690954_pt1 | contig 18981 bp, 16 predicted proteins | sample MGYA00380126_ERZ1026780 | MGnify/ENA primary metagenome ERZ1026780 (study PRJEB33269, sample SAMEA4719762) | human gut metagenome | biome: human-associated habitat; feature: organic feature; material: feces | place: Cameroon | collected 2013-10 ... | reverse complement strand
AAAATTACGTAAAGGCCATGACAACAGCACGTGACACCCACAATCAGATTGAATACGCCAAGGAGACCGGGCTTGAAGAAGAACTCGCGAAAGGACGTGAGGAAGGACGTGCTGAGGGACGTGCTGAGGGGCTTGAGGAAGGACGCGAGGAAGGGCGATATGACCTGATCCTTAAGATGGTACAGAATGATCTTCCTATCCAAACCATTTGCGAGATAACCGGCTTGTCTTTAGAGGAGGTTACAAAGCTTAAAGACAGTTCAGGGCACTGATGATGTCAGTTTAGTAAGCGTTAAAAAATAAGTTGATAAAGATTTGTGAAGAATTTTCGAGGATCTCCTCTTTTGAGATTCCGTCCATTTGTTTCTGGACTTGAACAGGAGATATCTGAGGGGCTGTTTTTATTGCTATGTTTCCCAGCATGTGTGGTCGCGCGAGAAATGTTCACAGCATGGGAGGTCGCGCTGGAGATGTTCACAGGAAACCGTGCCGCGCTCGATAGCATCAGCATTTTAGAACAACCTGAAAACGGCTTTATACCGCAAGTAATTGTCCGACAGCCAATTATGCAAATTACAGAATTGCAGGTTACTAGTTTTTTCCTTTAACCTGAAATTGGCATATCTCCATAATCCCCTGATAATAAACAGTTTAACGAGCCAATCAAAGTGCAGGTTGTTCGAGAGTTGCGGAGGTGCCAGATCCAGCAGAGGTGGCAACACCGGCAGAGGCGGCAACACCAGCAGAGGTGCCAGGTCCAGCAGAGGTGGCAACACCAGCGGAAGTGGCAACACCAGCGGAGGTACCAGATGCCGCGGTGGTATCAGATTCAGCGAGCCAGGTGCGGAGGCGGGTGGACTGGAAGAGGTAGGCGGAGTCGAGCGCAGGGATATTGGCCGGGGCGATCGGCTCGGCGCTTGGCGACTCCATCTTGAGAGGATTGATTGGCGTGCCGTTTTTCCATACGCGGAAATCCAGATGCGGTCCCGTGGACAAGCCTGTCGAGCCGACATAACCGATGACATCGCCCTGACGTACTCTGTCGCCGGTTTTAAGGCCGGCAGCATAACGCGACAAGTGCATGTAAGAAGTCGTATATACGGAATTGTGACGAATCTTGACAGTGTTTCCGCCACCTCCGCTCCAGCCTTTGCTTATCACCGTGCCGTCACCGATGGACATGACAGGAGTACCTGTAGGAGCTGCATAATCCACACCCGTATGAGCCCTCACGCGACCGGTAACAGGATGCTTCCTGTGATAGGAGAAGCCGGAACTGATTCGGGAGAACCTCAACGGAGCCTTGAGAAATGCCTTCCTCATACTCTCCCCCTTCTCGTTCCAATACAGATTTCCGCCATCTCCCTGGTCAAAACGGATTGCAGGATAGCATTTGCCGTCGTGCTCAAACTCAGCATAATAGACCGTGTCAATATCTATCACCTCTCCCTCGCAGGACGACTCATTGTACACGACACTGAACCTGTCGCCAGGCTGGATGGAGAAGAAGTCGATTGTCCAGGCATAGATATCTTCCAAATGCAGAATCAGCATCTGAGGCGCACCGCAGCGGCGCATATCATTCCAGAGCGACGAGGAAATGAGCACATTGGAATACTTGAGCGTATGGTCCACAGGCTTCACGACCTTCCATGCCGAGAAAGGAGCCGTGCACTTGAGCACCGTCATATTTATCTTGTCATGGTGATAGACAACATATTCCAGAACATTGACAGAAGAATCGCATCCGCTGTAATAAGCCTGCCACGTATTGCCGGCACGCATCTTCCTCGGATTGAAAACAGAGTCAGTCGCATTGACAAGAGACATCGCATCCTGAGGCTTCATTCCGAGCCTCGACATCAGAGACGTGAAAATCTCTCCGTTCTTAAGTACACCTTCCTCCAAGGCGAAAGAATCAGTACAGAACCCGAGCGGATAAATGGTATCATTGTCCTCAAGTACAGGCGTTTCCGTCTTCCTGTGGCAGGAAGGAACCGTCACCATCACCAGTAAAGCGGCAACCGCTGCCGCAAGCAAAGTCTTGTCAATGTTCATAAGACGAAAAAAGATTGGAACGTGAATTTACTAAAAGTTTTCCGTAAATTTGGACCTGCAAACCGACACGAATGGAAAAAATGACACAAATCACTCCTGTCGCATACTTCAGGTCACCATTCACCTCCAAATTCGGAATTCCACGCCAAAGCGGAATACTTGACGAATTGGAGGGAAAAATCGTCTTCACTCCGGAGTTTGCCAAAAAGGAAGCAGTGCGTGGACTGGATGGATTCGGATATCTGTGGATAATCTGGGGATTTTCAGGCAATGAAGGCCAATGGGGACTGACGGTACGCCCGCCACGACTCGGAGGCAACAGGAGAATCGGCGTTTTCGCATCACGCTCCCCTTTCCGGCCGAACGGGCTCGGACTGTCATCAGCAAGAATCATCAGCATTGACATAGACAAAAACGATGGTCCCGTCATCACCGTAAGCGGCGCCGACCTCATGGACGGAACTCCGATCTACGACATAAAACCCTATGTATCATACACTGACAGCCATCCCGGCGCGGCATCCGGATTCACTGACGAGACAGAATGGAAAGAAGCGGACGTAGTCTTCCCTGAAGAACTGAAAGAGAAGTTCCGCCGTCTGAGCGGTTCACGGGACGCACATTTGCTGTCAATGTTAGTGAAGGCACTTGCCCAGAAACCGATACCGCAATACGCCCACGACCCTGAGCGGATCTACGGTATGCCGTTCCTCGGCTGCGACATCAAGTTCAATGTAGATGGCGACGTAGTCTCCGTAACAGATATTGAACACATCGAAAATCCCAAGAATCAGACACTTAAAAAATAATCAGCAATGACACCTGCAGCCATAATCACAGTTATATCAGCATACTTTGCGGTAATCCTGTTCATTTCCTGGTTCACCGGACGGAAATCCGACAACGCCGGCTTCTTCAGCGGCAACCGCAAGCAGTCCTGGTATGTGGTCGCCATCGCCATGATAGGCTCAGCCATGTCCGGAGTGACATTCGTTTCAGTACCGGGAATGGTGGCGACATCCGGATTCGGCTATATGCAGATGGCATTGGGATTCATTGCAGGACAGATAGTTATAGCCTTCGTTCTGATACCGCTGTTCTACAGGATGAACCTCGTCTCCATCTACGGCTATCTGGAAAACCGGTTCGGCCTTTCTTCCTACCGCACCGGAGCCTGGTTCTTCTTCATTTCCAAGATGTTGGGAGCGTCAGTCAGACTGTACCTCGTATGCATTGCCCTGCAGATGATGGTGTTCGGCCCGTTAGGCCTGCCGTTCATTGTCAATGTTGCTGTTACCGTGCTGATTCTCATCGCCTACACATTCCGTGGCGGAGTCAAGGCCGTAATCTGGATTGACTTCCTGAAAACCTTCTGCATGATAGTCTCCATCGCCCTCTGCACCATTTTCATCAGCAAGTCTCTCGGCTTCACGTTCGGCTCGATGTGCGAGGCCGTAGCAGGCAGCGACATGTCCAGGATATTCTATTTCGACGACCCTGACCACCCGCAATACTTCTTCAAACAGTTCTTCGGAGGCATGTTCACACTTATAGCAATGACGGGACTCGACCAGGACATGATGCAACGCTCACTCACCTGCAAGAATTTCCGCGACTCCCAGAAGAACATCATTACCAGCGCATTGCTCCAGACTGTCGTAATCTTCCTGTTCCTCACGCTCGGAGTACTTCTGTATTTCTTCGCCGGGGCCAATGGCATTGACGCGACAGGTGACACGCTCTTCCCGGCAGTCGCCACAAGCGGACTTCTCCCGGCCATAGTCGGAATCGTATTCGTGGTCGGCCTGGTTTCCTGCTCTTACGCCGCCGGAGGCTCTGCATTGACAGCATTGACCACATCTTTCACCGTGGACATTCTCGGCACAGCCGGCAAATCGGAAAAAGAGGTAAAGTCAATGAGGGAAAAGGTCCACATAGGCATGGCCGTGTGCATGGGATTGACCATCGCGGTCTTCAATTTCATAAACAACACGAGCGCCATCGATGCCGTATATAAGCTGGCAAGTTACACCTACGGCCCGATTCTCGGAATGTTCGCTTTCGGAATCCTCACAAAACGCAGAACCAAAGACAGATGCGTTCCGTGGATTTCCGTTGCAGCCCCGGTTGTCTGCCTGGTGCTCCAGCTCAACTCGGAGCGTTGGTTCGGCGGATACCAATTCAGTTATGAACTTCTGATTATCAATGCTTTGCTGACATTCATCGGACTTTATCTGTTCAGTTCCAAAGCGGACGCTCTCCGTGCAGCGAAAAGATAAGAAGATTTCACAGCGGCAGTGAAATCCAGCCACAGACCGAAAATGTGCACATCCCCGCCGGACTGGCATTTCAGTTTCCGCCGGAGTTCATCGCTCGTCATAGGTATATTGCGTGCAGTCACTTCCGCTGCCGGAAATCTGGCCGAAAACGCCTTTATCGCACGCTTGTCCAGATGCTCCCATCCGATGATTTCATAGACTTTGCCGAAGTTTTTCGGGTCAATGTCAAACGACATTTCTTCTCCGTACAGATACAGATGCGTGGATTTCCCGGCCTTCAGCATAGATACCTGACCAGAAGAGAACAGAGAGCCTATTTCATTGAAAATCCCCGCTTTTATCAATGCCTTGCCCGGCTCGAAAATGTATTTCATTCTACTGAGATGCTCCTCGTTTTCCAGAAACAGCGGAATCGAGGCTTCACCGGAAGGTTCTATCAATGAACCATTTTCATTGACAATGAGCCTTGTGCTGAGCCCTTCTTCTCGCGTGTCGGGCACAAGCCACAGCAGCAGTTCCTTGCACTCCCCCGCGTGCGCCACGACGTGCACCTCTTTCGTGAAGGCTCCGCTTGAGCGCAAACGGTTCACCAGCATTGATATATCCGCCATCGGCGAAAGTTTGATGAGCAGATTCGGCGCTATGCCGAAGAGTCTTCGGGTCAATGTCAAGACATCCGGGCTGCAGTCTTCCAGCAGAAACACCTTGCTTCCGGATGAGGAACGGCGCGCGGGGTCCATGTATATGAGCGACGGACCGAAACTTTTCAGTTCCTCCCATACCGTATCGTTCTCTGCTGATACACAATGACTTGTCACGACAATGTCCTGCGCACCGAGCAGCGGGAAATTATGTCTGGCGGCAGATGCCCTGGAAGGCTCCATTTCATTGTACAGCACCTTGTCGGCAACTGATGAAAAGGCAAGGCTGTCCACTCCCAGGCCTCCTGTAAGGTCTGCAATACGCCTGCCTTCCGCAGCGACGGAACCCAATATCCGGCCAGCTACAGACGCCTTATAATTTGCTGTAAATGAAGAACTTGACTGTTCTGCACAGATTCTGTCCGGATAAATTAAGCCAGGAACCGCATACCATTCCGGGAGTTTCTGACGGATCTTCCTTCTGCACTCGATAATGTTTACGGCCAGAGGCACGTCCACGTCAGGCCATTTGTCCCGCCCCAATATGAGGCGGGATGTATCATCTTCCGAATGTGATATTATGAACTCTTCGAGAGTCATCTGAGTGTCAGCCTCTTGCAGCTACGACTTCTACCTCCACAAGCGCACCCTTCGGCAATGCTTTTACAGCAATCGCGCTACGAGCAGGGAACGGCTGTGCGAAAAACTGTGAATAGACCTCATTCATTGCCGCAAAATCGCCCATATCAGCAAGATAGACAGTGGTTTTCACGACATTGGACAGAGCAAGTCCGGCTTCTTCGAGAATGGCCTTCACGTTCAGGATCGACTGCCTGGTCTGCTCCTTTACTCCGCCTTCAGGGAATGCGCCGGTAGCAGGATCGATCGGAAGTTGTCCCGATGCATAAACAAATCCATTGACTTCTATTGCCTGACTGTAAGGTCCGATTGCTGCAGGAGCATTCTGTGTAGATATCTGTTTCATTTCGTATAAGTTTTCAGCGAAGATAGCAATCTCTTTTTATTTTTCCACAGGACAGGCCGTACAATCATTTTCATTTAAGGGGAAAGATTACTATTTTTGCGGATGGTCTGCAAAGGCGGACCGCATAGCGTTGGACATTAGAATAAAACTATATAGTTATGGCTAAAGATTTTAAGGAAGTAGCACAGAGCTGGATTACCGGTGACTTTGATCCGGAAACCAAAAGCAAGGTCATTGAACTGAGAAACAATGATCCGGCAGGATTCGAGGATGCATTCTACAGAAACCTGGAATTCGGCACCGGAGGACTTCGCGGCATTATGGGAGTCGGCACGAACAGGATGAACAAATACACTGTAGGAATGGCCACCCAGGGACTTGCAAACTACATCAAGGCCCACGCGGCTGAGTGCAAGGATGCATACGGCGACCCTATCAATCCGAATGATGTGCGCGTCTGCATCTCATTCGACAGCCGTAACAACAGCAAGCTGTTCGCAAAAATCACCGCTGACGTGATGTCTGCCAATGGAATGCACGTGTTCCTTTTCGACAACATCAGGCCTACACCTGAACTCAGCTATTCCATCAGGGAAAAACGCGCGATTGCCGGCGTGATGGTAACGGCCTCACATAACCCTAAGGAATATAACGGATACAAGGTTTTCTGGTCAGATGGCGCACAGATCACTTCTCCGGTGGACAAGGACATTGTGGCAGAAGTCGCCAAGATTACCGACCCTGCACAGGTAAGGTTCACACCGGACGAGGATTGTGGTGAAATCGAACTGATGGGCAAGGATGTGGATGAAAAGTATCTGCACGACATTCTCTCACTTATGCTTACACCGGACGCCCGCAAGCGTCATCCTGAACTCAAGTTCGTTTACACTCCGCTTCACGGATGCGGCGTTAGGCTTGTACCTGAGTGCCTTCACAGGCTCGGATTCGAGCACGTTTACCACGTTCCGGAGCAGGATGTGAGTGACGGCAATTTCCCGACTGTGGCATCACCTAACCCTGAGGAGCCTGCAGCGATGAAAATGGCCCTTGAAGTAGCTGACCGCGAGGGTGCTGATATTGTTTTGGCCACCGACCCTGATGCAGACCGCATGGGTATCGCAGTTCGTGACAATGACGGTAAGATGGTTCAGTTCAACGGCAACCAGACTGGCGCAGTGCTCACCTACTATATTCTCACAAGATGGAAGGAACTCGGCAAACTGAATGAGAACACATACATTGTCAAGACCATTGTCACTACAGAGCTTCTCTCTGAAATCGCAAAGAGTTTCGGCGTAAAGATCTACAATGTCCTGACCGGTTTCAAATACATCGCTGAAGTGGTCAAGCGCAATGAGAAATGCGGCGAGTTCATCTGCGGCGGCGAGGAGAGCTACGGTTTCAATGTGGGTCAGTATGTCCGTGACAAGGATGCCCAGATAGCTTGTTCAATGGTTGCCGAGTGTGCTGCATGGGCTGCGGACCAGGGCATGACCATCTACCAGCTCCTCCAGAAAATCTATAAGGAGTACGGTTACCGCAAGGAAGGTCTCACATCGCTTGTCCGCAAGGGAAAGAGCGGTGCTGAGGAAATCCAGAAGATCATGGCAGATATGAGACAATGCCCTCCTGCATCTCTCATTGGTTCGCCTGTCACCAAGGTTGTGGACTACCTCAAGACAGATGAGACAGGCCTTCCTTCATCCAATGTGCTCCAGTTCTTCAACGAGGCCGGCGACGTGGTTTCCGTACGCCCTTCCGGCACAGAGCCGAAAATCAAATTCTACTTCGGTGCCAAAGGCGATGACGCAGACGCCAAGATCGAACGTCTGAAAGAGCAGTTCATCAAATAAAACTTATACGACTTCATAAAAAGGGCGACCACTTCAGGCCGCCCTTTTTATTTATATTGGAATAACTGCCGAATTAAAGTGTCAGAAGTTCAGCATCTTGCACCTATAGGTATATGCTGTGATGTACTGTTTTTTTAGTTCTTCAGACAAGAAAGACTTTCTTACAAGTTCGACTGCCATGGGATTCACCGACTGGAACATCATAATTTCCTGATGAATAACTTTGTCCGGAAGTCCGATTCTCCTTCCAAATTCCACGAAGTCATCATGACCGATATTGTGAGTATCAGCCTTGTTCATCCCTTCTTTGAACAAACCTTTATCAAGGGCAAATATCCGAGGTTCATAAAGTTGAAGAGAGGTATTTACAAGATCATAAGCTGGTGAAAGATGGTACTCGCCATTTCTCTCTATGAGCGAAAAGTTCTTCAAGTGCGCATCATCATTGAGAGACACGAAGTTGAACAATATAATTCTATAAAATCGCCTGATATCAATCAAAGCAGCCCTCACATACCTGTGAATAACCTCAGCACATTCTTCGTAACTTACTTTGTCATATTTATAGTTAGCGCCACCATTGTCTTTACTCCAGCCGAGCAATGCTGCAAAATCTTCCTGCTTGTATTTACCTCCAGGATAAACATCAAAACGTCTTGTAATATATGCTGGCTTATCATCCTCAAAGAAGCAAAGTGCATTACCTGCTGTCTCAATTCCATAAACCTGTGATGCTATCTGCATTGTAACATGCTCATTGGCTGCACAGTAATCCTTATTGGCAATCTGATAACCAGTTGGACGTGGTTTGAGTATATATGTCCCTTGCTCGCCTTCTCGTGTATATCTCAGTTGTTTGTTCTCGCCTATTATGACCGAAAACTTTGGCTGGGCGCCTGAAAGCGATATCCTACCGATATTTCTTATCGAATCTGCAGAGCCTCCATCTTCAGGGCTTGCGCCCGGAAAAATGTGAGAGACTTTGTTGCCATCAAAAAGCGATTTGACCGCAGCCGGACAATAAGTACTGAACCCTTCCTTCAATGTTGACGGACATATATTCAAATTAATCATAGTCTGATCGGCTTTACTGTTATAGCACCTATAGTATCTATCTGACAGGTTGCCAGAAGAATTCCAAAATCGTCTTCCGGGTCAATCCGCAACAACACGGACTGAACCTGACGGTTCTCTCCTTCAGAAAGCATATTGGCAAAAACCGAAAAAAGATAGGGTGATTTATGCGGTTCCCTCTGAAGAGGAAGAGTAAGACTGACCGGATCCGCATCAGCTCTTTGCAGATATACACTATCATAAGAAAATGTGAAGGACTTGTCATCCTCTTCAGTAAGCAAGCCGCACTTTATTCCGTGCAAATAGATTTCACACTGTCTCATAACTGTACAATCAATTTAAGTCCTAGAACATTGCAAATAGCAAGATATGTAGAAATCTTAGGATCCCCCTGTCCACGCTCTGCTGCAACCACAGTATTGATACTGATTCCGGCTAAATCGGCGAGTTCCTTTTGAGTAATATTAAGGGCCTTCCTGCGTTCTTTAATCTGCATTCCTAAAGTCTTCATATTCACAGCGCATTGGTAATTTCAAACAAAAGTAAAATTTTTATCTGAAAAATTCAAGAAATTCACAATACACTGTGAAATATCAGCATTAAGTCGTTATTTGTCACTCAGGTAATGGAGCCAGAAGTCGTGGTTGGCTTCGAGGAAATGTTTTCCTTGGTAGCCGCGATAGCCGTGCATGCCGTCAGGGTAGATCATGAATTCGAACTTCTTGCATTGCCTGTGCAGTTCGTCGATGAGCTGAAGCGTGCTCTGGAAATGTACGTTGTCGTCACCGGTTCCGTGAGTGATTTTCAGCATGACCGGCTCTACCGCAGATGTTTCCGCATAGGTGGCCGGGTAGGACGAGACATAATTGATGACACGGGAGGAGGCGTAGCCGTCCGGATTGGTCTGAGGCGTTTCCATGAAACGTTCGGTGTAATGGCTGTCATACAGAATCCAGTCATACACTCCCCCGCCGGCAATCCCGTAGTGGAAATCGTCAGAGGCGGTGAACAACAGCATTGTCGTCATGGTTCCGCCGAAAGAGAAGCCCTCGACTCCGATTTTGTCCCCTTTGACATAAGGCAATGATTTGAGGTAACGGGCCCAAGCCTTGAAGTCTTCCAACTCCTTTCTGTTCAGATGTTTATAAATCTGGTCGAGGCCTGCTCTGCCATTGTGGCCGGCAGCCCTGCAGTCTGCGGTAATCTGGATTATGTCATTGTCTGACCACCATTGGTTGGACGGAGAAGGCTGAATCCATCTTTCGCGCACCATCGGAGTATCCGGACCGCCATATATGTCCATGTGCACCGGATATTTGCGGGACGGGTCGAAATTCTTCGGATAGACTATGTAGGCAGGAAGCCTGAGTCCGTCATTCTCAATGTAGATGAGCTGGGGCAGAGCATAATTCTGAGCATTGAAATCAGGCCCTTTCCTGTCGGCCACTACCATAACGGAAGAAGGCTTGGAGGTCTTCGCCAACAGGATCCTGTCAGGTGAGGTGAATGAAGAAACCGACGCCACGAAATATTTCCCGTCCGGCGAGAAACTTACGGAAGACACATTCAACTCAGTATCAGTCAATGCATTGATCTGTCCTTCGGCATTGACCTTATACAGGCAATGTCTTACTGAGGCATCCCGGCATGCAGTGAAATATACGCTTCCGTCCTTGTCCGCCCTCAACAGGGAAATTCGCCAGTTCGGACCGTCCGTCAGGCGTCTGAGCGTCTTGCCGTCATAAGAGAGGAAATAGATCTGCTGCCATCCCGTCTCAAATGAGCGTGCCATGTACAATCCCTTGTCAGTGAAGAGCATACCGTTTATCCAGTCAAGCCACGTTTCCGACTTTTCCGTATAAATATGTTTCTTGGAGCCGTCGATGGCTGAGACACTGTAAAGTTCCAATGTATTCTGTATGCGCGGTTCACGTGCAATGAAAAACTCCTTGCTGTCGGCACCCCAGAACGGAATTCCGAAATACTGGTCGTCATTTTCATTGAAATCGGCCCAGACTGTGTGAGGAGCACCGTCAGAAGAGATTTCATTGACATCCACTATTCCGATGCGGACACGCGGGTTCGGCTCGCCTGCTTTCGGGTATCTGGTGTTTCGGAGCACGCCGTCCTGACCTGCAGGTGAATAAATCGGGAAAACAGGCACGTCCGTATTGTCGAAGCGGTAGAATCCGATTTTCTTGGAGTCAGGAGACCACCAGAACGCGCGGTACAATGATGGACGTCCAAGTATTTCTTCATAATACACCCAAGAGGCATAACCATTGAGTATCACCTCGTTGCCATCGAATGTAAGACGTTTTTCCGTATCGGAAGCGACATCATAGACGTAGAGGTCATTGTTTCTCGTGAAGGCGAAAGCGGAAGAGTCCGGCGCCCATGTCCGGTTCACCGCGCCTTCCGGATCAGCAGGAAATGTGGAATACTTTGCAGGGGCCTTGATTCCGTGAATGGTCTTGCGGCTGGATGCGCGCACGGCAAATGCCTGTGAATCCGTGAACGAGCCGTCATAGGAAAAGGCAACTTTCTCATTGTCAAGCCATTTCCATGATGCAGGTATCTTCACGAAATCCTGGGCTGACATCTGCATTGACATTGTCAGAAAAACTGCCGCTACTGCGGCCATTCTGCCGGCAAGGCAGAGCAAATCATTCTTCCTCATATGAAATTTGAATCCTTGAAATTAACGAGATATACTTTTTCTGTCGCGCGGGTTAGCGCCGTGTAGAGCCATTTGTAGTCATCGACGGTGTATTCGTCCATCCAGAAAGGATTATCGATGAAAACGCATTTCCACTGACCGCCCTGGGACTTGTGACAGGTAACTGCATTGGCATATTTCAGCTGCAGGGCATTGTAGAACAGGTCTTCACGTACTGCCTCATAACGCTTCTTCTTGGAAGATATATGGGAATAGTCCTCGGAAACGCCCTGATACAGAGCGTTCTGCTGTTCGTATGTCAATGACGCCGACTCTGATTCCAATGTATCCAGACACACTTTTGCGGAGATTTCCTGGTCGTCATAGTCAGGAAATAGCAGCCTGGCCTGGGCGAAATGCAATCCGTATCTGTCTTCGTAATGGTTTATGGACAAGAGTTTTACGATATCGCCATTAGCTATGTAATCTATGCCCTTCACATCGGTCAGGAACTGATAACAGTTCTTCACGACCATCAGTTTATCGTTGCGGACCAGACGTTCTTCTTTATATTGGACAGCCGAGCGGATACCGGCATTGTACCGGACTGCCCGCTTGTTGGAGCGACACAAGATGATGGTTTCGTCTTCCCCGTACTGGTCGAAGGCGTCGGTAATCTTTTCGATAAGGTCAGCGCCGCCGATACGCTCGATATCGTCATAACCTTCCACGTCAAGTTCCAGTTTCTCTACAGGAAAGAAGTTTCCTCCAGACTCGTAATCTTCTGATATCAAAGTTCTTAGAGACGTAGCATTGGACAATATCCCGGATGCCTGCTGCTGGCGTACTACATCTGTGAGTGAAGACCAGAACACCCCGCCGAAACTGTTCATATATTCCGGAGCGAGGGCCGGGCTGTATTCGTGGCCGACCGGCGGAAGCTGTGCGGAGTCGCCAATCATCACCAGACGGCAGCCGTTGCCGTTTCTGACAAATGTAATCAGGTCTTCGAGCAGGTTGCCAGTGCCGAAAAACGCAGTGGAATTCTGCCCGGAATTGTCAATGCCCACAAGCGACACCTCATCCACGACGAACAACGTGTCTTTCGCCTTGTTCGGGGCCAATGAGAACTGTCCGAAGCCGTCAGATCCGACTGAACGCTGCCTGTAGATCTGTTTGTGGACCGTATGAGCAGGGCGTCCGGCATATCTGGAAAGCACTTTCGCAGACCGCCCCGTCGGAGCCAGAAGCACAGTAGGGATGCTCAGTTCTGTCAATGCACCGATTACGGCCGAGATTGCCGTAGTCTTACCGGTACCTGCATAACCATTGAGTATCAATATGTCACCGTCATCTCCGGTAAGAAATTCGGCCATCTGATGCAGAAACGTGTCCTGGGACTCAGTCGGCTCGTACTGGAAATGTCCAAGAAACTTGTCGTATAGAAAATCAGCCTGCCCCATTACTTGTTCCTCTTAGAAAAAGCCATTGCCACCACAGCGAGTATCGGGTAGATTTCGACACGGCCGAGGAACATATCGACAACGAAAATGAATTTGGCCATAACCGGAGCCGAATTGAAACTGCCCAATGTTCCCCAGTCGCCCAATGCCGGTCCGACGTTGCTCAGAGCGGAGATGCAGGCGGCCACCGATGCGTCTATAGTCACGCCTGAGACAATGGACAATGCCACAGAGATGGCTATTGTCACGAAATACAAGGCTATATAGACAAGATGCGGATAGACTTCTTCATTGGTGAGAATATGGTTTCCGACATGGACCTGGTTTATGGAAGCCGGATGCAGCGCCTTCTTTACCTGCTGACCTATAGTCTTAAGCATCAGATAGATACGATCCGCCTTCACACCTCCTGTGGTGGAGCCTGCCATTCCGCAAGGAACGGAAATGATGACCATCAGCACGGCTGCGAACGCCGGCCACGTATTGTTGTCGGATATCGCGAATCCGGTCGTGGAAATAGAACTCACCACGTGGAAGATTCCGTTCATGATAGAGTCTCCCCAAGAAAATTCAGAACCCTTCATTTTCAATGATATAGCCATCATCACTGAGGCTATCACTATCATCAGTGCGTAGAATTTCAGCACGGGATTCTTGAGCGGCTTGAGGCTGCGTGTAGCGAATACGACAAATATGAGTCCGAAATGGACAGAAGCCAAGAACATAAAGACTATGGTGATTATGTTTATGGCATTGGAATCAAAGGAGGCGATAGACAGGTTCTTGGTGCTGAATCCTCCTGTTGACGCCACGCTGAAGGCATGGTTAATGGCATCAAAGGCCGACATTCCGGCCAGCCAGTAGCAGAGGAATGCAGATACGGTAATTCCCAGATATACTGCAGCAAATACCCATACGGTCTTGTTCGTACGTGTCCGGTAACCTTCTTTGGAGAGCGAAGACACCTCCATATTGGTCAGCCTGAGCCTCATCGGACTGGAGGACGGGATAATCAGCAGCAGGAACACCACGACTCCCAAGCCTCCGATGAAATGCGTGGACGAGCGCCAGAACAGCAGGCTGTCAGGCAACTGTTCCACATCTGTCAATATGGTGGCTCCAGTAGTGGTATAACCGGATACCGCTTCGAAAAGCGCGTTGATTACCGAGAACGGGCCGCCCCAGAGAAGGTAAGGCAACATTCCGAAGACGAAGGACAGCAGCCATGACAACACTATGATCATATAACCGTCCTTCAGGGTAATGTTGGAGGATTTGCGGACGAAGATGAACGGGAACACGCCCACGATGAAGGTAATCGTGAAACTGATTATCATCGCGGCCAATGCGCTGTCGTTTCCTTCTGCCAATGAAACCAATATGGACAGAAACATAAAGAACGCACTGGCAAGCAGCGCGAACCCGACATTTCTGGATATGACTTTAAGGTTCATCAGGCCTGTTCCTCCTTGTTTTTCTCTATGGAATCACGTAGCATCTTCAGTCTCTTGCGGAGCTGCATGTTCTCGCCCGCCATCTCTGTTATACCGTCATTGAGTTCGGAAAGCTGGTCGTCTCCTTCGAATTCGTAGGAGTATTTGCTCCCGAACGAGCGGTAATTTTTCAGCCCCGTGAGCATCCTGTATATTGGATTCACATAATAAGCCATCAGGAAGAACAGCAGCAGTACCACGAGCAGAAGTCCTACCGCCACGGCTACGGCTCCCGGGATAATGCTCCTGTAGAAGCCTCTTTCGAATGTCGCGGAATTCTTCTGAAGTTCATTGTAAATGGCTGTGTTCAAAATGTTTATATCGGAACGCAACCTGTTGTATTTAGGCTGCAGCCTGTCGAAATACCACTCCCGCGCATTGATGAAATCAGAGAGTATGGCATGCTTCAACTCCAATGAGGTCAGCATATACGCCGAATAGGAATAGAGCACGGAGTCAGCCAACGGAAGCATTTTTTCCGAGGTCAATGAGGCCTTGAGGCTGTCGCAATGGTCAATGAAGTCGTTCTGTCTGAGTTCCGGCAGATGCTTTTCGGAATTGTCGCCGATTATGGCAAGGATGCCGAGATTGTAGGAGTTCGCCGCATCAGCAAGTTTCTGGGCCGCATTGATGCTACCGATATTGGCGGCAATCAGGTCTGAGACATAGCTGCTCATCCTGCTGTATTCCATTATTGAGATGAAGCTCGAGACAAGCAGAATCACGGCTATGGAACTGAGGCTCAGGACGAGCTTCATTTTCATAGTCAGTTTGAATTCACGTATCCGTGTCCGCAGTTTTCTGAGAATTGTCATAAACACAAATTTTGACCGTGCAGGAAACTGTTTTGGCGACAACTTCTGAGCACCGTCCATTCAATCTGCGAATATAGCAAATTTTCAGATTAATTCGAGCCGAAGATGTATGCGGAATTGTACTTGCGGACAAGACTCTTCAGACGAGCCTTAGCCTTGATCTGCATCGGTACGCCGACCAATGTACATGGAGCCATCACTGCCACAGCCGCCACTGTCCCCAATACAAGCACCGCCGCCGCTTCCCGATTGTCAGTGGAGTATTCTGTCAATACCAATGCCCCTGTTGCTGAGAGCAATGCGCCTCCGGCTCCAAATGAGAGGACTTTACGCCCGGAGCTGAAGACTTTCACATTCTTCTTGTACACGACTACATCAGCCGGTGAAAAATACAGCCCTGCATCGGAAATGCTTATCGGCTGGTTGTCAGATGTAAAAATATAGCCGCGTTTATAGGTCAATGTCCCTTCCACTTTCTTTCCCGAATGCAGTCCTGTTATCCTGACTCCTGAAGAAAGCACCGTCACATTCTCCTCTGACTCGGACGGGCGCGCCGACAGGATATTCAACGTATCCGGAGTCTGGGCCACTGGCTCTTCTCCGGCATTGGCCTCAGACTGAACTCTTGAGAGGGAACGACTCACAACTCGTGCACTGGCCTCAAACGCAGACGGAGCCCCCATCATTACGATGGACATTACCGCAAACAATCTGTATATACGATTCCACATATACTCTGACATTCATTTCACCCTACATAGATGCACACGCCACGAAAAACGTTGCTCTTCACCTTGACATTTTTCCACATTGACCACTTCTCTCGAGAACAACTTGGAACAACCTGCATTTGCGACATAACTATTAAGCGCTCACTATCAGACAGTTAGGGCAGTTCGTCAAATTCAGGTTAGGCATAAAAACAGGTAACCTGGCATTACACATTCTACATATCACATTATCATTCAGGGACTTACAACCATAGTCCAACAGCAGGTTGTTCCAAAACGCAACAACAGGGGCGCAGACCAGACACGAACAAGAAGAACAACAAGTGCCTACCAAGGCCCTGCCAGTGGCGCCAAACATTGTCAGAAACAGGGAACAAGAATTCAGAGACGGACACAAGAATCTGATGACGCCAGGTGCATAAACGCAAACAAGTGACTCGGTCGGGATACGGACAGAGCCACTTGATTATGATAAACGGAAAATGCCCGATTCTCTCAGATTAGGCTATTCCGGCTTATAGGAGTCCTTGAGGGTCGCCGTCCTGTTGAACACAGGATGTTCCGGAGTACTGTCAGGATCCTTGAAGTAATAGGCGTCACGCTCGAACTGAACTGCTATGCCGGATTTGTCTTCCAGCAGGGCAGGCTCAGCATATCCCTTGCCGAGAACCAATGATTGCGGATTCAGGAAATCCTTGTAGTCCTTGTCCTCAGGAACCTGGCTCATATCTGCCAATGTGAACAGCTTGTCATACATACGGAGTTCCACTTCCTTGGCGTGAGCAGTTGATACCCAATGAATTGTACCCTTGACACTTCTCCACTCTCCGCTTCCCGGACGGGTTGACGGATCGAAAGTACATTTGAGCTCCACCACATTGCCCTCAGCATCCTTGATGACCTCATTGCACTTGATGATATAGGTGTATTTCAGACGGACCTCACCATCAGGTTTAAGACGGAAGAACTTCTTAGGCGCATCTTCCATAAAGTCCGCCCTGCTGATGTACAGTTCGCCGGTAAACGGAACCTTGCGGGTGGCGCCTTCCGGTTCAGCCGGATTGAGAGGGCAGTCAAACCACTCCACCTTGCCCGGCTCCCAGTTCGTGAGAGTAACCTTGACCGGGTCCTCAACCACCATATAGCGGTTTGACCTCGCATTAAGATCCTGGCGCACGCACCACTCAAGAAGCTGGAGATCCATCAGCTGGTCACGCTTGGACACACCGATCTTCTCACAGAACATTTTCAATGCCTCAGGAGTATAACCTCTTCTTCTTACACCGCACAATGTCGGCATACGAGGATCATCCCAGCCGCTAACAAGACCTTTCTGCACCAGTTCGAGCAATTTACGCTTGCTCATCAATGTGTAAGTAAGGTTCAGCCTCGCGAATTCATACTGATGCGACGGATAGATGCCGAGCGTCTGGATAAACCAGTCGTACAGCGGTCTGTGCACATCGAATTCAAGCGTACAGATGGAATGGGTGATGTGTTCGATGGAGTCGCACTGGCCGTGAGTGAAGTCGTACATAGGATAGATGCACCACTTGTCTCCGGTACGGTGATGAGAGGCATGCTTGATACGGTAAAGAAGAGGATCGCGGAACATCATATTCGGGCTTGCCATATCGATCTTGGCCCTGAGCACCTTTTCACCGTCAGCATATTTTCCGTCACGCATCTCGCGGAAAAGCCTGAGGTTTTCCTCCACGCTCCTGTTCCTGTACGGACTCTCCACACCCGGTTTGTCCACAGTGCCACGTCCCTTGCTGATTTCTTCCTGAGTCTGGTCATCAACATAAGCCAAACCCCTCTGTATCAGTTCTTCAGCCCATGCATAAAGTTGGTCGAAATAGTCAGAAGCATATTTTTCCTTGTCCCACTGGAACCCGAGCCACTTAATATCCTCTTTAATGGAATCCACATATTCGGTATCCTCTTTGGTCGGATTGGTATCGTCAAAACGAAGATTTGTCTTGCCGCCATATTTCTGCGCCAGACCGAAGTTTATGCAGATGCTTTTCGCATGCCCGAGATGCAGATAACCGTTCGGCTCCGGAGGAAAACGCGTAAGGACGCTGTCCACTTTGCCGGATTTGAGATCTGCCTCAATGATTTCTTCGAGGAAATTCAGCCTCTTTGGCTCTTCAACCTCTTTCTTGACTTCTTCCATCATATAATTATTTTCAATTATTTCACAACTTACAAACTTACGAAAATTCCGTTCAATTCTAAAATATTTACGCATTTTTGCAGGTGGGCTACTTCCTGATGACTTCCACTTTGTCCCCGCAGTCGTATATGGCCTCCTTATCCATGTACGTCACGCTGGCCGGGACATATACTGTCCTGAGGTTCCGGCACTTCTCTATGGCATAGGCCTCGATTCTCTCAGTCCCTTCCGCGAATACTATTTCCTCCACGTTCTCCAGACGGTAGATGAAATTCTTTTCTATTACCTTGACCGGCTTGAGTTCCAGTCTTGTTATCGCGGACGGGATAAAGTACGGCGCATCGTCACCTATATTATACAGCACATTCTTGTATGCGGTCAGATACTTGTTCGCAGGGTCAACATTGATTTCACGCAGGGAACTGAAGTTGCCGCTCAGATAGACCGTGTTCTCCCCGACACTCTCCACATTGCTTCCCAGATACAACTTGTCGTATGACCCGCTTACCTTTTTGACAGGGCAGAAAGACGTGATTCTGAAACCGTTGGTGCTGAACGGAACCAGAACATAATCAAGCTTGGAGTCCTTCACCTCTGCAACATTGAGCCTTCCCTCCTCGAAATTATAAGCGAACCTCTCGTCCTCGAACAGGTTGAAATCCGCCCTGATAGGCTGGAGCACATCGCGATATTTCCCGGTATCATCCATTTTGTAGTCAATGCCGTTTGTCGGGTCGCTGACGTGCCA
>ERZ1026780.1080-NODE-1080-length-18985-cov-13.556947_pt1 | contig 18985 bp, 19 predicted proteins | sample MGYA00380126_ERZ1026780 | MGnify/ENA primary metagenome ERZ1026780 (study PRJEB33269, sample SAMEA4719762) | human gut metagenome | biome: human-associated habitat; feature: organic feature; material: feces | place: Cameroon | collected 2013-10 ... | reverse complement strand
TAACCGTTTCATGGTCGATCAACACACTGGATGAAAATTTCAAGAACGATATGGATTCTGCTTCGAGCATTGAGTGTCGTATCGCTGCTATGAAGCAGGTATATGACGCAGGTATCCGTACAGTCTGTTTCGTATCCCCGGTATTCCCCGGTATCACGGATTTTGAAGCAATCTTTGAGCGGGTAAAAGATCAGTGCGATCTGTTCTGGCTTGAAAACCTCAATCTTCGGGGCGGCTTCAAGAAGACGATTATGGATTATATCGCCGGAAAACATCCTGATCTTGTACCGCTTTACGAAGAGATCTATAACAAGCATAACCGCAGCTACTTTGAAGCGCTTGAAGTAAAAGCTGAGGAAATGGCTAAGAAGTATGATTGTCCCTTTGTGGATAATGAAATGCCTTATGGCAGAGTCCCGCAGGGACATCCGGTGATCGTAGATTATTTCTATCATGAGGAAATCCGAGGGACAGAGAATACAGGAAAAAGAAACCGTTAAACAGAAATTGACCGGGCTCTTTGAACGAGGGAGACTCCTTGGCCTGTGGTATGACTCATCGTATTGGGTTATTATCCTGTCACGTTTCGCTCAGATAACGTAGCTTTTCTACGAAAAGAAAAATTAAATTTGTAAAGAAATCAGTAGTGGAGTGATACAATAAAATGTAACTGCGATTTTGGAAAATCTATAAAATCCGCTTATTTCCTGCATTTCATTTGATGGCGGTGCATGGCTACAGCCGGCTTATTGCGCAGATGGAAAACGTGGACGGGCATACGCTTTTTATAACGGAAGTTGCGGCGTATCTTCACGACATCGGCGTTAAGGTGAGCAAGGAAAAATATGGAAACAGCCAGCCTCAGCATCAAGAGGCGGAAGGACCTGCAATCGCGCGGAAACTCCTTGAGCCGCTCTCGCTTCCTGCCCCCGACGTTGAGCGAATCTGCTTTATAATCGGGCACCACCACACGTACAAGGCAATCGACGGCCTGGATTTTCAGATTCTCGTTGAGGCGGATTCCGGTTTTAAAATTTTTAGTAAAACCGGAAAACGGCTGAGTCAAGACTTTAAGCGAGCGGAAGCGAACGTGTCTTGACCAGACGTACTTTATCGTGAACGTTATGGAAGGCTACTGCAAGCGTGAGTCAGTTCCGGCGATGAAAGCAAACGTGTTCAAGACCGCAAGCGGAAAATATCTTCTAGAGCAGATGTTTGAGAAGTCCTTCCCCAATTAAAAATTTTCCTTTCAGAATGACTGTTTTTTTAGTATATTTTAAGTATCTTAAAAACTATATCGGGGGAAAAATGTCTAGTCCGCAAATCCAAAATGCCTTGCAAACTGTAAATCGCCTTGTTCCGCTTGTGGAAGATGCAGAGCGTCATTTTAAAAGCGCGCGCAACTGGAGTTTTCTTGATGTTTTAGGCGGCGGCTTTCTGACTGATTTGGTTAAATACCACAAGTTGAACAAAGCCAGCGATTCCATGAACGAAATAAATTATCTTATGCAAAAATTGAGCCGTGAACTTGGAAGCCTTGAAATTCCTAACGATTACAGAATGCAGCTCGGCGGCTTTCTGACATTCGCCGATTTCTTCTTTGACGGCGTTTTCGTGGACGCATATATGACTTCAAAAATCATGAACAGCCTTGACGAAGTGCAAAAACTTAAAGAAAGACTTTATATTTTGAAGTCAAAACTGGAACAGATGTAAAAAATTGAACAGAAACATGACAAATGTTTAAAGCCTCAAAACTAATAAAAAATCTAATATTTCTTCTGCTCTTTATGCCTTCAGTTTCTGCCCATGCGGAAGAACAATCTCTTGCAGAACCGCAAAAGCCGGGGCAATCACAGGAAATTCAAAGTCCCAGCCAAGAAATTCCGTCTCTTCAGCAAAAACAAAAAATCTCATTTTTCAATTCCCAGAATTTCAACTTCAAAGAAAAACGGATTTTCTCCCTGGACACAGCGTATCTTCTTTCCGGCTTAAAAAATAACGGCTGGGGCTTTGGGCTTGGCTACGAGCAGCTTGTGCTTCCGTTCCTTTCCATAAAAAGCGATTTTTCTCACGTGACAATTTTCCCCACAAGTTACGACCTAACCATAACAACAGTCGGCATTTCTCTGAACGCATTTTATTATCCACTCAATAAAGGTCTTAATTTTCTTTACGTCGGGTTCGGCTGCAGAACAGATTTTCTTATGTACTCAGGCGACGACGTTCCGTCCGACCACAAAAAGGACTCTTTAATTCGACTTGCCCCAAAAATCGGCTGGAAACAAAGCATTTACGACTACGTCCTTGTCGATATTTATTACAGTTACCGTTTTTCTGTTTTTCCCAGCGACTTGCCAGATTCAGTCGCAGACATTACAAGCAACGGAAACGGATTCGGCGTAAAGTTAAAATTCAACCTTCAAAAAATATTCAAGGCAGTTTTCAGAAGATAGAATTCTGGGGCATCCGGCAACAAGTTGCTGTCAGGCTTTTTACAGGTTTTCTTTAAAAACTCGTTTCAAAAACGGTTTTACGTTGTTGCGGGCTACGGCTTCGCCTCCGAACAAACGCAGGCTTTTGTTTTCGGACATTTTTCCAAAATGCCCGAACTATTCCAATCCCTAAGCTGTCGTGTTTCTTTCACACAGAATTTCACTAAAACTTAAAATTTAACTATAATATAATTATGAATCAAATAAAAATTCTTCTGTGGGATTTAGACGGAACCATAAACGATTTTCTTGCAATGGAAAATTATGCAATAAAAAAAGGTTTTGACCGCATGAATCTTGGTAAATGCACAGACGAAATGGTAAGCCGCTATTCTCAGATAAATGTTTCCTATTGGGAAAAACTCGAAAAATGCGAAATGAAAAAGGATCAAATCCTTGTCGACCGTTTTAAAGATTTTTTTGCCGAATATGGATTGCCAGAACAAAATGCCGTTGTTTTTAACAGAAATTACCAGCTCGATTTGAGTGATAAACTTGTCTTTATCGATGGCGCGTTGGAAGTCCTTCAAAAAATAAAAGAATGCAAGAAAATTAGACAGTTCGTCTTAACAAACGGACTTGTAGCAAACCAAAAACGCAAATTGGAAGGGCAGGAGCTAAAGCCGATTTTTGAATATGCGTTCATCAGCGATGAAGTTGGTTTTGAAAAACCAAATATCGAATTTTTTAATGCAGTTTTTCAAAAAATCGGTGATATTCCAAAAAATCAGGTTATGATTGTCGGCGATTCCCTTACAAGCGACATAAAAGGCGGAAACAATGCAGGAATAAAAACGTGCTGGTTCAATTCGCATAAAAAAAAGAATAATAAAGGCGTGCAAGTTGATTATGAAATCAGCGAGTTGCGCCAACTGCCAAAAATTCTTTGCATTTAACAAAAATTATTCTGTGCTAAGATGGTCGTAAAGTTTCATAAGAATTTCTATCAGAGAGTTGCGTTATTATGCAAGATTGACAAAGTATCAATTTGCATTAAAATAAATCTGTGTTAAATAGAAGATTTTTGCTGGCATCCTTGTTGATTTCTTTGTTTTCCTTTGGATTTTTAGTTTCATGCGATTCAGTTTCATGGGCAGAGGAAAACTCTGAATATATAAATTCAATAACATCAGAAGAATTTCAGTCCGTGGAGGAACAAAAGCTTGCGGATGAAGCCTGTGCTCCGACAAACGGTTTCTATAATTGCGGTTTTTATGATATGAAAATTCTGGTTGCAATCAATAAATACATAAAACAAAGACGCCCGGATTCCATCATGCGCTATGATTCGGGCTTGCATAAAATCTGCATAACTCATTCAAAAAAAATGGCAAATAAAAAGCAGATTTTTAATATAAATGTAAAAAAAATATCTGCTGGCTATAAATTCGTTGCTCAAAATGTTGCTTTTAGCAAGATTATGACTATGGATGATGTTGCAGTCGATGAAATTGTAAATCTTTGGGCTTCAAATTCCCGAACCAGAAAAAATCTTGAAAATCCAGATGTGAATTATTTTGCTGTCAGCAGTGTAAATAATAAGTCTGGAGCAAATAATGTCGGCGACGGTTGTTATTACACTTTGATTCTTGCAAAAAAATGATAGAACGCGGGCTTTGTTGTAAAAACAATGGAGCAAAAATCAAGGGCTTTGTCTCAAAAAATGCCCCAGGCGACAGCGACTCTGTAGCAGTTGTCAAAGTAAATTGTAATAATTGAAGTTACATCAAAAATCTGTTAGAATCGGCGTATGAAAATAAGCAGCAAATTTACGGTGGCGGTTCACACGTTGTTGTGCATTTACCGTTTTAACAAAGAATACAAGGTTACCTCGGATTTTATTGCCGGAAGCACGGGCGTAAATCCTGTGATTATACGGCGGACGCTCATTTCGCTCAAGGCGGCGGGTCTTGTGAACGTTGCGGCCGGAACTGGCGGAGCTGAGCTTGCGGTAAAGCCGGAGGATTTTACACTTTTTGACATTTACAAGGCTTCGGGCAGCATGGAAGAAAATATTTTTAGTTTTCACGAGCAGCCGAACCCCGCGTGCCCTGTTGGCGGAAACATTCACAACATACTCGACTCCCACCTTGCGGACGCACAGAAAGCGTTTGAGCAAAAGCTTGCGACGGTAAAATTTTCCGACCTTGCGGCAGAACTAAAAAAGGCGGAATCTGCGGAGAAATAATAAATTGGCGTTCCCACAATGTTTTGCATACGTGGCGGTCCGGCAATCACCTCCGGCGCTTGCCGTCGCTATGTCCGCAACTTGCTTCGCGCGGTCCTCACTTTGTTCGGACTGCCTTCGGCATTGTTCCCAGCGCTACCGCATCCGCCTAAAAAAGTTCCTTTAGATTTTCTAAAACTTCCACATCCGCAGGAAGCCATTTTACGCTTTCAAGATTTTTCGAGTCTGCAGAGGTTGTCATAGATTTTTAAAAGAAGTTCCCTAAGCGTGTTTTTTCCATCTTCCGAAAGCCATTCGCCAAATTTATTTTCTAGCAGATTTTGGTCCGTTTCATTTTTTGAGCAAAGGTCAATTCCTTTTTCTGTTATGGCGACATTTTTAGACATTCTTCCGTTTTTTATTGTCATTTCTGTTTTTACAAGCTGCTTTTCTTCCAAACGCTTGATTATTCCGTTTGTCGTTGGGTGCGAGACTTCAAGAAAAGTTTCTATCTCTTTTTGAGTTGTCTGATGATTTTCTGCTTCGTGGACAAAAAACAAAACCTTCAGCTGCGAAAAAGTTATGCCAAGCGAATTCAAATTTGCATTCACATGTTTTTCAAGTTTTTCATCAATTTTCTTAAAAAGAAATCCAATGTCGTTTTTGTGGTTATCGTTCATTGTTCATATTTTATAGCGTAAAAGCAATTTTTTAAAGCAAATTAAGCAATTAACTGTAACTTGCTACACTTGATATTGTTTTCTTATATGTAGTACGCTACACTTAAAACAATGCATAATTCATCAGGAGGTCGATTTTGGCTCTTTATAAAAAAATTGCTTTTCTTGGGATTTTTTCCTTGTTTTCGTTCGCTCTTTTTGCAGGGGAAAAACTCGTTCTTACGGCGGACAAGGCTGTTGAAAAAGCTTTGGAATTTCATGTTGACATAAAAAGGTCAGAAATTTCGCGCGGGAAGGCAAAGCGTGAGTATAAAAACTCGTGGAACAAGGTTCTTCCGACTGTTTCGGCTGGAGTTTCCGCATCTGAAAAAAAATCCTGGAAAGATTCGGATTCTGACATCGTAAATGGCAGCGTTTCTTTTTCTTCTTCTCTTTCGCTTGATGCCGGGATTGCTTCTTCAATAAAAGCGCTGCGTTCGTCTTATGAGGCAGGCGAGATTTCCTATGAAGAAACAGTCCGTAAAACAGAATGTTCAGTTCGCACAGAATTTTACCAAATTCTTTATCTGAAAGAGCAACTCGAAAATGCGCAGAAAAATCTTGAAAGCTACGAAAAGCAGTTTGAGCAGGCAAAGGAAAAATATTCTCGCGGAACTGTAACTCAGCTTGATCTTTTAAGCGCGGAAGTGAATGTAGAAACCGCAAGACCTGATGTTGACAGTGCACGCGCAAATTTAAAAAATGCGCTGAAAGAATTTCTTGATGCGATTGGAATTGACCAGGCTTATGATGTTGAGCTCGAAGGAAGCCTTGATGATGCGGAGCGTGTTGCTAAAATTGACCGTTCACTTCTGGAAAAATGCGTGGAAAATTCTTCGGAAATAAAACTTCTTGAAAAAAATCTTGAGACGGCGCGCCACACAAAAAATGCGACATATACTTCGCTCAGGCTTCCGAACCTGAATTTGAGCGCGGATATTTCGCCTGAAATTTATTCTTATGATAAAAAATCAAAAATCGGAGCAGAAAATCCAGACTGGAGCATTTCGGCAGGAATTTCTCTTCCACTTGATAGCTGGATTCCCGGTTCTTCGGCTTCTGTAGAAATTGCCGCAATTGACGACACCATAAAAGATTATGAAGTTCAGCTTGAAAATTTAAAAAAGACTGTAAAAACTTCCGCCGCCGAAAAATTCGAGGCGATTGAGCTTTCACAGAAAAACATAACCGCAAGAAAGATGAATGTGGAGCTTGCTCAAAAATCCTACGAGATGACCGAGGACGCATACAGTCGTGGCGCAAAAGACTTGCTTTCTTTGCAGGACGCGCTGGATAAGCTTAGCTCGGCAAAACTCCAGCTCCGCTCAGAACAGTATACGCTTTTGTCAAATGTACTGTCGCTTCAGGAGATGCTTTCGCTTCCGTCTGAAACTTTTTTTGAAAGTGAAAAAAATTCAGAAAGTGAAACAAATTCGAAAAATACAAAAAATTAAATGAATCGAGGTAAAAAAATGAAAATCACGAAAAAACGACTTTGCTATACAGCTGGCGCAGTTATCATTCTTGGAATTATTGCCTGTATTCCAAAACGAAAAACAGAACTTCCGCCTGCGGAAAAAACTGTTTATCCTGTTCAGGTTGAAGCGGTTCAAAAATCAGACTTGCAGGAATATCTTTTGCTCAGCGGAAATGTAAAGGCAGAAAACACGATTTCTGTCTTTCCGGATATGGCAGGAAAACTTGTGAATGTTCCTGTAACTCTTGGCTCTTACGTAAAAAAAGGGCAGGTGATTGCTGAGGTTGACCCTTCGGTTCCAGGTTCGGTTTATGCGAAAAGTCCGGTTTACGCCCCGATTGAAGGCTATATTACGTCGCTTCCGCTGACTCAGGGAACAACCGTTTCTACTTCGACAGAAATCGCGCTGATTGGAAATATAAAAAAACTGCAGATTGAATCAAAAGTTCCGGAAGGAAAAATCGGCGTCCTTGAAAATAATCAGACTGCCGAAATTTCCCTTGAAGCGTACAAAAACGAAACTTTCCCGGCTCATATTTTTAGAATAAGTCCGATTGTTGACGAAACTTCGCGCACAAAGGAAGTCTATTTTCTTTTTGACACAAATGATTCAAGAATCAATGCCGGAATGTACGTCCGCATAAAACTGAACACGGTTCTCCACAAAAACATAATTTCTGTTCCGTCGGAGTGCATTGTTACGGAAAATGGAAAAAAATATGTCTACGTTGTCTCGGAAAGTGATGAAAAGCTGACTGTGAAAAAATGCGGAATTGAAGAGGGCATTACAGTTGATGCGCGTACGGAAATTACAGCCGGTTTAAAAGAAAACGACCGGATTGTTGTAAGCGGAATGCAGGTTCTTTCAGACGGAGTTGAAGTCCGCGATGTGAACAAAAAAAACTGAGTGATAGGGAGGATAAATTATGAGCGTTTCAAAAAAAGTCCTTGAACATCCTGTTCTAACAATCTGTGTTTTTGCGCTTGTTGCTATTGTCGCATTCTTTACGCTTGGGAACATTCAGATTGACTTGATGCCTGATATGGATATGCCGGTCGCAATGGTTATGACAAGCTATGACAACGCAGGACCTGAATCAGTTGAAAAATCCGTTACAGAAATTATTGAAAGCGGACTGATAAGCGTAAGCAATCTAAAGGAAATGACTTCTGAGTCTTCGGAAGGCTCTTCGCTGATTAAGCTTGAATTCAATTACGGAACAAACATTGATACTGCGATAAACGACATACGCGACAAACTTGATATGGTAAAAGGAAGTCTGCCGGATGATGCGGATTCTCCACAGATTTTTAAGTTTGATTCAAGTTCAATGCCGATTATGACGCTTGCGCTAAACGGAAACAGTTCCGCTGATGAGCTTAGAAAACTCGCCGATGATGAGGTTTCTGACCGTCTGGAGCAGACATCTGGAATTGCCCAGGCCACGGTGCGCGGTGGACGCGAGTCAATTGTAAGAATCGAGCTTAGCCAGAACAGGCTGGATGCCTACGGATTAACCCTTTCTTCTGTGGTAAGCACGCTTGCAAGCCAGAACATTGAAGTTGGCGGTGGCTCAGTTTATGAAGGCACTAGAAAATATATGGTCCGCACAACAGGCGAATTCAGTTCAATTGATGAGATAAACGATACTGTTGTTGGAACTGTAAACGGCTACGATGTAAAACTTTCGGACATAGGTGAAGCATTCTTAGGCTACAAAGACCAGATGAGCGAAGTTTTTATAAACGGAAAGCCGGGTGTTTACATAAGCCTTCAAAAGCAGAGCGGAAGCAATTCCGTGAACATCGCGAATGCGGTTTATAAAAAAATCGGGGAAATCCAGTCAATCTTACCGGAAGGCATTTCCCTTGACATAATTTCTGATGACTCAACTTCTGTCCGCGACACTTTAAATTCTCTTGTAAAGTCAATTCTTGAAGGATTTGTTCTTGCGGTTCTTGTTCTTTTTGTATTCTTGCGAAGCGTAAAAAGCACGGTGATCATGGCGATTTCAATTCCGTTCAGCGTGATGATTACAATCCTCGTTATGGTTTTCAGCGGAATCACCTTGAACATGATTACAATGACAGGACTTATTCTTGGAATCGGAATGGTTGTCGACGCTTCTGTCGTAGTTCTTGAAAATATCTATTCATACAGAATCAGGGGAACAAGCGCGAAAGTTTCTGCGGAAATCGGAACTCAGGAAGTAATGTCTTCTGTAATTTCCGGAAATCTTACAACAATCTGTGTTTTTATTCCGTTCTTTGTGTACAAGTCAAAACTTGATATGCTCGGCGAACTTTTTACGACGCTGATGGTTGTAATTATAATCGCGTTGCTTTCATCTCTTGTTGTCGCAATGTTCCTTGTTCCAGTTCTTGCCGGAAAATTTCTTCCAGTTGACAACAGGGCTGAAGTTCCTATAAAGAATAAATTCCTTAAAAAATGCGATTCCGCCGTGGAAAAGGCAATCAGCTGGATTCGGGACAGATATCGCGCCGCTTTAAGAGTTGCACTTCATCACCGTTTTGCAACTGTTCTTATTTCGTTTACAATCCTTTCTTCTTCAGTTTTACTTTTTAATCATCTTCGCGTAACTTTTATGTCGAATTTCAATGATACAGAAGTCGGACTGAACGTTGAGCTTCCGCTTGGAACAAAACTTTCCGAGACTAAAAGCGTTCTTGAGCAGTTTTACCAGATTGCAAAGGATGAAATAAAAGACTACGAAAATATTGTCGTAAGCGTCGGCTCTTCCAGCGGAATGTCTCTAAGCACAGACACTTCATACAAAGGCTCGATAAGCATAACACTTCCAGATGCCTCAAAGCAGACAGATAGCGCGGACAGCGTAAAGCAAAAACTCCGCCGTCATTTTGAAGATTTTCCTACAGCTACGTTCACTTTTGATGACGGAAAAATGCAGCAGATGACAGGAAGCGACATAGACATTGCGCTTTCCGGAAACAGCCTTGAAAAACTGGTTGAAACAGGAAATCAGATTAAAGACCTTATAAAAGAAAAAATTCCGGAAGCGACAGAACCAAGCCTTGATATTGAGGAAGGACTTCCGCAGGTTGAAATCCGGATTGACCGTGCCCGCGCCTCATCTTTTGGAATCAGCGTAAGTTCAATTGCAAACGAAATAAACTACAGCATAAACGGCAAAACCGCCACAACCTACCGCGCAGACGGAGACGATTACAGCGTGGTTGTTCTGCTTAATGACCAGGACAGAGGCGACATTCCAGACCTTGAAAAAATCTACGTGAACGGAACTAACGGACGTTATGCGGTTTCAAATTTTGCGCAAGTTGTGCGTGGAACAGGACCTGTTTCAATAAGCCGCGAAAATAAAACCCGGACAGTCCACCTTACCGCAGAAATTACAGCCGGCTCTAGTGCAGGAGAAGTTGAAAACCAGATAAAGCAGACAATAAACGAAAATATGGTTATTCCAGAAGAGGTTAATGTTTCATTTGAAGGCTCATGGAAAGACACTATGAATACAATGAAAATTCTTTTGATTGTAGTTTTCCTTGCCGTAATTCTGGTGTTCGGTGTAATGGCAGGAACATACGAGTCATTCAAAGACCCGTTCATAAATATGTTCACGCTTCCGTTCCTTATAGTTGGCGTCGTTGTTATTCATCTTGTTACAGGACAGTCGTTCAGCATGGTTTCAATGCTAGGCGTAGTAATGCTTGTAGGAATCGTTGTCAACAACGGAATTATTCTTGTTGACCAGACGAATCTTCTTGTGCGCCGCGGAATGAAAGTTCTTGAAGCGTGTGAAAGCGCCGGAGCCTCGCGCCTTCGTCCAGTTCTCATGACAACGCTTACAACAATTCTTGGAATGATACCGATGGCGTTTTTTGGAGACGCAAATTCCTCAATGACACAGCCAATCGGGCTTTGTATAATCGGCGGACTTACATCAAGCACAATTGTAACGCTTTTTATAATTCCGGTTTTGTATTCGCTTTTTAATAGGAAAGAAGATAATCAGACAAAAAATAAAGTCGCACCGGAGCTTTTGGCAATGTTAAAAGAAAATCACAAAGAAAACTCAAATCACCAATAAAGGAAGCAAAAATGATAAGAATTGAAATAATCGCAAACCAATCCGTTCAGGAAGAAATCATAAAAAATCTTGAAGCCGTAATCCCGGACTTTTGCTATTCGACGATACCTCTGGTCTACGGCCGAGGAAAAAACTCCCGCAAACTAGGCACAACAACCTGGCCGGAAACAAATTTTATTCTGCTTGCATATTGCGCAGATTCCGTGGAGCAAGACATTCAAACCGTAATCGAATACGAAAAGAAAAAATTCCCCGGCGAGGGAATAAAAATTTTTGTAATGCACGAGAAAAATCCCGAATTGACTAACTGATTAGAAAACCGGGCGGTCCGGCAATCACCTTTGGCGCTTGCCGTCGCTATGTCCGCAACTTGCTGCGCGCGGTCCTCACTTTGTTCGGACTGCCTTCGGCATTGCTCCCAGCGCTACCGCATCCGCCTAAAAAAGTTCCTTTAGATTTTCTAAAACTTCCACATCCGCAGGAAGCCATTTTATGCTTTTAAGCTTTTCTTTGGAAAGCCATGCCGCGTTCTCGTGCTCAAGCAGAGTAAGCTTCCCGGAAACAATTGAACACAAAAAACATTCCATTGTCAGATGAAAAGCAGGGTAGTCGTATTCAATCGTGCAAATCTTGCGTTCCGCCCGGATTTCCGTCGCAAGCTCCTCGCGTATTTCCCGCACAACCGCCTGTTCCGCGCTTTCTCCATTTTCAATCTTTCCGCCTGGAAACTCCCACCAGTCCTTCCATTCACCGTAGCCACGCTGCGTCGCAAAAACCATTTTTTCGCCGCCAGCCGCAGTACGGAAAATTACCGCCGCCGAAACATGGATTTGCTTGAGCGGTGTGGTTTTGGTTTTAGAATCGTTTTTTGTTATATTTGCGTTATTCATTTTTTCAGTCCTTTTTTGTAAAGTCAATTATCGCTGTTTTTTCCCATTTTGTCAGTGCGTGTTATAAAGTCGTTGAAAAGCTCGTCAGGAACACGGCTATGGAGCGCGAATTTCATTGTGATTGGCTTGTTGCCTTCCGCGCTTGCCGGAAATGTTGAAACCTGACCAAGATAAATGAACGGCTGGGTTGTGTTTTCTACTTTTTCAAATTTGCGGACAAAAAGATGAAGTCGGATTTTTCTTTCGATGTTGCGGATTAAGTTCTGTCCGACTTCAGAATTTTGCGTTGTGCTGTTTGGCGACTGCCACTGAAAATGGTCCGGCGTTATGAATTTGTCAGCATAATTTATTGAATCTTTTATGTCCGCATCCTTGTGCAGGTTCACAAATAGAAAATAATCTGGCTTTGCGGAAGTTATAAGTCCTTGCCCGCGGAACGAAGAATGGATTTTTGTATAGTCGCATAAAAGAGCCGCGTCGCGCATCGTGTATTTTTGGTAAAGCTTTAAAAACGGCAAAGTTCCGTTTTCAGAATAATCATCTGAGCCGAATTCGTTTTGGTAACGCAAAAGATTGTATTGGATCAAGTCTTCTACCCAAAGCTTCTTTTGTGCGGAAAATCTTGAATTTTCAAGGGAATCGACCGTGTTTTTATTGAATGAAACTGAAGTTCCGTCAAAATTAAAAATCGCCTTTTCGTACCGTGTTTTTTCGCTTGTGTCAAAATATGTTCCGCTAAGCGTCTGGCAGGCATGAACGATAGAAGTTTTATTCACAAAAGAAAGGTATTTTCTTGCCTTTTCTGCAATTTCATCAACAGAAGCAATGTAGTTTTCGGAATTAAAAATTGTTTCTGCGATAATCCATTCTTCCGCGCGTCTTGCAGGCGAATAAAAACTTAGAAGCTGCATAATCTGCCTGAAAGATTCGTCTTCGTTAATCAGAGAAAATTCAGGATGCGCTTCTTTTTCAATGTATGCGGCAAAATCAAAATACGTCTTGTAGTTCGGGCTGAAAACCGTAAACCGCACAGGATCAATGCTTCCGTCATGCTTTAAGTAATCAACAAGAAACGGGACTTTTCCGCCGCATACATGCTTAAACGAAAAATATGATTCTTTCATATATTTAAGCGACATGAATTTTTCATTTTCAAGCTGGCGCAGAATCTGTTCCTTTGTGATTTTGTCCATGTGAATGTAAGTTCCGTTCGGCAAGTCCGCAAAATCATTTGCAACTTCAAGCTTCAATGAATCGCGGTCGTAATCCTGCTTTCCGTTCAGGGCAATCGCCATCAAGAAAGACTTTTTGTAGTTTCCGATAAAGTCCAGAACTGTTACGAATTCCTTGCCGTCCAGTTTGCGCAAGCCTCGTCCAAGCTGCTGAATAAAAATTATTGAAGAATCAGTAGGACGCAGCAGCAAGACTGTGTTTACTGATGGAATATCAATTCCTTCGTTAAAAATATCGACTGAAAAAATGTATTGAAGCGGAGAATTGTCATCTTCCAAAAGACGCGCATATTTTTCGCGGACTTCAACGCTGTCATCTCCTGAAAGAGCAACCGCAACTTGTCCATTATTTTTTGAAAGTCTTTTGTTAAATTCTTCCGCCATGTATTTAGCATGCTTTACAGTCGCGCAGAATCCAAGAGCTTTTGTCTTTTCGCCATCGTGTCCGTAGAAATTCATTTTTTCAATGATGTAATCAACGCGGCGGTTCACCATGAGCATATTTGCAATTTCTTCTATATACTCGCTTGTTCCTGGTTCGGCCTTAATTTTTGAATAGTCGATTCCTTCCGCATCTGTAAGGCCAAAATAGTGAAAAGGGCAGACTAAATCATGCGAAAGCGCGTCCCGTAGCCGGATTTCCACGGCAACATTGTTGTCAAAAATTGAATATATGTCGCCATTGTCGCTTCGCTCTGGAGTTGCTGTAAGACCGAGCAGAAAATCCGGAGTAAAATACGCAAGAATATTTTTGTAGCTTTCGCTTGACGCATGGTGGGCTTCGTCCAAAACGATATAGTCAAAAGCATTTTTGTCAAATTCCTTGTAATGCCGGCTTAAAGTATCGCGTGTTGCAAAAAGATACTTGCAGTTTTTGTCTTTCTGGCTTCCTGTGAAAAATCCTGATGAATAATTTTCTTCTGTCGCGGAGCAGATTGTGTCAAAAGATTCCTTCGCCTTTTTCAGAATGTCCTCGCGGTGAACAATAAAAAGCAGATGGTTGGGTTTTACCTGCAGCGCGTCAAAGACTGACATGTAGGTTTTTCCGCTTCCGGTTGCGGCGATTGCAAGCGCTTTTTTTGCTCCGGTTTTTCTAAGCCGGTCAAGCTTTACAATCGCTTCCTGTTGCATTTCGTTTGGCTGGATTATGGACGGGGAATTTTCGTCTGTAAAACTGTTGTATGAAAATAAAAGTTTTGATTCCTGCTTTTGTTGGCGTTTTACTTTTGCAAGATAGTCTCGGTAAGAAATCAAAAATTCATCGGAATATTCTTTTGACCACGGACTTTTCCATAGAGTTTCAAATTCGTCAAGAACAGATTTTGTAAAAACTCCGGGCTCCTGCCGCTCCCCGCAGTTTTCATTTTGAAGGACATTCCATTCTACATTCGTCTTTAACGCACGGCCTGTTATGTTTGAGGAGCCTATTATTACAGTCCATTTTTCTGATTCAAGGCTGGTTTTATGGAACAGATAGCCTTTTGCATGGAAGCCGTCATTTTGTGTCGGCGGAACATAAATCTTAAGATGAATATTTTTGAATTTGGAAAGCCGCTCAAGAACTTGCGGGCTTGTCATTTCCTTGTAGGTTGTTGTAAGAATTTCGCCTTGAATATCGCGCGTTTCAAGAGCCTTTAGTGTTTCAAGCAGAACCTGAAGTCCGCCATAAGTTATAAACGCCACGCTTATTTTGAACTGGGAGCAACTGTTAAGATTTTCAATAAGCTCATTGTAAAAACTGCGGACAGGTCCGTTTGTTATAAGGAGAGATTCTTCCATAATGCCGCCGAAACCTTTATTTTGTGCTGAAAAAGTGCTCCAAAAAACGGACGTTTTTTGTGCTGATATTTTCTTCGTTTTTTTGTGATGTTTGCATTGTATTCATATTTTTCTCAAAACTGAATTATAACAAGAAAATGTCCTTGTGTCAAAATCGTGAAGCAATATCATGAAACCTGGTTCAGATGCGGCAGGGATTGGAACACTCGCAAACCTACGGTTTGCTTACGAGTTTTCTTACAAAAACTCGCATAAAAACAAATCCGTTAGCGAAGTGTGGAAAGCCTGATTTTTTTGGAGCGGAACGGAGTGAAGCGAGGAAAAAAGCCGCCCGGAAAAAATTTAGCCAAGGAGCTGAAGTGTTCTTGTTATATTTTCTGATGAATCCAAGCGTCTTTTTGAAATGAATTTTTGAACGGTTTTTCGGTGGACGCCGTAAAGATTTGCAATCCGGTTTATGGAGATGCCTTGAAGAAGCATTATTGTTGTGCCGAGTTCTGCGCCGTCGAGTTTTGAGGAGGCGTTTTCTGTTCCGAGCGGACGGCCGAGTTTTTGTCCTTCCGCTTTTTTTCGTTCAAGGGCTTCTTTTGTGCGCTGGCTGATAAGGTTTCGTTCGATTTCTGCGGAAAGCCCGAATGCGAAGGCCAGAACTTTTGACTGGATGTCGTCGCCAAGCCTGTAGCCGTCTTTGATTGTCCAGACACGCGCGCCTTTTTCCATAAGTTTGTTCAAAATCGACATTATCATAAAAAGGCTTCTTCCGAGCCGCGAAAGTTCGGAGCAGATTATGAGGTCTCCTTTTTGGATTTTTTCAAGAAGTTTTCCAAGCTCGCGGTGTTCTGGCGTAATCGTTCCGCTCGCTGTTTCTTCAATCCAAGTTTCTACAGAAATTGAGTTCCGTTTTGCAAATTCCTGAATCTCGAACCGCTGGTTTTCTACAGTCTGCCTGTCCGTGCTTACGCGAATGTATCCGTACGTCATTATTTGAATATACTTAAAATTTTAAGGATTGTGCAAGATTTTTTTTAGTCGTGATAATGTGTTCCGCACTGAACGATTTCGATGATGTTGTTTTCTATTTTATAGACAATTCTGTTGTAGTCGTCAATGCGGCGGCTGTAATAGCCTGAAAGATTTCCTTTTAGCGGTTCGGGCTTTCCGATTCCGTCATATCCGCCACGTTCAATGTCTTTTAGGAGTGCGTTTGCTTTCTTGAGAAGTTTTTTGTCGTTTGGAGCGTCAAATAGTCTTCCCAAGCCTCGTCATGCCATATTTTTTTCATGTTTTAAACCTCAATAAGTTCATGCTCAGCACAGTTAATTCCATTTTTCATATCTTCAATGTTTTTCAGCAAATGCTTCTGGTTCTCCTCGCTGTAAAACGGGTCTTCGGAAGAAATTTCAAACGGAATGCGATGCTCTCGGATTACTTTTTTTGCGAACAGATTGAACGCTCCGGAAATTGAAAGCCCGACGTCCTTGCAGAATTTTTCAAACTCCTTCTTTGTTGTGTTATCCATTCTTACGCTTACATTCATCATAAAATCACCTCAAAATAAGTCGATATAAGTTATCTATACTTAAAATTTATATTTTTTATTCTGTTTGTCAAGTTTTTTATGTAAAAACTATTCTGACTTGTCAAAAAAAATCATCCGTTATGGACACCGCAAATGGGGAAAAGTGATATGTAAAACGTCCATTTAAAGGGACGAGAAAATGGTAGAGAATTTACATTCATAGATTTGTTTGCAGGAATTGGTGGTTTTCATCTGGCTATGGAAAAATTGGGCGGAAAGTGTGTTTTTGCAAGTGAACTTAAAAGTGATTTAAGAGATTTTTATAAACAGAATTTCGGAATGGAATGTGCCGGAGACATAAATGATGTGGACATAGAAAATGATATACAACAACATGATGTGTTATGCGCAGGTTTCCCATGTCAGCCTTTTTCAAAAGCAGGTAAGCAGCAAGGTTTTAATGATGAAAAGGACAGAGGAAATTTGTTCTGGAAAATCATGGAAATTCTTGAAAAGAAACAACCGGAATATATTCTTCTTGAAAACGTTCAGAATTTACAGACCCACGATAACGGCAATACTTGGAATGTCATAAGAACCAGTCTTGAAAAATTTTATGAAGTCAAATGCGATATTATTTCGCCGCATGATTTTGGAATTCCTCAGCACCGAAAAAGAATTTATATAGTCGGCAGGCTGAAATCAAAAGGCGGCCTAAAAGATTTTAAATTTCCTGAACATATAAAGAAAGAAATCTGCAATATAAAATCAATTATAGATGAAAGTGATATTGATTTCATGTCATTGAGAGAACAGACAAGAAGTCATCTTGCTGCTTGGCAAAATTTTTTGGACTTGCTTACAAAAAATAATATTCCAATTCCTTCCTTTCCAATTTGGGCTATGGAATGGGGAGCTACCTATAATTATGAGAAAACTGCTCCATGTAATCAATACCGAAAATCTCTGGAAGAAAAAAGGGGAAAATTTGGAATTGAATTAAAAGGCCATTCTGTTGATGATATGCTTTTACAACTTCCAATATATGCGCAAACTGTAATGAAGCCGAATGAAGAATTTCCAGACTGGAAGAAGAATTTCATAAAATGGAACCGAGAATTTTATTCCAAGCACAAGAAAATTTTAGATGAGTGGCTTCCGCAGATACAGCAGCCTGGATTTGAAAACAGCCATCAAAAATTTGAATGGAACTGTGGAATGGATAAAAATGCAAAACCAACTTTGCAGGACAAAATAATTCAGTTCCGTCCATCTGGAATCCGTGTAAAACTTCCGACATATTCTCCTGCGTTAGTCTTGACTACAACTCAAATTCCGATTTTTCCATGGATTCATACACCGGACGGTCAGATTGGTCGCTACATGACAAAAAAAGAAGCCGCAAGAATTCAGTGCATGGAAAAACTTGAGCATATTCCAAACACAATAGCAGAGGCTTTCAGGGCATTTGGAAATGCTGTCAATGTTGAGGTTGTAAGAAGAATTGCAGAAAGTCTTTTGGAGGTGAGGTAAAAATGGAAGAGGAATTGGATATTCAACCTGAAGCAGGAATCCTTAGTGTATTTTCAAGATTGAATTATAAGGTTTGGTATGCGATTGCAGAATTTGTAGATAACTCTACTCAATCTTTTTATTCTAATGAAGATGAGTTGAAAAAAAATGGAATTTCAAAAGCAGAAATAAAAATTGATTATGACTTTTCTTCTCATATTCTAACTATTCAAGATGATGCTTTTGGTATGTGTAAGAAAGATTTTATTCGTGCTGTAAGACTCGATTCAAAACCAGATTTCCAAGGTGGCAGAAATGAATTTGGAATGGGATTAAAAACGGCTGCAAGCTGGTTTGGTGATATATGGTCTGTAGAATCTACAATGTTGGGTTCTGATGAAAATTATTATACAGAAGTAAATATCCCGGAACTGAAACAAAAAAACAAAAATAAGGTAAAAATCACTATTTCAAAAACTGAAAAGCTAACACATGGAACAAGAATTATAATAAAAAATATAACTAAACGAATAGCAAAAACTACAACAGAAAAAACATTGAATCTTTTAAGAAGTATGTATAGAAGAGATTTGGAGAGTGGAAAAATTTCTATAATTTTTAACGGAAATCAACTTCATTTTAATCCTTATAAATGTCTTGAAAAATCAGATGGAACTGTCTGGAAAAAAGATTTAAACTTTTCATTTGATTTTTTTGATGAAAGGCATTTTGTAAAAGGATTCGTTGGAATCTTAAAAGAAGGAAGTTTTGCTAAGGCCGGGCTTAATCTGTTCAGAAGAAATCGTGTTGTTGTTGGAGGAGATTTAGAAGATTTAAACTATAAGCCTAAAAAGATTTTTGGACAAAGACAGAGCGAATGTTCATTAAAACTTTTTGGAGAACTTGATTTGGATGATTTTCCAGTTAATCAGGCAAAAGATGGTTTTGTTTGGGATGATGGCCTTGAAGATATTTTTGTTGAGGAATTGAAAAATAATATATCAGAATATATTTCTATTGCTAAAAAGACAAAAAATCAATTGATAGATGAAAATAATTTTTCTGAAGAAAAATCAATGACTGTTCAGAAAAATTCGAAAGATTTTA
>ERZ1026780.1079-NODE-1079-length-18990-cov-10.306575_pt1 | contig 18990 bp, 19 predicted proteins | sample MGYA00380126_ERZ1026780 | MGnify/ENA primary metagenome ERZ1026780 (study PRJEB33269, sample SAMEA4719762) | human gut metagenome | biome: human-associated habitat; feature: organic feature; material: feces | place: Cameroon | collected 2013-10 ... | reverse complement strand
CAAGGTGCGCGATCCTCTCACGGTAGTCCACCGATGACCGGCGGATCGTCCCGTGCACGTCATACCCCTTCGACAGCAGCAACTCGGCAAGGTACGAGCCATCCTGGCCCGTGATGCCCGTTATCAGAGCGGTTTTCATAAGTGAATATGTATTTTCTAATATTTTGCTTCCCGGATACCGTTCAGCATGAAACAGATATCTCCACCAGAGACACACGTCTCCAGCCAAGAGGCAAAAGCCTCCTTTGAATTGAAATCTAAATGGAATTATTTACAGTCAGGCAATAAAGTGCCTATAAATGGTTCTTTGCGTAGGTTAGTACTAGATTTGGAACACCATATCTTACATATCAGACAAGACTTCATCCATCTGCTTTGAACATTTGGAATGGCTGCCATGATATTCACGTTCAATCATTAGTTTAAGTTTTTTCTCTTTTGTCACCAACACATCCGGGACTCTTGTCTTGCTCAACACAACACGAGTACACACTTTTGCCACCGGGAGACCAGGCTTCTTCAGCAAGATGTCAATGGTTGACAACAACTGTTCAAGAGCTTTATTGTAATCTGTCCCCTTAAGTTCCACCAACACAAGAAGATCATCTTCTGAATAAATGCCAAAATCGCATTTGTTGACATCCTTACCTGAAATCAGTCCACCATCAATCCGGTAACAGACCAACTCCTTATTCAAGTCATTTCGCAGGTTATACAACCTAGCCGCCCCTATATCTTTCAAAGCCACGTTGGGTCTTCGATCATGCGACAGGACATATTCACCGTCATGATATTTCTGAAAAAACGGGAAATTCGAAGAAACCACTATCACCCGTTGCTGTCGCGTCCTATTTACACCATCGCCTTCCGCTCCATTATTCCTACGCCCCATTGACATCAATATTCATTAAAGAGTCAAACATCTCGTTAATTTCAGCCGATACCGAATCTATTTTCTCTGCCATAATGTGCATCAAATCCGCATCCAAGATATCCTCTATTGCCCCATCTTTCAACATCAGCGCACAAACAGAAGATGGATCAATCCAACATTTATTTGAAACGATCTTGTTCACCGCATCCTCTGATCTCATGCCTACCTGATAAGCATAGATGAGATTATTCAACGCAGCCAAAACATAAGGGCTATGAGTAGTCAATGTGAATCCGTGCTCATGTTCTGAACCATTACATGTTTGCACCAGTTCCTCAACAAGAGCCTTCTGGGTTGCAGGAAACAGATTCTGTTCAGGCTCTTCAATAATGAAATCCGTACTCTGAGGAACCGTCAATGACTTATAGGCCCATTCAAATTCTTTAAGCCACCCCGAATATTCCTCATTTCCATCATACGCTTTCTGTAAGAAACTCTGCATACTGGAATCCTTGTCACTATTCTTATCCTTAGGGATGCGAGAAGTCACATACTTATCCATCAACGCCAATTGAAGATGATGATTCCTCTCCGTGTCCGCAAATGATAATTTTGCGCCATAATCATTATAGTAACGCCCAGAATAATATAGTAACATCACAACCAATGGGACTACAGACTGCAATCCACTGCTGGCATTCGGCAGCGATATTCCATAAGTCTCTCCATTGGAATGCTCCACTCTGTCTTTTTCAAAAGGTTCTTTCCCATCAAAGAAATATTTTACCCCAAGATCAAGGATGTCAGTCTTGTTTTTTGGACCGAAAAACTCTCTGGCAGCAAACCAATCAAACAAGAAACTCCTCAGATTTGTGGCCTTGAACTCGAACCCCTGCAATTCAGGCAATGTCACCATGTTCCTTTCAGCAGGAATATAGCAGACTTTCTTTCGCCTATAGACAGTCCCCTCTTTCAATTCAATTTCATACTCTCCCTTCAAGTAATGCAAACGGACATAATCAGTCTCATACAAAACCTCTGAATCGCCATTAAAATACCCAGACATTTTATGAAAAGTCTCAACCAAAGCCCTGAATGACTTTCCATCCCGTATTGCATGAACGTTCTGTGTCGTCGCAGTCTCTTTCTCAATCCAACTGCATGTGCTGAGTATTTTGGCGATCGTACTCTTACCGCTGCTCTGAGGGCCAATCAAGATGTTGAACCTCTTAAGCTCAAGATTCACATTCTTTATTGGTCCAACATTTTTTATCACAAGGTTTCTCATAATAAAATGCCTTTCGCAATCACATTACCTATATGACAAAAATAGTATTTTCTTTTTAAGAGTCCAAAGGTTGAGCCTCGAATCATCAGCACCTCATGTTCACCGTCTCCTTAGTATGACCTCAATCGCCTCCGCACTCGTACATATCAAAAAAGACAACTCACAAGTGCGGAAACGACCAGTTCACACCCAGATAATGTTATCTCAAAGCATTCACTATCTCCACAAAATTCTCGATGACATACTCCAGATCCTCATCTGTCATCTTCGTGTTCAGAGGAAGGGTGATCTCATTCTCAAACTGATGATAGGCATTAGGGAAATCCTTGATGTCGAACCCAAGTTTCTTGTAAGCCGTCATCATCGGAAGAGGCTTGTAATGCACGTTGGTGGCGATTCCCCTTTCCGCCATCTTCTCAATCACAAGGTTCGTCTCCTCGCGCGTCTTGCCAAGAAGCCGGACAATGTACAGGTGACCGGATGAGGAATATTCATTCGTGTAGTGAGGCAGGACCGCCACATTCAAATCCTTGAACGCATCGTTATAACGCTCGATCATCTGACGGCGGCGCTCAAGCATGCCCTCGTAACGACCCATCTGAACCAAACCAATGGCAGCGACAACATCAGTCATGTTGCACTTGTACCACGTCCCGATGATGTCATACTCCCAAGCACCGAGTTTTGTCTTCGCCAACGCATCCTTGTTCTGCCCATGAAGACTCATCAGCTGAGCGATTCTGTAGAGTTTCTGGTTCCAAGTCTCACCGCCAATCTCAGGCACACCACTGAATATGCCCTCAGGCTTTTTGTCAAAGACCTTCTCTGCGACCTCGTTTCCAAATGGCAGATTCCATGTCAAAGCCCCACCTTCCGCGGTTGTAAGATTCTTCACAGCATGGAAAGAGAATGAACTGAAATCAGCGATCGAGCCGACCATCTTCCCTTTTCTGGATGCCCCGAAAGCGTGAGCCGCGTCGCAACATACAGCCACACGGCCAATCTTCCTCTGCAAATCAGTCTTAGGAACAAAGAGAGACTTCTTTCCCTCAACAATCGCGAATATACGATCATAGTCACAAGGCACTCCCCCAAGGTCAACAGGGATGATTGCTTTGGTACGTTCATTGATGGCTTTCTCAACCGCATCATAATCCATCTCCAAGCGCTCTTTCTGAACATCCACGAACACAATCTTCGCCCCGACATGAGTGACTACCGACGCGCTTGCCGTATAAGTGTACGCCGGCACAATCACCTCATCCCCTTCTCCAATTCCAAGGAGACGAAGCGCCATCTCAGCACAAGCCGTCTGGGAGTTTAGACACACCGCCTTCCCAACACCAACAAACTCAGCGACTTCTTTTTCCAGTTTTTTGGTCCGTGGCCCGGTCGTTATCCATCCCGAGAGAATAGCATCCCTCACTTCAGCAGCCTCTGCCTCCGTCATGTCCGGCGGGCTGAAAGGCACATTGCGTAATTTCATTGACATAATTAATGATTCTGTTAAACTCAAAACAACAAAAAGAAAAGCGCCCAGCCGAAGCCTGCGCCTGTAATTCTTTTACGAATATATTACCTAACGATTAGCAGGCTTTATCACCCACAACAGACTTGATCACCTCAACATACTTTGCCGTTCCCACCTCACGGGTAAGATTATCCATCACAAACTGACGACCGTTCTCGCCATATTTCCTACAAAGATCCCGATTTTCATAAAGCGTGATAATCGACTTCTTGAACGCATCTTTGTCACCAGCCTTTGTGAATATTCCGCACTCATTCCCTGCAAGAATGCCTTTCAACTCATTCTCATCAAAATTAGCTAACACAGGACGAGACGCCGACATGATGCTCCATGTCTTGGAGGGCACACTATTGGCCCCAACGCCCGGTTTGGAAATCACCAAGCCAGCATCTCCTAGAGAGAACACATAGCTGATGTCCTCATAAGGTTGAAACGGAATCATAGTCACATTGTCCAGTTTCTTGTCTGCCACGGTTTTCTCCACTTGTGCCTTATAGGCCCCATCACCAACCAACACAAGGTTGATGTCCGGATGACTGGACCGAAGTTCCTCCATCACCTCCAGCAGCATGTCCATGTTCTGGGTAAGACCGATGTTGCCGCTGTACTCAATGTAAAACTTTGAACGATCCAGATTGTACTTGTCGAAAAGCTTGTTCTCATTGCGAGGCACATCCACCACCGCATTCTGATCCACCCAATTGTACACCACCACAATCTTCTCCTCCGGCACCCCCTTCGCCATGATGTTCTTCTTGAAATCCTCAGAAATGACGATGATTTTGTCCGAATACTTATATGTAATCTTCTCAATGATACGTCCTACTTTCCAAATCCAACTACCTTTTTTTGTCAATCCGGTACTTACCAAGGAATCTGGGAAAATATCTTGAGCGTTATACACTATTGGTTTATCTTTAAACCATTTGATCAATGGTGACTTCAAGCCTTGTATGGGTGGAGTTGAATCTATAAATGCCACATCATATTTCTGCCATAGACAATAATGCAATAGATAGCATTCGCCTACAAGGTACCTTAATGCCCTTAATAAAGGGTTCTTACATTCCCCATACAAGTGGAATCTATTTATATGCACTCTCCCATTCATAATCACTTCGCGCCTTTTCCATTTTGCGTCTTTCGGCACTCCACGTGTAGGGGTCGGCGTAAATATCGCTACGTAAATGTTTCTATCCGCACAAGCGCGAACTATATTGTCCGTCAAATATAGACTTGCGGCCGTTTCCGGCAAGTAGTAGGAACAAGGAAATATCGCCTTCATACCGTCTCCATCCGCACTTCGTTTACCAATCTATCCGCCAGCCCGATAGCCTTCTGCGGAGTCTCCTCAACAACAATCACATGACCGGAGCGACACAGGCTGCTTGTCACCTCTGGAATCATATCACCCACCTTGCGATAAATCTCCCACTGATACACTCTCGGATCATTCAGAGCCTCTGTGTTCGATATGCTCACCAGTTTCCCCGGCTTCGGACAGAAATAACGAATGCACACGCCATGTTTCTTCTCTGTTGGTTCCAGACAAGGCTCAATGCTTAACGCACAATTAATAGCAGCAGCAACCATGTCCACTCCTGTGCTGAGGTGCGTCAGTTCCGTAGAGATAAAGTCTCCACCCAACCGGGCTCCAATCTCCATGATGTAAGCCTTTCCGTACTGCACTTTAACCTCCGCATGGCAAGCGCAATTCATTACCCCCAAAGCCATCACACCTGAAACAGCAGCAGACTTGACAGCCTCCACCGTTTCTTGCGGGAAGCAAGATGGCTGATTATGTCCAAGTTCCACGAAATAAGGTGCTTCAGTGGTCTTCTTATCTGTTACGGTCAGCACATTAACCTTTCCGTTCCAAGCGATTATCTCCACTGAAAACTCTGGACCTTCCACGAACTGCTCCAGCATCACACTCCTGTCGCGTGATTCCGACTTAGAGCGATGAAAACAATCCACGAATTCTGACCTCGATATTCCTTTCTGAACTTTAGCTATTCCACGGGAGCCACTATTGCGAGATGGTTTCAGAATGCCAGCGTCCGGTAAATCCTCACAGAAGCACTTCCATGCCTCCACGGCATCTTCAAAGCAGAACGATTTCGGCGACGGCGCGTTTCCTCTCTCAAAAGCCTCTCGCATCAAGTGCTTGTTTGTGGCACGAATCGCCTGCTCACGAGTGACTCCCGACAATCCCAACTCGCCGTTAATTCGCCCCATCACATTCATGCTCACCTCTGAACAAGGATGTATAACACCATCAATCTGTTCTTCCCGAGCCACTTTCAAGACATCTTCTTCCGATGTGATGTCCACAACCACGGCCTTATCGGCATATTTGAGTCCAACAGCGTGTGGATCTCCATCCGCCGCTATGGCATATATACCCATTTCTTTGGCTTTTTTAATTACTGGAACTTGTAAAATTCCAGCGGCCAAAACTAATAACTTTTTTTGCATTGATTCAGTGATTAACATTTTCTCTAAACAAGACCGTCTTGATGGTCTTAAAAACAATCTTCAGATCCGTTAAAAAACTCATATGTTCCGCATAATAATTGTCATTTTTCATCTTCTCAGCTCCATCGATACTGTTGCGGAAATAGGCCTGATTATAACCCGTAATTCCCGGTTTGATACCCAATACCGCAGGATACTTCTCCTCATATACATGCAAAAAGTCTGATGTATCAGGACGAGGCCCGACAAAACTCATTGTTCCATTCAGTACATTCAAAAACTGAGGAATCTCATCTATACTGGTCTTTCGCATAATGCGACCAATCTTCGTTACACGAAAATCATCCTCTCCATTGTAAGTATCTCCGTTCTCCAAACGGATATCAGGCGCATTAACCTTCATCGAACGGAACTTCAACATTCCGAATGGCTTTCCGCCTTTTCCGATACGCTGTGCCTTATAGAAAACCGGACCTCGATCCTCAAAATAGATAAATGGGCCAACTATGATGATAAATAATAAAACAAATGGGAATGCCAATAGACCGATAATAATATCAAACAGCCTCTTAATATAATTCTTGTACATAATGTGATTTCCAGTTGAAATCCAAATAAAAATGGATCTCGATTTTAACAGTTAATATTTAATATATTTATAATCATATCCTTACGGATAAGGTATTTTTATAAAGTTCGGATGAGGACGCACGATCCCACGGCCTCCGAGGAGGTCGGACTAAAGAACGCGATAAATATCCTTTGGTAAACAAACTTTCCACAGCGGTCATCCGGCATGGTGCCGCAAGTTCCTATATCAGTTCACAAAGGCAGGAGGAGCAAACTATTTTAAGCGGACTTCAAAGCCGCAACAATTATGTAGTATTCTCTCCCGGAAAGTTTGTTCACCAGTAAGGATAAATCTCTATGCCACAGCATTGACATAAGGCTGACGGCGTTTAAGTACGAAGTATATACGATTGACCAGCTTTCGTGCGACCTTCACGATGGCCTTGCTCGGAACCATACGCTTGCAGTTGTTCAAGTAACAGAGTTGCATTGCTTCATCCTTACGGATGGCTACCCAAGCCGCTTCAATGATATTGCTGCGCAGGATGGCATGCTTACGGAGAGTGATGTCTCCGACTCCTTCGTGATCTCCGCTCGAATGGCACATCGGAATCATCCCCACATAGGCCGCAAGTTGCTCCGCATTGGCAAATCTGGCAATGTCCACTATCTCCGATATCAGGGCAAGCCCTGTGGCCTGTCCAATGCCTGGGACGGACATGAGCAATTTCAATGTCTCTTCGAACCGTTCCGTGTGGGACAATTCCCGTAGTTTCCTGGTCATCTCAGCCTTCTGCTTTCGCAATGCCTCGAACTGCATTATCAAGATGTCCAGCGAGTGGCGTCCGCTCGGACAATGGAAGAGACGCCTTGTCGACATCCTTCTCATTCGCGATCAATATATCATTGATGAAAGCCATCATTTCCGTCAGATTTGTCTTGTCTGTCGGCCTTTTTCTGCTTGACGACCGTTGCTTGTACAATTTCCACCACACTCCGTTAGACAGACGAACCTCAAGCAGACATTCAGATTCCCCTTTCGTAATGTCTTCATCCTTGATGGTATCCCCATTCCCCTTGCTGTTCCTCACACGAGCCACAAACCAAGAGAAAAGCACATTAATCGCACATAATATTGTGGATTTTCCAGCACCATTAGCCCCCACAATCGCATTAGTGCTTTCAGAGAAATCACAATCGAAACTCCTCACCCCCTTAAAGTTGACAACCTTCAAGTGTGCTATAGAAAAAGAATCTGTCATGTCGTTGAGCATTATTCAAAATCACCTATTCAAAATGCACAGTCTATAAGTTCAACCATCAGACAACAATACATTTTTTCAAATTTAGCCAAAAATTTCGGAATCTCACTTCATGGACAATAATCAATGTAATTTAAGACTTACTCCTTATTCTCTTTTATTATCCTCGAAGGATTACCAGCGATAATGACATTGTCTGGGAAAGTACCACTCACCACACTGCCAGCTCCAACTACAACATTTTTCCCTAGAACAGTTCCTTTCAGAATTATCGAATTCGCACCAAGGAAGCACCCTTCGCCAATAACAACGGGACGCTTCCTCAAAAGGTCTAGCCTTTCTTTCGGGAATCGTTCACTGTAAGGCAATGGATGAAAATCGTTATCAATAATTTTGCAACCGCTTCCGATATCTGTATTTCTTCCTATGATGATACTTTCCATAGAATAAATTGTACAGCCACTCATACACACACCTTCGTTGATAACAATCTTACCGCCATTTTTTGCGACAAGGAGACATCGTTGCGGTAGTCCAATCATATTGCTGAATTGATGCGAGAACATCCCCCCACCCAACGACTTCTATATCAGAATGTTGCATAGCACACATCACTCCAAATCCTCTAAAACATATCTGTTTACGGTATTTTACACGACAGCGCAGATAATTTAGATATAACACTATTGTTCGAATAAGCATTTTCATCTCAAATCTTTGTAAAACTCATTGATATCATCAACACTTATATCCTCCCTTTGAAAGAATTTTATATTCTCTTTAAGAGTATTATCGTCCAAATTCCACCATTCCAACTCCAAAAGCTTCTCAATAATATCAGGAGAGAAACGATAGCGTATAACTTTTGCTGGCACACCTCCTACTATAGCATATGGAGGTACATCCTTAACGACTACAGCACCAGCTCCGATCACCGCACCGTGTCCCACTGTAACACCACCATTGATGAGAACATGAGAGCCAACCCACACGTCATTGCCAACCACTACACGCTTCTCTTCCGCTGCGTGTGTGTCACTGTCAATCCATTGTGATTGACAACCATTAATCTTTTGAGTAAACATTGGGCAGGTTGAGAGGTAGTCCAATGTATGCCCACCCATGCCTATACGACAATGATCCGAAATGCTACAGAATTGGCCAATATCAGCACACTCTACATCCGTGTCGTTACCGACGTAAGAATAGCGTCCAATAGTAGATCCTTTCATCTTCACCATTCTATATATAACGGATCTAGAATCAATTGTGTTATTAGCTGATACAAATGAGAAGTTTGAGATCTTGGGATTAAACAAGTTTTTGATCATCCCCTTTATATAATGCGCAATCGGGAACATATCACTTCAAGTTTTTTTTAAGGACTTCAATTTGATAATACGGATTCCATTCACTATCTATCTCCCGCATGCAAGAATTACGAACGGTTTCTCGTTCTGCACCTTTGGCTCTGAACCAGTCATCAATTTTATTGGCAAGATCCTCCACATCATCACGCTTGAAGAAAGTTCCGGTAACGCCTTCTTTAATAGCCTCAAACTCTGGCATCTGATAAGGAAAATCGTTATGTGTTATACAAGGTGTTCCAAATACCATAGAATGCATGGCAGTAAGTCCTATATTACCAGGTGCCACACAAAGATCTGCGTTATAAATAAGTGAGCTCAACTCATTCTCATCATAGCAAGGTCCATAGAACCATACCTGACTTTTAAGAGCAAGTTCCGTCGTCAAAGCCTTCAACTCATTTATCTTCTCTCCACCACCAATTAAAGTAAGGTTATACTTCACACCTCGGTTTCGACTAATGTCCATTGCACGGAGAATCTGGTCTAGTTTCTTTACAGGAGTCAATCTTCCTACAAAATATAAATTGTTATTTTTATTGCCGAAATGCTCCTCATAAACAACAGAAGCTTTGAGTTCTTTTCTTATGCTTATTTGCTTATCATAAGCCAATGAATTATGTATTGTGTAAAGCTTCTTTGAATCGAAACCTTCATCAATCATAAGACTTCTTGCATAATTTCCATAGCAGAATATGCCACCATTAGGCAAATGAAACAGAATCTTCTTAACCATTTTCTCGACCCTTGTTTCCTTGCCATACCAAGCATGTGACCAAAAATACACCTTCTTTCTTGGCTTAAGAATTCGTGCTAGAATACAGAAAACCCAAGTACTAAGAGCACGTGTCTCACCGAGAAGTATATAGTGATCATAGCCCCTAAATAACCGCGAGACAACTTTAGGCTGCCAATACCATCCACCAAAGAGTCGCTTAGTATGTGTCTCCATCACATTACCATGAAGAAGAGAGTAATCCATCTTCCTCACATCGCCCATCGCATCCCCGAATACCCAATCGCATGCAAAAGTCTTGTCTATCAAAGTAAAGATGTTTGCACGATAGTGTTGTGCGAAGTTATATATTACACATAGTTTCATCCCTATTTGTTTGAATTTAAATATATTGCACCCATCTTATCCAACGCCTTATTAGACCATCTATGGAAAATACATCCTGCTGGTGTAAGCGTAATTTCTCCAAACCAAATACGCAAACCGTTGGAATACAAATCCACTCGAACCAAATCTATATCTCCAGCAAGATCCTCAGCTAATTTGATCATTTCAGCAAGATTTGCAGGAGCCGGTAATGGGATATAACGACAAGGAACTTCCTTGTAGTATTCAAACATTGGTTTCCAGTCTAATGAATATGGCATGTAGTCGGCATGGCCATTCTCTCTACCAGAACACGCCAGAATACAATGCACACGCCCATTGATACACATAAACTTGTAGTCTATAGGAAAACCACCACAGCCATCATCAATGAACTCCTCACAGACAGCACATTTCCTGATGAGAGAATAATGCTTCTCCGTAAAGCTATAATCCTTTATTTGGAACCATTTTATCAACTTCTTGACAGCCTCCTTGCGATCAAAAGTATGTTTATCTTGACAAATAAGATTCATGCCTGCTCCGAAGTTCATCTTTAAAGCAAAACGGCTCGGTAATTCGTCGAAATTTATTGCATCAACAGAATAATAATGATTGACAAGGGGTGTTAGTATCCCTTCATACCCCTTATTAATCACATATTTACGCACTTCAAATTTATCAGAAAGCAGATAATATTGCAAATAATAACCTTCCACTGCTTTCTTATACCAAATTTCAGATAGATTATGAGGATGCTTTAGGTTCGCCCATTTATGATGGTTATGCAAATACGATATACGATATGATAAGGAAGGAAACAGTTTCGCAGTCACTACCGAGTTAATATATTGGAATAGATTCATGATAGTTCTTATGATAGTTTATACTTGAGGTAGTATCCCCAAAAAGGAATAGCAGAGGGTAAATACTCATGTAACAATAAGTGGCACATGTTATATTTACACATCTTATCTTGTTTTTTCCTTAATATGTAGTATAGATTCTGATTAAATGACTTAATCCTATCCTTATGCAAAGGAGGTTGATTTGATATTATCGCGTCCATTTTTCTCTTCCAAATCTCAAAAGATAACGTCTCCTTGAATGTCGTAAAAGAGTTAGTATAAATTAACGAATAGTCATCAGGATGTCGGATAATGTCTATGATGCGCTCAACAAATGTGTCTAAATCCTTGTGCGGAATAACGAATCCGTTATAGCCGTCACGAATAATCTCCTTGCACCCATTGTCATAATCAGAAGTAATGGCAATTGTCCCCACACGCATTGCTTCCAGTAAAGCCATCGGACAACCTTCCCTACGCGAAGGTGTTAAAAACACATTTGCTTCATTGGATATCCGCATTGCATCCTCTCTAGGGACCCTCCCTGTAACTATTAAACGAGGATCCTTAGGCAAAATGTCTTTTATTTCCTTGAATGGTTGTATTTTCTTTAATGGAGGTGTAGTTGTACCCATCCAATAGAATTTGAAATCCAATTTTGTTTTCAGTAATCGTGTCACTATTTCATATATTATTTCAGGGGATTTTGCGGCAGTTCCACCACCAGAGAATACAATGACAGGAGTTTTTGAATTCACTTTATTTTGGAGTAATTGAAACTGATTTGGCAATTCACGAACAAAATTATATACAACCTCAACCTTTCCTTTACAATTAAAATTCTGTTCAAGGTATTGCTTATTATAGTCAGATAATGCTATTACACTATCTGCATATTCACTATTAAATCCTGCATAATCAGCCTCATTGTAGCGTAATGAATGACTCACATTGATCACCTTTATGTCATTATTTAGAAATGGTGTCAACAATGCCATCAATCGTGCACAACTATTGATTATAATGTCGGGCTTTATTTGCTGATTTATGAGTGTTAAGACATTTCTGGCATTCTTTTCAGATGTATCTGCCATATCATAATGATAGACTTTTACGTCATATGAAGACAAAGGATGCATTGAATCATCTCCGATAGCAACACTGATATCAAAATAGTTGGAGTATGATTTAATCAGTTCTTGCGCATAAGATGCAATACCACCTCCACGAAAAGACGAAGATGTTAATAACAATTTCATATCCAATAGTTTAAATTCACATATATAACATTGAGCAATATAACATATAAGATATTTGGTACAAAGTGCCAATCCAAGCTACATTAAATGTCCACTTTTGCCATTTAGGATATATTCCATTACTCCAAAAATAAGTCAACAAGATGCATGAAGGTATAAAAGAAAATCGCATAAACCTTTCATATATAAGCTGTGTATTAAGTGATACATCAAACGCAAAAACAGATGCAACCAGTATTAATAATACAATTGCTTTCATGAATAATTTAACACTATCATTTTTGATTAAATTATTGTTTCCTACAAGTAACGTTATTGAACTGACAAAAATCATATAGTATGGCACACGCTCAAATAGTTGTCCAATCAAATATCCTATTCCTTGCACATAATTATCAGAATTCATATAATTTTGTCCACGTGCTATATAGGAACTTATTTCTTCATTATCAGATGATATATCACCCATTAGAAAATCGCTCAAGTACGCACGAAAAAGATATATCAATAATGGGAAAGAAGCTAAAATAATTAACCATTTTTTATTTCCCTTGTAAGGTAATAGCAACGCCAGCAAGGACACAATGACTATAAAACCAGCACTTTTATGAAAGAACAAAGAGGCTAAAAGAAATATTAAACCATGTAGCCATGAAAATAATGAGGTTCGAGAAGTTGAAATAATGGCCAATCCATAGAATGCCATAGCCATTGCAAGGGAAACACGCGCGTAGGAAAACCATAACATCCATATCATAATAAAGAAACAGATCGCCAAATCTTGTTTTATATTAACTCTTTCAAATGTTTTAACGACTAGCAAGCTTGCACATCCCCACACAATAAACCTCCATAAGAAATAACTATTTGGTGCTAAATATTTGGCGATCAAATGATATACATATTCAAGTTCCCATCCATCTGATACTAGTTCACTATAGTCATCATAAATATGAAAATAATCACTTCCCCAAAAGGCTGCCATACAAAAAACCATCAATAGTATATATGCCCATAAACGCCTATTACGAGTTAGAGAATATGGATACTTAAGAGAAGGAGTAACTATTACATAACCAATGAGAATCATCAGTAGGTTTATTCCCACTAAGTATGGGTTAAATTTCACTAATTTAAACATAGGTCTTCTTTCTTATAAGTTCTCTGAAAATATCTCTTTCAACAATTATGGTATACAATATAATGGTTATTATATATATGAAAAGAACCAGACCATTTACAACATAATTATTATGCAAAATTTGCAAAAGAATCATTCTTAAGAAGAATAAGCATCCTATCAAAATAAAGAGCCACCATGATTTTCTAAAAGATTGCAAATACCCCCAAAACGACAAGCACACGCAATTTCTAACCAACATAAACCAATTTACAAAGAACATTAAAAAATATGTTAATGTAACAGTTATTGCTACCGCTAATAATGATGATCTGCCAAATATTAATAACATTGAATACATAATAACTAACCTTACAATAGTGTAAATAAATGAGACATTAGTCTTTTTCGTGGCAATTGCAAGTAAAGCATTCGGTTGTCCCAGCACAACAAATAAAGACCAAATAGCCATTATCTGAACAATCGGAACTGCTTCTAAATATGTATTCCCATAAAATACCGACACGATTATATCACAAAATAAAATAACAAAACCAACAATTGGGACATTAATTAAAGACATTCTACTTAAACTCGAAATAAATACCCTTCTAAGTTCTATAAGGTTGTCTTGAAAATTTGTAAAGACAGGTAACATCACCTTGTTCACTATTGTATTAACCACAATAACAAATTTTAATACAAGTTCTTTAGATAAGTTATATATTCCCAACGCACCTACACCTAGTGAACTACTTATAACTATTATATCTAGTTTAGACGCTACATAGTCTATAATTTGTGTTCCCATTTGGTAGTACCCTACTTTCATAAGTTCCTTTGCATGTTTGAAATCTATTTGCTGCAATGACAATTTATATTGTTTTTGTCCAGATATTAAATTCCATATATTAACCATAGATGTTTGTGATATTGTTGAAATCACAAGACTGTATATCCCATACCCAAACAATGCTAGCACTATTGCTATCAGCAGAGAGGCAGAAGCCGATACAATATTACGAATGGCAATAATCTTAAATTCCAAATTCTTCTGCAAAACCGTATCATACAATTTTCCTAAACTCACAAAAAATAACTCTGACATCACAATTGGTACAAGTTTAACCAGAATAGAAGAATCATAATAATTTGCAATTAGTGGAGAACAAACAGACACACATAGCATCATTGCAATAAAAACACAAAATTGCAACCAATACAGACTTAAAAAATCTCTTCTTGATATTTTTTTCTGAGACATTATTGCCGCAGAAAAACCCATATCAGAGAATACTTGTGTCAGTCCTAAAATGAATGTCAATATAGCAACAATTCCAAAATCCTCTTTGCTTAAAAACCTGGAAAGAATGGTAAGTCTCAATATCTGAGCCAATCCATTTGCAATTGTCGACACAGTCGTCCAACCAAGCCCAGAAATTATAGTATTTTTATTAAAATCACCCACGTTTCAGAATGTCTACTTATGCTACAAAGTACAGTAAACTACCATTCTAACGTTCCGTTCATTTTTAAGACGTTAGACATGCATGCAAAGCGATACCATGCAGTTCTCACCAGCACTTGTTCTTACCATAGAATCACACATACTGTCCGTACTGTACATAACTTTCGTTTTTACCGCTGAGATAACGGGATCCTTTGCGGATCTAAATTTTGACCATCAACCTATCTTAGGCCGTTTATATCAGGTCCAAAATATTTCAATGACCCACCAACAATTGATAAGTACAAAAGATTACTAATACCTCTAGACATATCGCCATACATTGCTACAGCATACCTTGCCCGAGTCACCGCTACATACATTCTACTATGCCACGCATAACTTATCACATGATAAGCATCTCCTTCACCTGTATTTGAAGGTGGAACTCGTCCTGCATCCACCCCAATAATCACGACAGCATCAAATTCAAGTCCTCCCACATAATCGATTTGACTTATAACAAACTTGTTTCCATTATGAGCTTTTCTCATTGCTGATTCGTCACTTCTACTTTGCAAGCATTCATATGGTTTATGCAGTTTTTCCAGATATATCATTATTTGATTAACAAGACTATCATTTGTACCGATTATCAGAATGTTATCTTTTGATATTTTATTTTCCGAGCTATATTTTTCCGCCCATTCTACGCCGTTTTTTATCGCCTCCACATCATCACATAAAAGTGTATATTCTGGTATTCTTGTCTTTTCCTCATCTTTAGCCGTAAAAGAAAAAGACGTATTTTGCATAGGATTTTCAAATGTAGTAAACACCGTCGCCCCAGAAGCCAAAATATTATATGCAAGATTCACTATATCAGGAGCGCAACGGAATACAGTATTGAATTTGCTCTCACTTGTGTTTCCCCCTTCATTCAATGCATTAATTACAGAAACATCATCAATGCCCCAATCACCTATAGCTTGCGACTTATCTATGGCAAATATTATATTTTGAGTAGTGCTACCATTTTCAACATCTATTTGTTTGTTAACATAATGGAATATTGAAAGCTCATTAATATTGAAAAGATGTGTTTCATCAATAATACATACATCATATCCTTCATGTAATCTACGTCTATTCCAAATAGGTGTACACACTTGCCCTAATGCTGTAAGTATAATATCATCACTATCATATTGTCCCACTTTTTCCAATGATGATTGATAGTTTTTATATATCATATATACGAATTTGTAATCTGCGTCTTCTTTTAACGGTAACGAATATTTAGGACGTGTAATATTTTTATATTTTTCATAATCTCCTGAAGCCCTTCCTTTTATCAGAACGGCTATTTCTTGGCGAAGCAGCTCAAGAAAACTTTCTTCCGATGTGTAGCTCACAAATTTCTTAAATTCATCTGAACAAAGCGTGTCAAAAGTATTATCCCATAAGTCATTCTTTATTTTCTTATAAGCCTCTTCTATATAGTAAATTTGAAGAATCTTTGAATTCTCCGCATCTTTATCAAGATACTCATTCTCAGAAATAGAATTAGTCCCTAAATGTTCTGCGCTCCATTCTTGAAGAGTTGTAACCTTGATCGATTGCAGTGGTCTATTTCCATCTATCTCTTCACACAATTCATAATCTTCCCAATTACTTCTAAAAATATCAATAATACGTTCTTTAGTAGATAACGAATGCGTAAAGAAAATCAAATGAAATTCATCATTAATATCTATATGTTTTTTGAGTAAGTAAATACTACGTAATATCAAACATAAGGTTTTTCCTGTACCAGCAGCACCTTCGATTCGCTCTGTACCTATACCATCAGAAACGACAAACTTCCGTTGTACATCAGTCAAATAATTTTCCAACCATGTATCATAACCAATATGAGCGTCCAATTTAGTATCATTCGACTGTAATTCTATAGAAGAAAATCCACGTATATTTGCTACAGGGCATACAATGCTATCGGCAAATGTGGCGAAATTTATAGTTCTAATCTCATCATATGCTTTATTAAGGCTTGTATAAGAAAGTTTTGTCTTTCCCTCTGTCCCAAAATCATGAACAACAAGGTAATCACATCCTTTATTCTTGTACTTATCTATATTCCTTTCCAATGCAATCTTTTGGACATCGTGAGTTGCGACAAAAGGATTGGGGTATATAACTGTAACATTACTATTTGGTAATTCTCTATCACAACTGGCTAACGGCAAACCCTCAAAATACCTTATAGCATACTTTATCGTCTTCTGAAAGATATTAATAACTGTTCTATCATCATATTCATCAGAGAAGCCGTTGAATGTTGCAAGATCAAACAACACACCACGCTTATATGACGAATCTTTAGTAAAGAACACCAATCCTCTATCAGATCTATATGTACAAATACGTGGATGCGACCATTCTATTTTTCTCAACCTTAATTCATTACATAGCATAACGCTCACATCATTCTCTGCAGATTGTAAAAATCTATCAGATGCAAATAACTCTATCGCCTTATATGTTATAAATATGTATATCATTTTATAGTATTTTTTGCAGACTCATTCAACAATTCAAGAGTATTACAAGATCTGTCTTCTACCCCAATACGATTGAAGTTATAGACAAAAAATTCCATTATATGTTCAATAAATGGCGATGCAATTAGTGCCTGCACATAATAGAAATTATCTTTCTTTGAAGTTAAAAACAAGTCATTATGGGTATTGTCTCTCAAACCCAACATAGACTCTTCCGACCCATTACCTATTTTATGAGCAACATTATATTCTATATGCCGTACATCTCGTAGCATTACGACTAAATGTTTGTCAACACCATAATCTTTCCAACCTTCTATCAAATAAAATGCATGCATAGAATTATTGAAAAGACTACGTAATAAGTCTAGCATTTCATGCCCATGGTTCATTGCGACATCACATTTCAACAGATAATTGTCAAAAGCCTTACTATCTTTCTCAAAATAGGCATCTAAAGATTCTTTTATTGCAATTCTGATTTTAGTATTCGATACTCTCTGTTCAGTAATTCTACATAAATCCTCATAAGTAAACTCAGCATCCATAACATTTACACCAATTTTTGCATTGCAGAAATTAGTGTTAAGTTGACATATCAGTTTTTTCTTCCATCGTTCTTTTATGATAGGCTTTGCTATTTTGTCAAACCACAAATCAAAAGGAACGACTGGAAGATAATGTACAGTCGAAACCTTTCCTTTATGACTTAAATCACAGCGAGGCGTAATGACTAACCCGAACACCTCCTGATTTGGAAACTCCTCTGCTATACAGCCATTTATTATACTTCCTTGGGATAATTTTCCGTAGGCTGGAGAATAATCGTATATATTTCTATGCATCAACATTTATTTGTACGCATACTTTTTCGCATACTATCGTTAGCCGCTGATTTCCAGCGGTTTTGTCAATAATATTTTTTGTATTTTTTTTAGTTTGTACGCATCCACTTTTCCGTAAGCTGACGCTTGCCGGCCTCCTTGAGGACGCTGTATTCCTTCTGGCCCCTGCGTGAATATTGCATGAACTTCTCATAGTCATACCCATCCTCCTCGCAGAACTTCTTCATCGAGCGGCCACGGCCGTTCTGGTTGTAGTGCTTGAGCGCGAACGCATAGTTGATTGTTGGTTCTTCCTTCATCTTTGGCTCTGTTTTTTGATTCGTGACAAAGATGAGCAGACTTGTTCAGAACTCAATGCGGAAAAGTGGACGCGTACGGTCCAAAATTTGACCACTAACCATTAAGTTCCATTGCTATTGTGTTAATATATTTAAAGAT
>ERZ1026780.1078-NODE-1078-length-19000-cov-12.551597_pt1 | contig 19000 bp, 22 predicted proteins | sample MGYA00380126_ERZ1026780 | MGnify/ENA primary metagenome ERZ1026780 (study PRJEB33269, sample SAMEA4719762) | human gut metagenome | biome: human-associated habitat; feature: organic feature; material: feces | place: Cameroon | collected 2013-10 ... | reverse complement strand
AGTTTTAATGAGTTATACTTATCAGAATCTTTTGTTTTGTTCTTTATACTTTCTATATTATTTCCTAATTCAAGCAGTTGATTAAATGTCCACTTAATAGGTGTAGGTTTATCGGATTTTTCATCATCCATACTGTCATCTTCACTTTTTGTTATATCTTCTGCTTTTTCAAATTTATTTCTATCTGGAAAAGAATCTATTGCAGCAAGTAACAAAGAAGTGAGTCTCTGCTGTCCATCCAATATAAGATTAGTTTCGTTATCATCATTCTCAATTTTATAATGAGCAATAGTTACTGGAGGAATAAATTGTTTATCCTCTAATGATTTTATAAATCTTTTAACAGCTTTTTCATCCCACACATAACTTCGTTGATATTCAGGCAAAGTTATTTTCTTTTTTAACAACATTTCAATCCAATGTTTTAAGGAATATTCCCCATAATATATTCTATTCTCCATTTTATGCCTCTCTTCAGATATGTATTCTAGTCAAAAGTTTCATTTCCAGAATTTATTTGATTCTCCAGATAATTTTCTACACGTAATTAAATTGTCAATGCAAAAAAAACAACAGAAAGACTGTCCGTTTTTTTCTCACAAACTTGAAAGAATTATACAGTTCAAATCTCATACTCAAGCAGAAAGAGCGAAATTTGATTTATCATAACCAGTTCTTTTAGACAAATCTTCTAACGATAAATGCTCCCATTGAGGATTATTATAATTTTTATCAAAAGAAACTATCGCATATCTGTCTTCTTCAAAGAAATAGACTCCTGCTGGATAATATTCAACCCAAATTATATTTTTTTTATTGTGCAAACTTGAAACAAAAAATGAAAAAAACTGCTTTAGTAAATTACAAAGAAACACTTTTTTATTAAAATCAAATAAATTTATAATGAAATTCGACACGCTAGCAAAGGAAGCATTTTTTATCTTATTGCAAATTTCATTCTTAACGCTAAACTCTTTAATTTCATGTTTGGCCAACGAATCAATTGTATTGGTTATTGTAGTGCCCTTGGCTATAGGCTGCTGAATAATTTCAACAACAGTGTTTTTTTGAGGTTCTTTTATGATTTTTATTTGGCAACTAGTTAAAAAACGACCATTGTATGAATTATAAAAATCTAAATTTTTTATTTTCATAAACATAGAAAGTCTCCTATTTTTTACGAATTATAATTATTTAGCTGCAAAATAATATTAAATTATTTATAAGTCAAGATAAAATTGATAGTAAAATCGATATTAAATTTAAAAAATTATCTCACACACTCCCCATAAATCTCCGCCATCTTCTTTACGGCAATGTCAACTGAATACTTTGCGGAATCTTCTATATTGTTCTTCCGTATCTCTGTTCTAATCTCGGTTTTTTTGTAAAGTTCCAGAATCTTTTCCACAAATTCAGCGTTATTGTCCAGCTGAAAGAGTTCTCCGTTTCGGCCGGGTACAACGGCATCGGTCTGGCCGCGGATATTGCTTGCTATAATTGGAAGTCCGCTCGCCATCGCCTCAATCACGCTGATTGGAAGCCCTTCCTGCCGGCTTGTCGTAACATAAAGGTCTGAAATCGCACATAGCAGATTTATGTCCTTTCTGTAGCCGGGAAACCAAATAATGTCGTTAACCTCAAGGTTCACGGCAAGAATTTTCATTTCCTTTAGCTGCACGCCGCGGCCGGGCATTATGACTTTTAGGTTCGGAATCTGCTTTTTCAATTCTGGAATGTTTTTTATGAAAAAACCGTGGTCTTTCCGCGGAATGAATTCAGCAATGTAAAGGATTATGAAATCGCTGGAATCGTATTTGTATTTTGAACGGAGTGCTTTTTTTTCTTCAGAAGAAACAGCCTTGAATTTTTCAAGATTTATTCCAACTCCGTCAAGCATGAAAACCTGAGCATGATTTTTCATTACGCAGCCCCCATATTTGCGAATGAAGGCAAGCCGAACTGAAAAACTACTCTACAGTTGTCCCCCCCCCCGACATTTTCAGAAATGACTTCCTTGTATATTCCTGCCATCTTCCTCACCGCAATGTCAACCGAATATTTTCTCGCCTCGGCAACATTCCGCCTGCCCATTTCTTCACGCAATAAAGGATTTTTATATAGAAGAACAATTGCGTCTGCCATTTCTTTTTCGGACTTCGGGCTGAAAATAAAGCCGGTATCCTTGTCTTTTATGAGCGAGCGGTGTCCGCGGTTGTCGCTCACAACAACAGGCAAGCCGCACGCCATCGCCTCGATTATGTTCACAGGAAGCCCTTCCCTAATACTTGCGGAAAACGCCACATCGCTCATCATTGTGAGTTTTTCGACATCTCGCCTGTAGCCCAAAAATTCTACGTATTTTTCAAGATTCTCTTTCTGAACAAATTCCCGCACAATCGGAAGCGTCTCTTTTCCAATTAGGAGAATTTTCAAGCCCGGAATAATTTTTGCCAGCTCGGGAACAGCCCTAACAAGCATAATCTGGTTCTTGTTCTTGTTTAGCTCCGCAACAACCGTGATGACAAAATCGTTTTCAGAATATCCAAGCTCCGCCCTCAACGATTTTTTTTCTTGCAAAGTGCAAGGGTGAAATCTTGAAAGGTTCACTCCAACGCCGTCAATCTTAAAAATCTCAACACTGTTGTCATTCCGAACTCGAGTAATTTTCTGCTCGCTTGGATTCGGAATCTCTTTTGAAATAGATGCTGTCCACTGTTCAGCATGACACATTTTTTCAGAATGATTTTTTTGCCCGCTCATAGTCTTCCTCGTTTATTGTTACAATCACATCCGTGCAGCGCGAAAGCCATTTTTCCATCGGATAATACAGAAGCCAGTTCAAGATCGGCGCGCCCTTGTAAAAATGGAATCCGTGCGCAGTGTAAATCACCTTGATTTTGTGCTGTTTCCAGAGTTTCTTAGCCGCAAGCCGCCCTAGAACTCCTCCCATAGGCGTGTGGCAGTGCAGAATGTCATAATGATTTTCCGACAGAATCTTTTTAAGCTGCCTGTACGCCTTGAAATTCCTAAATGAAAACGGAGAGCGCGCAATGCTTATCGTGTACTGGTTGTCACAGTCCTTCACTTCCTCCTCGCCTGCGGAAGCATAGTCAACCTGCCAGCCCTGCTCCTTGAACCAGCGCATATAAGGCAGATTGAACTTTGAGAAATTGGCAGTGTTGGAAAGAAAAAGGACTTTTTTCTTAGTATTTTCACCCATTTTATTTTCTCCTTAAGATTTTTCGGATTTTTATAAAAACTGAAATTGCGGCTCTTCTAGAAAATTTTAACAAAGACCACAACATCGCAATCAGCATCACCAGAATGTTTGTTTTATGAATTTTTTTTGAGAATAAGATATTTTTAAGTTCTCCGATTTCCATTTTCCATATATGCGAAGAAAGTCCAGCCTCGCCAAAAACACATTTGGAAAGAACAGGAACTGTCGCTAAAAAAGGAAGATACACACATTTTCCGTGCTGCATAAAATCCAACAAAAACCGCATATCTTCTGAATAGCTCAAAGTTTCATTGAAACCGCAGACAAGAGCAGACAAGCGGAAGACGCTTGTCGGCGGGCTAAAAAAATTATGAAACATCTCTTTTTTATATGTAATATCTGTTCTTTTTCCAGCCCGCCGACAAGAGCCGTATTTTGCACAAACTAAGTCAACTTCAGTATTTTTACGCAGTTCTTCTATCTGTATTTTCATTTTGCCAGAAAGCCATTTGTCATCAGCATCATTTAAAGCAATGAATTCACCGCTCGCATTTTTTATTCCTGTGTTTCTTGCAACAGAAGGACCTGAATTTTTCTGAGCAATTACTTTTATGCATGGATTTGTCTCAGCATACTGTCTGCACAATGCAAGTGAGTTATCTGTACTTCCGTCATCCACCAAAATAACTTCATAGGACAGACCATTCGCTACCATTTCATTCACAACAGAATCAACACATTCGCAGATAGTTTTTTCTGCATTGTAAACAGGGATAACTACAGAAACGTCTATTTTATTATTCATGATTCCCTCCAAAATTTTCTCAGAATCATTTTTAGAACTAGTTTTTTATGACCATTTTTTCCTAATGAAAATTTTGAAAAAAATACTCTAAAAAAGCGTGCTATTGAATTTTTGTCTTTTAATTCCAAATATCGCTTAAAAACTTTTTTATTAGATTCATCTATCTCGTTTTTAAAAATCTGATAAAATGACATAATATTTTTGTATGCAGGAGCAAAAACAACAGGAATTTTGCGGTTTTTCAATATTCGCTTTCTGTATTGATTTTTATTAATTTCGATATGAACTGAAACATTATTTTCATACTGCCGATATAAAAACAAATTCTCACTTAAATACTTAACTTTTCCGAATGTAAAAGCAATTAAAGAAATCAAATAATCATGCATATAAAGATTTTCAACATTTCTAGAAAGAGCAATATTTCTTAACTCAGAATTAAACATCATTGCGCACCCTTGAAGACCGCCATTTAAGAATAAAAATTCTTCAAGAGAATATGCCTGATTAAAATTCACTTTTGGAATAATAGTTTTATTTTCTGTATTCCATAAATAACAGTTTGAAACAAGTAAATATGGATTTTTTGTCTGCCTATCAAACGCTTCAAACATTCTCTGAAGCTTATATTCCAGCCACAAATCATCTTGGTCAGAAAAACAAACCAATTCAGATTTAGAAAACTTCAAAAGATGCATAAAATGCATACCAGGATTATGAAATGTCATGCCATCTTCAATAAAAGCAATCCGGGAATCGCGAGAAGTCCAAAGTTTTATTTTTTCAATTGTTGAATCGGAACTTCCATCATCATGAATATACAGTTTCCAGTCTGAATAAGATTGATTCACAATGCTTGAAATTTGAGTATCTATATACTTTTCTCCATTATATGTTGCCAAAAGAATATCAATCATAAATGAACCTCAATGCATAACTTTTAAATTTATGCGTAAGAACAAAAAGCCAGAATAAAGTTTGCAAAGTAACACTAAAAAAGCCGAAAAACCAATCTCCAAAAAACTGAAATACAAGACAATAAAGATAAAGGGCGTAAAAGATTTTTTTATCAATAGAATTTTTGTATTTAATTCCTGAATATAATTTTCCAAATATACTTCCGTATAAAAATGCACAAATAATAATTCCTATAATTCCAAAATCGATATAAAAATATCCAGGCATTGTATAAACATTTGTTGCATACGGAACTCCAATCCATTTTTCACTTTTTAGAAGTGTGCTAGGAAGAACATTGCAAACACCAAGTTTATTGAAGAATCTGTAAAAAAATGAAAGAGTCCAACATCCAAAATACTCTGAATGTAAATTTTTGCTGCCTGTTACTACAGCATCAAAAGCCGGTGCAGGAGATAAAAAATAAACATATAAAAATCTTGTAAAAAAATTTGAATTAGATGTTTCATTTCCAGACCTAAGAAACTGCAAAGTAATAACAAATCCTAAGAATATCAATACCAAGGCAATAAAAGTTTTTTTGTTTAATTTGTTGCTTACTTTTAAGAAATAAAATATACAAACAGCAAGCTGAAAAAATCCGCCTTTGTTCATTGATGTAAAAAAAGAAATTAAGATCATAACTGCAAGAACAAAAAGATGAATCTTATATTTTTTCAGATTAGAAGAATTTGTAATTCCAAGAAAGAAAACTATAATTCCCGGCTGCATAAAATATGAAGAAAGCTTTACATAGATTGGAAGAGAAGAACCAAACTCGGTTTCTTCCCTCAATAAGCTGAATCCCACTTGTTTGATTAGATTTATATAGTAAACATTTGAAATAAATAAAAATAAAATAGATGCGTATAAAAAAAACTTATGCATCAGTCCAAAAGAAACTTTTTCAACTGAACTTATACAAAATTTTCTTGTTGAAAAAAATCCAGCAAAAATACAAAATGATAAAATATACGTAATTATTACAAGATAAAAGTCGTCAGACAAAGAAATCCATATACCAGTTTTTCTTATCAAATAGTTATATGAAAATATAATAACAAACCATACAGCAACTGTAATAAAAGCCGGGTGAAGATAATCCTTAAAAAGAGTCCAAATAATATATAGCATTAAAAAAGAAAATAAATAAAAAATCAGTTCCATTCTATTTTCTTCCTGAATATGACTTATAACTTTTTCTTACATGGACGATATTATTTAGAAATTTTCCAAAGCGTTGGTTGTAAAGATATTTGAGCAAAGCAAAGCCATGCAGCAGACAAGAGTAACTGCCGCTTGTTCGCCAAAGGGGGAGAATTTCGATTTTTAATTTTTGTGATTCAGCCATCTTTTTTTGGCTGAAAAGAGAATTGATTTTATCTGATTTCTATTTTTGAATTTCGCCTTTCTAAAACAAGTTTTTGTCCAGCAGAAAATCTGTGATTCCGATGTTCAGAATGCCGTTTTCATCGTACCAGCGTTTTCTTATGTCGCCGCGCACAATTATTTTCGGGAATGAATCTCCTGTGAGCGAAAAGGGCTTGAGTTCTGACGCTGTTTTCTCTTCGGTCTGCAACGCGAAAGCCGACTGGACATAGACTTTCTTTCCGCCTTTTGAAGCCACAAAGTCAATCTCGCGCGGAACACGCACAGAATTTTTATTCTGGTTAAGCTCCCTTGAATACACAACACCCACATCAACAAGAAATCCGCGGATTTTAAGCTCGTTATAAACCACATTTTCCATGATATGCGTCATCTCCTGCTGCCGAAATCCAATTCTCGCATTTCTTAAGCCCACATCCTCACAATAGAATTTGCTTGGAAAATCAAAATAGGACTTTCCGCGAACATCATAACGCTTCGCCTCAGAAATCAGGAACGCATCCTCAAGGTGCTTTATATATGAAGAAACAGTAACGTCCGAAACTTCAGTTTTTTCTTTTGAGCGGAGTGTGTCAGCAATTTTTTTAGGATTTGTAAGAGAGCCGACAGAAGAGCAGATTAAATTCAGAATCTTGGAAAGCACATCCTCACGCTCAATTTTTTTACGCTCAACAATATCTTTTATGTAAACCTCAGAAAAAAGCGTGGAAAGATACTCCATTTTTCCCGCTTCATCACTCTTGGAAAGCATAAAAGGAAGCCCGCCGTAAAAACAGTATTCCTCAAACGCATCAGATTTTTCGCCGTCATACACCGACAAGAATTCTGCAAAGCTTAATGGGTGAACCCTTATTTCATCGCTGCGTCCGCGGAATTCTGTAAGAATATCTGATGAAAGCATTTTTGAGTTTGAGCCTGTAACGTAAACATCAAGATTTTGATACTCACGGAAATCATTCAGAGCATCATAAAAAGTGATTTTTTTACCTTCCGGATTGTAAGGATTCTTAACTTCATCCGAAAACTGAATCTCATCAATAAAAAGATAAAATTTTTCCGCCTTATCCTTAATCCTGCTGACAACAAATGAGGAAAGTTCAAGCGGATTTCTAAATCGTATGTCGCGAAGCAAATCAAGCTCAATGGAGATGATATTCTCTGGCATTGCTCCTTTTTCAAGCAGATAATTCTTGAACAGGACGTGCAAAAGATAAGACTTTCCGCATCTTCTGATTCCAGTTATGACTTTTACCTGCCCGTTCCACATAGACGAAACAAGTCTGTCCAGATACACATCACGCTTAATTTCCATAGCAGAGTTCCTATTAAAAAGTTCAACCCATAAAGGCACTACTTTTTAATAAAAGTAGCATTTTTTACAAATATCCTCAATACGTTAAAACGGTAAGAAAATTATGCAAAAATCAAGAGTTTGCCTCAGCCGTCTTTAGGGTTTTGATAAACCACAAATCAAAAATAGAAATATCAAAGAACATATAAAACAACAGGAAAACACCGTTGTTTTATCAAAAATCAATTGTCTTTTCAGTTTTCCTCCTTATCTATAGTTTTATATGAAATCCAGATAGGATTTTCAGAACTTCCGTTATATGTGGTTAGCACAACTGAAACTTTCATTTTGAAAACTCCGTGATTTTATTCCACAACCTTTCGCAGCACTTTCCATCCAAGTATTCCGCAAATTTTTTCCGTGTTTTCTCGCTTACTGGCGAATAGCCTTTCTCTTCAAGAATTCTGTAGAATTTCTGCCAGTTTTTTGCCTTTGCGCCTTCCATGTTCTCAAAATAATTGAAGTAATGACCGCGCGCGTATTTTATGTAAAAGTCGTAGTCAAAAGGAAGAAAAACAACCGGCTTTTTTGTCGCGATAAAGTCAAAGTAAATGCTTGAATAGTCGGTCATCAGTATATCAACCTGACCGACAAAGTTGTAAAGCTCGTCATAGTCAGAATCATTTATCGTGATGAGCCGTGAGGCTGAGCTTTTCTGACTTACGGTTTTTATAAAGCGTAAGTCAGAAAAGTGTGGCTTGTACACAAGCACACTTTTATGACGCTCCAGCATCGCCAAAAATTCATCAAGGTCAAAGCCGTATTTTTCATCAAAAGGATTAAAAACCTCGCCAGTCCATTCCGCAGTCCTGAACGTGGGCATATAAAGAATTATCTTGCTTTCAGGAAATTGTCCGCGGATTTTTTCCAGCAAAGGCTCTTTTCTGTGCGCAAAAAGAGCGTCGCATCTCGGAGAGCCAGTACGAAGGATTTTATCATCCGGTAGATTGAACGCAGTTTTCAAAAACGGAACAAAAAATTCAGAGTTTGCAACTGTGAAAAGTTTTTTCTGTTCAAGAAAGATTTTCCACGGAAAAAACTTTCTTAAAATATGCGCGGTCTTTCTTCTAAATGCGGAGTTCGCTGACTCGCCACCTGAATTCGTGTCGTCGTTCAAGATTTTCTTAAGCGGCATTCCGTGCCACAATGCGTAATGCTCGGCTTTTCTACAGAAAAAAAGGCTCATTTCGCCACCAGTTGTTGAAAATATTTTCGACGCGCGCAATGAACACAAAAGTCCGGCAATAGAATAAGATGAAAAAGCGTTCCTTCCTTCCGCACGGAGATTATTCACAATGTCCTTGTTCTTTGAAATCCAGACAGTTTTTATCTCCGGGTGATTCTTGTTCACATACTCAAAAAACATACGCGAGTTGTCGGAATACCGCTGTCCGAACCAAGAGCAGAAAATCCAAAGATTTTTGTTGCGCGGAAAAAGTCCGAAAAGATAATAAAACGGCAGCTCAAAAATATTGAAAAGCGTAATAAAACCGCGCCGCACAATTTTCACAGGCAAAGGAAAATTTTTCTTATTCATTTTTTGCTCCACTAGCTTGTTTTTTAGATTTCCAGAAAGCAAGATTTTTTAAGAATTCATCTTTTGTAAAAATCAGCATCGAAAGATACAAAAAACCGCACAAGACTACAGACACAACGCTTCTAATCAGAATTGAGACTGCGCCGTCAAAGGAAATAAAATGCTTTACTGCCAGCACAATAGGAATAAAAAGAAAGCTTGTCACCAGATATTTAAAATTCTTTTTTGAAAATATTGAAAAATTGAATCCGAGTTTTCTTATAAACAGAATCTGCAGAAAAACAACAAGAATGTCAGAAGATGCGGTTGTTACAATGCAAAGCTCGGGCGTAAGTTTATTGAGCAGAACAAGGACAATTTTACACAAGATGTTGTAAACGCCTGCGAAATAGTAAATTTTTGTAAGAATTTTCTCGTTGCCGGTCGCAAGAAGAACCTGCTTGGCAAGAATCATGTCAAACGCGCCAAAATAATAGCGCACAGAAAATAAGCATAAAGACAGTGCGCCCGACAAATATTTTTGGCCTGCGTAAATATAGAAAACCTCAAAGGAAAGGGCCGCCATTCCTATGCAACAAGGAGTGTGCAATGCCAAAAACGAAGACGAGCTTTTTTCAAGCAAAAAACAATATTCATTCTTTTTGCCATCCGCCCAATAAAACGAAAGACGAGGAATGCTCACCAGTAAAACAGATGTCGTCACATTCACGACTGCAAGAATAATCGTTTGGGAAACATTGTAATAAGTAAGGCTAAGGGCATCAGAAAACCACACAAGCATAAAGCGGTCAAAAATAGTGTAAAGCATGCTTGAATTAACAAGCAAAAACACAACCGACAACGGCTTAAAAAGCGATGTCAAATCCTTAAAGCATATTTTTGAAAACCTTATCTTTGATTTTGCATAAGCAAATGTAAAAATATTATTCAGTATCAAAGAAATGTTCACCAAAAGAATATAGATAAAAATGTCATCGTTTTTTCTCACAAAAAGAAAAACGCTTATGACATATAAAAAACGGCACAGAAATGTCTTTATAAGAATAAAGCCGTAACTTTCAAAAGCCTCATTCACATAGTCAGTCGCAAAGCAGACGAAAAATATCTGGCTTGCGAGAATCAGATAAATATTCCTGTATTTCAAAAACGACGGAACAAGCAAAACCATAATCACATATACAGCCGTCACAAGCACAGATGTAAAAATATTAAATATGAACAACTTTGTAAAAAGCGCGGAAACTTTCTTCTTGTCATTTTTAATCTGGCTTACAGTCCTCATTCCGTAAGTGTAAACGCCGAAAACAGCAAAAGGCGTAAACCAGCTGATAATGCTTATAGCCTTGTTGTATTCCGTGAATCCGTCCACAGAAAGAATACGAGCCACATAAGGAGCGGTTATAAGAGGAAAAATTATATTAAGCGCACTTAGAACACTTTTATAGAAAGCATTCAGTTTTATTGATTTTGACATTCTTTCTATAAACTCTTCTATTGTTTTATAAAAGTTTCCGGCAAGGCGAGCTCGCCCGAAAGATATTTTTTATATGAATTGCCCACATCAAAGAAAGTTTCGCCGTGGTCGCTCGAAACTTTTTTCGGAGTCATATAATCGCTTCCGTACATTGAAACTAGAATCTCATGAAATCTCTCTGGAACAGGAACTTTTGTGTCTTCAAATTCCAAGAAAACAGTTTTCTCATAATCGCTGATTTTCCGCTCCGCATTTGTTCCAAAGTACGAAATTTCACAAACTTTGCTGTGCGGAAGAATGTTTCCAATCTTGCAGACCGTCTCATAAAGGCTGAAAAGCATTTTTTGAGGAAAAAAAGTTAATGGGATAAGAAAAACTTTCTTCCAAAAATCCATTTTCCATGTTTTTGGATAATATTTATTCCATAAAATCGAAAATAAAAATTTCTTTAAAAAATCCTGTGTTTTTTTGAACACCCTATTTTCAATTACGCCGTCCAAAGGAAAAACATCTATAAATATTCCTTGATTATATTTTGTATGTGGCCAATTACGTTTTAACATTGCGCTCGTTTCAGAATTTCTTATATGGCAAAGTCCGCCCACATATCCAGCATCATTATATCCAGTCTGAATAAAATACGGATACTTAAATTCTTTCTTCGCGAGCTTTATGAACTTGTCATAGTCTTTTCTAAACATCACAAAGTCCAAGTCATCGTCCCACGGAATAAAACCTTTATGACGGACAGCTCCAAGCAAAGTTCCAGAATCCGCAAAATATGAAAGCTCGTGTTTTTTGCAGAAACTGTCGAATTTCTTAAGAATGTCAAGTTCAACGTTCCATACATTTTTCAAGTCTTCCATTACAGCTTCTCCAAGTCACGCTTTATCTGCGTTGTGGAAATTTCAGGAGTGCGCTCAAGATAGACAACCTCGCACTGCTCTTTTAAAAAATCAAACTTGCCCTTCCAGTCATCGCCGATTACAAACGTGTCGATTTTATAAAGGTCAACATCTCTTTTCTTCTGTTCCCAGTTCTCTTCCGGGATAACAAGGTCAACATAACGGATCGCCTCAAGAAGCTGTTTGCGCTTTTCATAGCTGAAATAGCACTTTTTGTGCTTTGAGTTCCAGTTGAACTCATCCGTTGAAAGCCCGACCACGAGATAGTCGCCCAGAGCCTTAGCCCGGCGTAAAAGATTTATGTGCCCGTAATGTAATAAATCAAAAGTTCCGTATGTTATTATGCGTTTCATATCACTCTCCCTCTCTCTCAAATGAAAGAGACGTTATTTTATTTTCAAAAACCTCTTTTTCCAGTTCAATTTCTTCATTTCTCTCCAATTTCCTTCCGCAGTCATAAATCACCTGAGCGCATACATCCGAACAGAACGCCTCTATCAAACTTCTCCTCACTTCATATCCGCCAAGCCAGACAGATTTATCCTCATCCGCAAGTGGCGTTAAAGTGCATATATATAGAAGAATTTGCTCAGCCTTATCCGCTTTTAGACGCTCAAGCACAAATGCCAGCATCGCATCGTCCACACCGTTCGGAAAAAACACAATTTCTTTTTCCGCCCATGCGCCGCCGGAACTGCTTGTGAGAAAATCGTACATTTCGTTTATTTTTTTCTGCGTGAATCCTCTTGGAGCTGAACCGCAGAGAATGGCGTATCGGGGCAAAATATTCTCCAAAATCAAAAATAATAATGAGAATCACTCAACACTATTTATGACATCTCATTATTATTTTTGATTATATTATGATTTGTCATTATTAACAAGAGATAATTTATGAAATGTTATTAATATAAAACTATGCCAAAAACTTTTAGGGAAAATCTGAGGGAAGAGCTTGATTATCAGGACATGAAGGTCAAGGAGCTTGCCGTTGCGACCGGAATTCCAAAGCCAACTCTTGACTGTTACCTGAGTGCACGACAGGTGATTCCCCCTGCCGACATTGCAGTAAAAATCGCGCAGGCTCTGAATGTTTCGGTTGAATATCTGGTTACAGGAAAGGATGAAAAATCAAAATCGCCGACATTTTCTCAGATTAATCCGGAGACAAAGTCCATTTTAACCGATTTGGATTCGATTCCTCAGAACATACAAAAAACAATAAAAAATCTTATACATCAGACAGCAGAATCCTTGCAGAATTGATAAAAACGAAATGCTGGAGCTCATCTTGCGGCAAACAAATACGGACATCCGATTTTAGGACTCATTTTTTTGCGCTATACAAACATTCTCTGAAGACAACATTGAAGTTTCTGTCTTATAAAATAGGAACTCGCCTGTTTCATTTTTCCCCACTTGATATTTTTGCATCTGTATGCAAAAATATCAAGTGGGATGTTTTTATGATAATAAACCGGGATTTTTACTTAAACAAGCTCATTTCCGCAAGGCAAAACAACATGGTAAAAGTAATTACCGGAATCCGTCGCTGCGGCAAATCATTTTTGCTCTTCAATCTTTTTAAGGAATACCTTTCTCAAAACGGAATTGATGAATCCCATTTTATAGAAATCCAGTTTGATGATTTTACTTTTAGTAAGTACAGAAATGCAGAAGAAGCATATAATTTCGTAAAGAGTAAACTAATAGATTCAAAGCAGTATTATATTTTTCTTGATGAAGTTCAGCTTTTGGAAAATTTTGAGGATGTCTTAAACGAATTTCTCCACATCCCAAATACAGATGTTTATGTAACTGGAAGCAACGCAAAATTTCTTTCAAAAGACATTATAACTGAATTTCGCGGTCGTGGAGATGAGATTCATATAAGCCCGCTCTCGTTTTCTGAATTTATGAGCGTGTATTCTGGTTCAGTTGAAGATGGCTGGAAGGAATACATCACTTACGGCGGATTGCCTGCGGTCGTGCTTCTAAAATCACCGGAAAAGAAAGCCGAATACTTAAAGAATATTTTTGCAGAAACTTATATAACCGACATTGTAGAACGCAATAAAGTTAGGAACACTTCAGAACTTGAAGACTTAATCAACATGGTTTCATCAAGCATAGGTTCGCTTACAAATCCTAAAAAAATCACGGATACCTTTGTAAGCAATAAGAAAAAAATTAGTCAGGAAACTGTAAAAAAATATCTTGAATATCTAAGCGATTCTTTTCTTGTTTCTGCCAGTTATCGTTACGATATTAAAGGAAAAAAATATATCGACACTCCTCTAAAATATTATTTTTCTGACATCGGATTACGGAACGCGCGGCTGAATTTCAGGCAGATGGAAGAAACTCACATCATGGAAAACATTATTTACAATGAACTTGTAATGAGAGGTTACAATGTTGACGTTGGAGTTGTTCAGATTAGCGAACGAAACAAAGTTGGAAAATCTTGCCGCGTGCAATATGAAATTGATTTTGTAGTGAATAAAGGTTTTAAAAGATATTACATCCAGTCTGCGTTTGCTTTGCCCGACAGAGAAAAAGTTTTACAGGAAGAGCGGCCTTTTTTGAATATAAGCGATTCATTCAAAAAAATCATCATCGAAAAGACAAATATTCATTCATACTATACCGAAGAAGGAATACTTGTTCTAAGCATTTTTGATTTTCTTTTAAACGAAAACAGTCTTGAAATATAACGGAGAAATAAAGCATGGGAAACTACATCTCCACTTGATGCGGACTTGCCGCAAACTTTTGATAAAGATGCATTTGATTCAAAAATCCACAGAGTCATGCCGCATTTTTTAAATTATTTTCCAAACTGACTGATAAATTCCTTTTTGTCGTTGATGCCGGTTTTTTCATAAATGCTTGAAATGTAATTTTCTACGGCGCGCTGTCTTATTTGCAGTTTTTCCGCAATCTGCATATTGGAAAAGTTTTGCAGAATTAAAGCCATCACCTGTTTTTCTCTTTGCGTAAGCGCGTCTGTAAAGGAATTGAATTTTACAAGATTTTCCCGCAATTCTTTTTGAACAAAAGTTTTTCCACTAAAAGCGTTTTCCATGCATTCTATAAGCTCGTCCGACGGCGCGTTTTTTGAAATATAGCCTGCCGCTCCGTTTTGAATTGCCGTCTGAACCATTCCTGCCGAAAAGAACATTGAATACACTATGATTTTTAACTCTGGATAAAGCGAGTGAAGCTTTGCAATAAAATCAAAGCCTGCGTCGTCGCCAGAAAAATTAAGGTCAGAAATCACAAGGTCTGGAAGTATGTTTCCGCCCGACAAAAGCGCAAGGTCGGAAAGCGCCGATTCAGGGGTACTGGCATTTCCTTTGCAAATCCAGTCAGATTTTTTTTTCGATGAAAGAAATAGTGCCAATGCGCAAAAGCTCGTGGTCGTCAACAATGTAAAATGTTTTTGCCATTTTTTAAACCTCCACCGTTATATGCGTTCCAAAATCCGGGGCAGAAGAAAACGTCACTTTTCCATTAAGAAGCTTTACCCTCTCACAAATATTGCGGACTCCAAAATGGGATTCCTTGGACTTTTCAAAAATGGCGGAGTTTATCTCTTTTACAAGCTCCTCGTCCATTCCGCAGCCGTCGTCAGAAATTATGATTTTAAGATGGCTTCGTGGATTTTTTGCGGTCATCGCTCGTGCCGAAATGGCCTTTGACAATGCCGCTTTTTGCCTGGCGGGTTCAACAGGCTCAGCCGCCAATGGGTTTCTCTTAAAAAACACCGTAACTTCTTTTGCGCCCGCGTGATTTTTTATATTCTGCAGCGCTTCCTGCACAATCCGGTAAATATTCAAAAGCTCGTCGGCATTCAAGCAAGAAAAATCAACATCGTTTTCCGCAATCAGACGGAATTGAAAAGATTCGCCAAAAATCTTTTGTGCAAAAACATTCACCAAAGAAAGCAGATTGTCTTTTGTAATGCTCGGCGGAGTCAGGTTGTAGCAAAGATTTCTGATGTTCTCGATATTTTGATTTTGCGTTTCAATAATTTTAGCCGCTGTGTCTTTATCAGAAATATTTTCTGCAAGAAGAGAAACATACCGCAAATTCTGCGCAACGCTATCGTGAAGCTCACGGCTGATTCTTTTCCGCTCAGCTTCCTGAATCAAAATCGAATGTTTCAAAAAGACTTGCGAACTGTAAAGCATTTTATCTTTTTCAAGCCCTTCTTTTATGTTCAAAACGACAAGAATCGCTCCGCCAATCAAAATCGTAAGCGTAAAATAAATGAAGAATACGTACAGTTTTTGGTGCGTGTCTTCAAGACTTGCGTTTTTGTCTTTAAGAAAGCTCATAAAAACCTTGTCCATTTCGTGAACGGCAAGCAAAATCTCTTCCTTATGATTTTCTTTTTCCAATATAAGCGGCTGCAAGCCTTCTGCCAGGGAAATGCATAACGCAATCTGATTCTGCACCGACTCTTTTAATGCCATGTCGTTATTAAAAGTTTTAGTGTCAAAGCACTTAAGCGTGTCGATAAAATACGCAAGCGAAGAAACGTCCTTCTTTTCGCAAAATTCGTTCCAGGAGTCGCAGATTTCATCCGTGTTGTAGATTTTATCTGAAACTTTTTGCGTGCAAGAAATGAGAAGCATGGTAACTGAAAACAACAAAAGGAATTTTTTCATATTTTCTATATCGAATCAAAATCAGCATACTGCCGCCGATTTTTACCCCCCCCCGTATATAATTCTACTATACAACTTGCTGATTCCAAAGCCCAAAAAAGTCGTAACCACTCTGTCTAAAATGGTAACTGGAATGCGGCCTATAATTGCGACAGTGGGGAAATTCATATATTTGTCGAAGGCAAAAATAACTTTGTTGAAATTCCATTTTATTTGGAACAAGCAATTCGCAAAATAATAATTTACAAAGCCCGAAACAACACTGCACGAAAGCCCGGCGACAACCGAAGCGGTAAGAATTGCATCAAAATGGCAAGTTGTTATTTCCTTGCAACCATACAAAAAAAAGCCCTGTTTCACATCAGCAAAACAGAGCTTTTCAGTTATACCTTGTCGGTTCAAGCCTGCCAATTAGACATCGGCTGGTTATCCCCTGTAAAAGTTAATCAGACATCCTGCCTGAATAATCTTAATGAAGGCAAAACAACTTGCATGAGCTTGAAATGCTTATCATTCGTCCAAACTTCGCAATCGTGTTTTATCGCAAGATAGGCAATCATTGCATCTTGAAAAGGAACTGCCAGACCATTTTTCTTTAGCGTAATAAACAGTTTTGAAAGTGAAATCCAGTCTTTTTCTGAAAATGAAAAGTATGTAAAATCATTGAGAGCTTCTTCAATTTGGGAAAACTGTTTTTCAGAATTGCTTCCTCTCAACAGTTCGGTTTTTATAACTCCGCAAGTGGCAATTTCATTATCCTCAAAGATTCTCGCATATTCATCATTCGGGTTGTCCCAAAAATCAATTATAACATTTGTATCGGCAAGAATCATAAAACGCTCGCCTCTCTGAGTTCTGTTACGAAATCACGATTCAGATGGATTTTTCCTGCCAAACCAAAGAAATTTTTCTTTGTTCCCGAAGATGTTTTTGTTACGTGCATTTCAGGCTGCTCAGCTTCCAGCAGCTTTATAAAAGCCGAAACCGATGAAAGCAACTGTTCAGGAAGAGCCTTAACCTGCTCAATTACAACATCATAAGACATTTTGCACCTCCTTGGAGCATTGTAACATGTTTTGGATAACTTCGCATTATATTCATGTGAAGATGGGAAAGTTTCATCATTGTATTTTATAAAATTTATTCTTCACTTAGCTTTTCAAGATTGTCAGCTGTGTAGACAGTTTTCGCCTTGCCATTCACCATTGTTTCTCGTACAAAAACGCATTGACCTTTTTTGCGTGTGTAAAAATCTGAAGTCAGTCTTTTAAAATAACCTCGTCTAAAATGAGGAGTCATCATCTTTTTGGAATCAGGGTTTTCAATATTTTCCAAAACTTTTTCCGCTATCGTTATCTTTTTTGAATATTCATTTTTTACTTGATTCGGAACACCGTCAACAACACACTCAGGAAATGTGTTCATATAAACTATTGTGTTGACAGCAAGATTAAAATATTCAATTAATTTTTTGGAATCTTCCGTTTTTTCTAAGAGCTTATATTGCTCAAACGGAAGAAAGCCTGCATTTTGACCTACCATCCATACAAAAACAAGTTTGCCATTTTCAGGTTTATATAAAAAACTGAAAGCATAACCTTTCATTCTATTTTCAAATGGAATATGAATTCCAAAATCAAGATGTGTAGTCTTTGTTCCAAGCCCTTTTACTTGACCTAAAGTGCTTATCATTCCATCCTCTTCCTGAGTTCCATTTTCAATAATAAATTTTTTAAGACCGTCAAAATCTCTTATCGGCAGACCAGCCAAGAAATCTCGCAACGACTTATCAACAAAATATAGATGGAGAAATTCCTTTATAGAATCAGCATAGAACAAATCAGCAATAAGAATATTTCTTTGCGTCAATGTTCCGTCAGGCATGAATGGATTCATTATCTGAGGATCAATCCATTTATGAATAAATTCTTTTGGAGACAAATTATTGTTTCTATTCGACTTGTTATAACTGTCCCAAAGTTCTGCAAGAGGCTGACTGTACCTGATTTTTTTTGCCATATAAAAACCTACTTCTTGTACGCTTTGTAAATGCCAGCAGGCTTTGTAGATTCTCCAGCAGGAACATTCGTAAAATCGTAATATCTTCCGTTGCCATCTGGCGTTATCACAAACGAGTACTGCCCATTTTCTCCCCAGTCCCATCTACGGTCTAAACCTTGCCTGCTGTAATGCGTAATTTCACCTTCATCTCCGCCATCATAAAGCACAAAACCATAAGTTGTTTCGCCTAAACTAAAATATCCGAACTCTATCAAAGTCTTTCCGCCAAAACCATAATCTTCACATTCCCAAGTCGTAAAACCAGAATCAGTATCATTGCTCGATATAGTTATAGCTTCATTTGAAGATGAATCAAAAAGGTGGATTTGTCTTTCGTTTGAGTCGCTGGAAAATACTCGTCCAAATAAAGTCGAATCATCAACCATTGAAGTTGTGGCACAAGATGAAAAAACTGTAAGAACAAAAAATCCAAATAAAGCAAACAATGTATTACAATATTTCCGCATAAAAATTCTCCTAGTCAATCTCACACACACAAATGGCTCTTCTGTAAAAAGAAGAACCATTTTCTCCCTTACCTCTTATCCCCTGTAAAAGTTAATCAAACATCCTGCCTGAATAATCTTTCGCTCGTCGTCGGTCATGTCGCCGGTCGCAAGGT
>ERZ1026780.1077-NODE-1077-length-19007-cov-7.842233_pt1 | contig 19007 bp, 24 predicted proteins | sample MGYA00380126_ERZ1026780 | MGnify/ENA primary metagenome ERZ1026780 (study PRJEB33269, sample SAMEA4719762) | human gut metagenome | biome: human-associated habitat; feature: organic feature; material: feces | place: Cameroon | collected 2013-10 ... | reverse complement strand
GCTCTATGGCGTTGCACGTTACGCTGTCACCTAAATTTATTTAGGACAATATTGCGTTCTAACGCCTAATTTTCACAGATTTTAGGCGTTTTTTTGGCTCTGCTCCAAAAAGTCACCAAAGTTAATAAACCCAACCTCAAACTGGTTGGCTTATGAACGAATTAAACTTTGGAACATTTAACTCGCTGTATGACTTCTTCACAGCTTTCCCAGATGAGGCGAGTTGCATCGCCTTCCTCGAAAATAAACGTTGGGAGAATGGAGTGGTATCGCCTTATGACCCCACCTCAAAGGTTTATCGCCGTGGCGATGGTATGTACCGCTGTAAGAATACGGGCAAGAATTTCAACGTGCGTGTAGGTACGATATTTGAAGGAACAAAACTGCCACTGCGTAAGTGGTTCATGGCTATCTATCTTATCTGCAATCACAAAAAGTCTATATCCGCCACGCAATTAGCAAAAGATATATCCGTGACATTGAAAACCTCGTGGTTTCTACTTCATAAAATCCGCAGAACATTACATCACATCCATTTGGAGAAATTAGACGGAGAAGTTGAGTTGGATGAAACCTTTATCGGAGGTAAGAATAAAAACCGACACGCTAATAAGAAAGTCAAGAACAGTCAGGGCAGAAGTTTCAAAGATAAAGTTCCTGTTCTCGGTATGCTTCAACGTGGTGGAAACGTGATTTGCAAGGTGGTAAAGGACACCTCCGTTAAATCTCTTACACCGCCTATCCTCAAAGCAGTAAAGCGTACTGCAACGCTCTTTACCGATGAATGGTGTGGCTATGATTTAGTTCGTAAACTCTTCACCACGAAAATGGTTGACCATGGCAAAGGTCTGTACGTTGTCGGTGACGCTTATACTAACTCTATTGAGGGATTTTGGGGTAACTTCTGCAAGCGTGTTGTCAACGCTATTTACAACTGGGTTAGCAAGAAATATATGCAGCGGTATTTCGATGAATTTTGCTTTCGTTACAATTCCCGCAAAGTTTCTAACGCTACGCGGTTTGAGATGGCGATAGCCAACTCCCAAATCCGCGTAACGCAAAATCAGATAGTAGGAAGATGAAGCCTAAGAAGAAAGACAAGAATTATATACCCATACTTGACCAGCCTATTGATGAAGTGAAAAAGCCTATGGGCAAACCCGTGGATTTCGGAAAGGTCATTGCCGATATTCTACCTAAGAAAAAGAAGTGACTATATATGGTTTTCGTGAACAAGCCATATAATAGTTTCTACCACGGCATCAAGAAGATTATTTTGCGTTGTTTCAAACAGATTGTCTTTTTCGGGGTTCCAATACACAATCCTATCTGCCGCTGTCATCATTAGGCAATATTCAACCCGCTTTTCTTCTATAAACGGAGGTAGCAGATTTACCAAAGCCGATAGCGACCACGCTGGAATACTATTGAGCATTCCGCTCGGTAATGTGGCGTTAAACAAGGCAACTCGTGGTTCACTATTTCTGCGGAGAATATAGTACAAATCTGCCGTGCCTTCTGATATACCAAGTTTAATGAGCATTTGGGATTGCTCTACACTTGTGCAGATAGGATTAGTTCCCATTCTCGTTTCCCTCCCGAAGTTTCTTTTCAAGATACTCACGCATGAGTTCGTTTGTTCGGTCTTGCTCGGCTTGACGTTCTTCCTCTTCCTCTTTTTTACGTTGCTTACGACCTGCGTCCAACCAACCAATTATACAACCCACAAGAAAGATAACGGCAATGAATGACAAACCTGTGGCGGGGTCAATATTCGGAAAGAATAAGAGCATGAAAAAGCTGTAAATTCCAGCCATCATCATTCCGATGAAAAACGAATAGAGAATTTTCATATGGCGATTTTACAAGAGTTCTCCGCAGGCATCCAATTGGAGAAATTTTCTTACTTGAGTTATATATAGAAAAGTGGGCTGCCATCCTTGCACTCTTGTAGGTATCGCCAAACACCTGAATACACGCACGGATAGGCAGCCCACGTTATATGAGCTGTCACCGTGCCTCGTGTATTCTTAGATGAGAATTGGCGATTTCACAAGAAATAAGGCACTTCTCTGTTATTTCAAACTTTGTCTTCTCTAAGACGGTGCAAAGTTAGCGAAAATTTTGTAACTTTGCGCTCTAAAACAGAAGACTATGACAGAAGATTCAATTCAATTACTTATAGGCATCGGCCAAATTTTGGCTGTTGCAATAATCCCTATTATTATTTGGTTTGGAGGTATCAAATATCAAAATCGCAAAGCCAAGCGCGATGCGCAACTACAATTATTCCTTAAACTAATGGCTAATAGAAAAGCGACTCCAATTACCAAAGAATGGGTAGATGCTTTAAATACTATTGATGTCGTATTCCAGGACAATAATAGTGTCAGACACGCCTGGAGAGAATATTATGATAGTTTGAACGTTCAATCACCGCATTTTCAGCAAAATAATGCTTTTCTGCTTGATTTGCTATCTGAGATGGCGGTGGCCCTTGGCTATAAGAATTTGAAACAAACTGAGATTGACCGTTTCTACTCTCCAAAATATTTTGGGTCTCAAATGTCTCGCCAAGAAATTTTATTCCAAGAGAATTTGCGCGTTCTAATGCACTCAAAGAGTATGTCGGAGAGTTTAACTGAGGAGGAATTTGCGGCTCACCAAACGGAATTACTTCAAAGGACGGACACAATGTAATCATCTCCAATCCTCCTTCCCTTTATCCTCTTTCATCAACTCCCTAAAATACATTTGAAACTCTCTCCGATTGCGGAATTTCCGCTCATCAACCGTTATGCCAGCTATTTGGGCAAACTTCCGAATGATAATCATGTCTGTGAACGGAAATTTTGAATTGCGTTTCTGCTCGGTTATGATATGACCACTTGTCTTATCGCTCTTTCGGATAATCGCTATTAGCTGAGTGAGAAGTGCGATTGTAGCCGAATTTCCAGCACTCTCGCCACTCGTATTCGTTTCGCTAATATCGTATAGTGGCGGTAACATATCCAACGAAAGGAATGCCTCTCGAAAATGCGTCTGCCCATCAATATCTCCGTTGACCGATATGTCGGTACTGCCATCGGGGTTCTTATCCCAACGGATTGTTATGCTTTGCTTGTTCATTAGTTAAATCTTTGTTAAAATTCCGCTTTTAAGCAGAAAACTTCTGCTTGCCTGTTATAAGGTAGAAAAAGGTAATTGCTATGACCGAGCAGACCAAATCCAATAATGGACGAAGAAGTAAAACGGCTTATAAAAGCCAAAATGATTCAAGTTAAATTAGGGCAACTCTATCGCGCCACCGATGAACACGGAAATATCGTATGGCGCATAGAGCAAAAGCCCATTATCAAAGGATAAATCTGCTGCGGTCATAGTTGTTACTTATCCTATAAATACGATAACTTTGAAATTATTTGATATTATATATGTCAATTTGTCAGACCTTAAATAATGTTTTGGCATGTTAATGACATTAAACGTGACAACACTGACATTGGCACTAAAATTGCGATACGATTTATAGTGCCATCGGTATTCCGTTATGCTTAAAGTCTTTTGTGGATATAACGGCAGTTTTCAACCTATCTTCCTGTGATTAAGATGGCGGAGTTCCTTCCGTACAAAAGGGTAATAAACATTGTTAATTATAAATACGCAGTAATTTATGAAAGTCAAAAATATCAATGGCTCAAGTAGATTTGCCAAACCGACAGGATATAACTCTTGGCTTGATTATTGGGTTGCACAAAAGGGATACAGACCTACTTATTGTTCTGAATCGTCATGTCTTGGAACACAGTTAGTTGGTGCTCATGTTCAAAAAGTTAACAGCACGGACCAACAGTGGTATATTGTGCCTTTATGTAGCTCTTGTAATCAAAGAACAGACACGTTTGACGTTCCTGCCGACAAATTGGTGCCTGTTCCAAGCAATCTTTAATAGAAATTTGTATTCTCACTCCAACCTTGCTGCAACAAGGCCATGAGTCTAACCAAAGTCACCGTCAGTTTGGCACTATGGCGGTGGCTTTTCTTTATTAACTTTGTACAATTATAACGCTCGTTGCGGTGGTTTTATTATTGTGCAACTCTGTTCGGGGTAATTTCGTATAAAGTCACCATTCCAAACACTGTTATGGATATAGGTAATTGCGCTTTCGGAGGATGCTCAGAACTGACTTCCATAAACATTCCCAACTCCGTTACGACTATTTGCAACTGGACTTTCTACAATTGCTCAAGTTTGAAATCCATTACTATTCCAAACTCCGTTACGGCTATCGGCAAGGTAGCTTTCTACGACTGCATAGGGTTGAATACTATTACTATACCAAATTCCGTCACGAATATAGGCGAAGAAGCTTTTGCGGGCTGCACAGGGCTGAAATCTGTTTCAATCCCTGAGACTGTTACCAATATCGACTACAACGCTTTCTCTTTCTGTTATAATCTTTCATCAATAAAATGCTATGCCTACGAGCCATCTGATTGCAAAGGAAATGCCTTTAATGGAGTTGACATAAGCAAGTGCCGTCTATTCGTCCCCCAAGGAGTCCATCGACAAGTATAAGGCGGCGGAAGGCTGGAAAGACTTCACGCATATCTCGGCTATAGAGGATATGGTCGAGGATGACTGATACGAACGCGCCCCGGCTTTTGGTGGAATCCGGGGCGCATTTATCAATAACGAGGGTTATAGACGTCCACGAATACCATCGGTAATATCGTAATCAGGCTCTATTTGATTATTAGACTCGCACTCGTCTAATTTATTTTCAAGTTGTCGTATTTCCTCATCTTGTTCGATAATAATGGCCTTGAGGGAATCAATATCATTCGGCAATTCGCGGTCCGAAAAGTCAGGTTCAAAAAGCAATGACTTGGTTGTATCTATGTCCACCACTTGTGTGGTATCATTCTTTCTATCTCCACAACCATTACACATAAAAGCTGCGGACAAAATCAGAACAATTACAACAGACTTCATAATCGGCGGATAATCCGACTCTCTTGTGTGTAATAGTTACTTGACGGCGGGGAAAGGCATGGTGTGGGTGGCGGCGTAGGCGGGATCGAAGATCATGTTGAGGATATGAGCAAGGCGGAGGCCGCCGCGCAGCAACTGTTCTTCGATGATGGGAGCGGCCCATGCGACATCATTGTAGGAGAGCTTGGTGCCTTCGGGATATTTTTTGTAAATATCAGCAGCATAAGCCATTGTCTGCTTAGCCCAGTCGTCGAGAGTACCGGCAATGACAGCGGCTTGCTCGTCGGCGGACAGGCGGTCGAGTTGCTGCTGCCACTCGGTGTAGCTCCATTTGTGAGCGCCGTCTACCAAGGCATTATCCCAAATGGAATGCAACTTATTGTCGCGGCCGAAGTACTTGATCGTAATGCGGTTGCCGCCGAGGTCGGTGGCATGTCCCAAATGCAAGGGCTGATGCAGATCGCCCACCACATGCACCAATATCTTGAGCGCCAAAGCCGGATCGGGGCACTTAGTGACGCCGGTAAGGCTCTCGATTTGGCCGCGTATTGCAGTAACGGCATCGCCGGAGGGATTGGCCGGAGCTTCTTCATAGCGCACACCCTCATCGATGTTCTTATAATGCCAAGTCTTGGTATATGCATACGGCTGCGTATGGCTGGCGTTGTCCAGCCAGTTAGCCCAATAAACGATGGATCTGCCGTTGAGAATATCGTTGATGGCGGCGGTCGTTGTGGGCGTCAGATGCTGTTCGGCGATATACGCAGTCACATCGTGGCCTTTTTGCCCCCAGCCAAAAGCGGCGGAGATGCTGAAAATGATAGCCGAAGCGCTAAAAAGCAATTTCTTAAGATTCATAGTAATAATTATTATTTTTTTGTGATTATTGTTCCGGTTTACCGGTTCGCGGCAGGCGTATGGAGAAGGTTGTGCCCACTCCGGGAGTGGAAGCGCTCACATATATGCGTCCGTGGTGGTATTGCTCGATGATGCGCTTGGCCAGCGCAAGCCCCAGTCCCCAGCCGCGGCGCTTGGTAGTATATCCCGGATTGAAAACAGTCTTGAAATTTTTGCGTGGGATGCCGCGACCCGTATCGGCCACGTCCACCACTACATCGCCATGGTCTCCGGGGCGACAAGAGACACTGATTGCCCCGTGTCCGTCCATAGCGTCTACGGCATTCTTAATCAAGTTTTCCATAACCCATTCGAGCAACGGTGCGCACGCGCTGACGGGCATGGACACCGGGGCATATTCGGCCGTAAGGCTGATACGTCCGCTGACACGCGTCGCCATATAGGACACAGCGCTGCGCACAATGTCGGCGGCATCGGCAGGTTCCATTTTCGGTTCCGAGCCAATCTTGCCGAAACGCGACGCTATTGTTTCCAGGCGTTTAACATCCTTGTCCATCTCGCCTACAGTATCGGCATCCACGCCCATCTCGGGCAGCAGCTCCATCCATGCCATCAGCGACGAAATGGGCGTGCCCAGTTGGTGAGCTGTTTCCTTCGAAAGGCCCACCCACACCTTATTTTGCTCGGCTTTTTTGATTGAAAGCACCGCGTAATATACTATCAGCAGGAATATTATCATCACCACCACCTGAATATACGGATAGTAGCTCAGACGCTTGAGCAGAGTAGAGTCTTCGTAATACAGATGCTGATTTTCGCCCGGCGCGATGGCTATATCTATGACGTTCGGGCCGTGCGACAGTGCCTCGAGCCGTCCGTGCAGATACTCGGCATTGCGCGGCGACAGGGCCAACGGATTGAGCGTATCTACCGGTTCGGGCAGGTCGAAGTTGCGGTGGTTGAGTATATTGCCGGCGTCATCGGTCAGCAGCACCGGAATGGTCGTATTGCTTTCGATTATACGCAACAGGAAGTCGATATCTATCATCGGCGGCGCCGGAGTGCCGGAGCCGTCTTCATCCTGAGCCGTCATCTGCTCGACGGCGCTGAACTGGTTAATAATTTCCTTGGTTGCATCGGCCCAAATCTCCATACGCTGCCGCTCTTGCACGGCAAGATCCTTGACAAGATTATTGGACACATACAAGAACAGCGCCACGACAATGGCGGCCGTCAGCAAGAACGCAATCTTGCCATAGCGGCGTATATCGTATATATTGGACAGATGCTTCATAAGCGACTATTGCAGTAATAGGTACGACAGCGACAGCAGGGCCAGCAGCACGGATAATCCCTTGGCTACACCGCGACGCATACACAAAGCCGCCAGGGACACGACCGTTGGAACGGCGTATGCCACGATGGCCTGCTTGTCCACATAATAAGCCAGGGCGTATAGTCTTTTATCATCAACGGCGCAAAGCGCAACGACAGCCAATATGCACAACAACAGAATATTAGCCAAAACAGCCCATACACTATGCCTGCGCCGAGGTTGCGGAATAATTGCCGTATGCTCGGCATCGCTGAACGATGCGAAGAATTCGGCGACAGAAGGTGTGCGGCGCGTCATATCGTAAGCCATAGCACGCGCTATGGCCGCATTGGCATACGGCGGGATGGTCGGCACGCTGATGCTTTCGGGATGGTCGCGCACCTGCTCGGGTCGCGGCGGAGTATTGCCCGTGAGCATCTTGACCGCCGTGGCTGCCAGCGAATACACATCACTGCGCACGCCCGGCTCGGCTCCGCGTACACTCGCGTATTGCTCGGGAGCGGCGTATCCGTGGCTGACGGCTGCCACCGTTCGGTCGTTGTCCGTGACTATGCCGGACGGGCCGACACTGCGCGACAGGCCGAAGTCTATCAACACTATACGTCCGTCATTGCCCATGATTATATTATCCGGCTTGACGTCCAAGTGCACTATGCCGTGGCTGTGCAGGTAGGCCAAGGCCGAGGATATTTGGCGAAGGACATCCACCGTAGCGGCATATTCCAAGCTGTGGCGACGCACAACTTCCTTGAGATTTAGGCCGCTTACACGTTCCATCACCATATACGCCGTGCCGTTGGCTCGAAAAGTATCATACACGCGTACTATGGAAGAATGATGACATCGCGCGATGTTATTGCTCTCGCTGATAAAGCGTTCGCGCAATTTTGCCACCATGTCTATATTGGATAGGTCGTCCACAATGAGCATCCCGGTGGCAGAATCGCGGCGACAAAGATCCGAGGGGAACATCTCCTTGACAGCAAAGATATTACCCTCTACATCATCTGCCGCATACGTTATGCCGAATCCACCTGTCCCGAGTACGCCCCTTATGGTGTATACATGGTTGTCGGCGCCATGCAGCGTCGTACCTTCGGGAAGCGCATCATCGTTGCCAAACATTGCGTATCAATACGTTAGTGCAGTAATATCGTATCGGATGCACGACGTCCGTGCATCGGCTGACGACTTATAGTGAGGCGATAGAGGTGCTTGCCCATGACAAATGTATCGCCATCGGCAATTCGTACCATCGTCCCCTCGGGGAGGCGTACTCCGTTGACAAAAGTACCGTTGGCGCTACCGGCATCACGCAACAGCACTTCCGTTCCGGAGCTCTCGTTGCGCACGGTAATCACCGCCTGACAGCGGCTCATATAATGATCCGGATCGTCAAACAGAATTTGAGCACGTGGCGTAGCAGTGCGACGCCCCACAGTATTATCGCCCGGCAGGAGGTTGTGGCTCTCGCCCGTATCGACATTTTCGAGCGTAATCACTGCCACGGGCTGCTCGTGCAAGCGCATAGTAGCCTGAGCCGAAGGCTTCTGTGACTGCGGCGGCAACGATGGCGACTGCAAAGGCGCTTGCACCGGCTGTCGTGTCGAGTCGGCAAGCACGCGCGGGCGCAATTCGATGAAGTCGCGCACCATGCCTCGCGTATGGCAGTGCGGACACTCTATGGGTGCGTCCTTGTAATTCGGAAAAACCTTAAAGGACAGCACCTTGGCGCAATCCTTATTGGGACAGCGCACATATGCTTTTGTCGGGTCTGGCGTCACTGTCTTGGGGTGTGTATAATACTGTTATACAAAGTCGGAAACATCGGCGTTGTTATCAAAGTCGGACATATCCATGTCGTTGTTGGAGAAGTCCTGATCGTAGCCGGTTGACGGATTGACCTGAGCAATGTCATTTGATGCATATTGGTCGGCAGCGACCGTGCCGTCTTGGCTTTGCATGCTACCTTGTATATCGCCAACGGTGATATTGTATTCGGAGATGTTGTGCATCTCGTCCTCGGATATTTGGCCGTCGCCATTGTCATCGTGCACAAGAACATCCATCACCTGATCATTGTCTATGTCCACAAGCATTGCATGCTCGCCGTTGATGTCAATTGCTGCGATATTGATTTGGCTGCCGTCCTCGCCCTGTACGGATTCAAGACCGAGTATGCGTACCTCGTCATCGTCTACTGTGTCTACCTGCACCATATCGTGCTGCACATTTTCACTTTGACCGTCGTGCGTATACTTATCCGTGGTTTCGTCCACGACGGAGTGGTCGGTATGGGCTGCTCCGGTATTGGAAGAAGCCTCGTTATGGCTGCCTCGTATGGCTGCGATCTCAAAATCGTGTCTTTCCTGAGCACTCATACCGTCCCATTCGTTCTTGTAATAGGTACCGTAAACCCGTCCGTGCCATTCGAAGGCACCGCCGGCACCCACCTCGGCACGCGCTGCGGCAAACGCTTGCGAAAACGACATATTATCGTTAACCCCTGTCGCTATAGGCGGCAATCCGGATTCCGTCTCAGTAGTAGCCGCTGCGGCTTGTTCCTCAATCACGGCGGCTTCGGCGGCACGTACTGCATCTTCGGTCGTATCCGCCGACAATACAGGATCATTTTCAGAGACCACATAAGCCGGATCTACAGCCTCGGTAATATTGTCTCGGGTGTCAGCTCCGTCCATCATTCCGGGGGCGGCGGACACGCTGTCCGTAGCGGCAACGTTACCCGTTGCCAAATTCTCTTTGAAGGAGGATGTATCGTTGTTCATCTTGCTAAACGTTTTATACGGTTGTATATAGGCATTGTCTTGTCTGTGGCGTATCATTTCGCACACGCACACTGCAAAGGTAGTATAAACCGCGGCCGCATGTCAAGCATCGGCACGCATAAAGGACGAAATACCACGTTAAAATGACAAAACGTCGCAGCTCTTCACTGCAAAGATACATACTATTGCCGAAACAGACAAACCAGACATTCATGTGTCTTCATGAACAAAAGCAATGTCCGCCGTATGATCAATTATGCGTATATTTGCATCACAATAAACAACACGATCATGAGAATTTCAATCCAAAGCATAGCCACAACATTGATATGCACCTTCGCGTCATTATACACAAGCGCTCGCATGGTCGACCACGAACCGGTCGGTGTAATACCTTTCTCTATTGCAGAGGATAATCGTATATATGTCACCGCCTTTGTCAACGGCTCGGACTCACTTAACTTCCTCGTCGACACAGGCGCTTCGTCAATCGTTTTGAACACAAATTCACCTAAGCTCAAGGGATTTATACACAACGGCGAAACGACCCAAAACTTAGGATCTACCGGAGAAAACGACATCGAATACAGCAACGACAACTCGGTCGATATAGGCACAATCCACTATGACAAAGCCGGATGTGCGCATATCCCCTATCCACCCGAGTATTGGGACGGCGTTTTCGGCCTGAACGGGTTGGCCGCATTCAACATCGAAATCAATTACGATGACTTCAAAATATATTGCTATGCCAAAGAGCCCTTGGAAATTAACGATCTCAGGCATACTGTATCGATTCCCTTCATCTACAAATACAACGTACCATTCATCAAGCTGCCTGTTAGGATTAACGGAATACTTCATAACCTTACGCTTGAAGTAGACACCGGCTCGGACCGCGTCATCGACCTGAACACGCCTTTCGTAAACAAGCATCGGCTCCTTGGCACACAGAAGCCTTTTGCCATTTCGCACATAGCAAGCTCGGATGGCGGAAGCGGAGAGCTGAAGAACGTGTTTTTTGACGAAGTCATCGTCGGCCCGTTCATAATGCCGAAGGTCGCAGGAGCATTCTCGACACTTACCGCCGGGATGCAAAGCAAGGAAGACATCGATGGAATGATCGGCAACAATTTCTTAAAGCGGTTCAACATGCTTATCGACTTCAAAAGCGACATATTGCACCTACAGCCTAACAACTTCTACTACACGCCTTTTTATAACTTCCTTGTAAGATAGCGCCAACTCCTCAGACCAAGGCTACCGCAAGGTGAAACGTCCTGCTCAGCCCGCTGTACACCCATACACTTTTCCTGATGCTAAAGAGGTGTATTCCAAAAAAAAACACTATCTTTGTGCCAAACTCAATGTTCCCTTTGTTATACGATACATAGTGGAAACATTAGATTTTTATTCCGCGCATATTTACAATTCTAAGATACTTAGCATTTGTCATAATGATAACTTCCGCTTCATTGACCAACTACGGTCCCATAAGCCAGCTTAAAGTTGAAGGCTTAGGACACATAAACCTACTAATCGGACCTAATCGTTCGGGGAAAACCATCTTCCTTAAGGCTTTATACTCAGCGATTAGGACAATTGAGCTATATCGGCGCGGCAAGAACATTGAGAACGACAAAGAGATATTATTCAAGAAACTATACTGGACTTTCCAAACAGACAGGATTGGCAATATCGTACGACGGCCCGACCAAGGCAGTTTGTCATTCAGCCTTGAAGAAGATGACGGCAACACGTTCAGCTATTCGTTCAGCACGTCTGCCGAGAAACAGATAGTGAAAGTATCAAACACATGCCTTCCACGTGAGACAAACTCCATTTTTCTGCCTGCCAAAGAGACGCTGTCACTGATAAACACCATACTCCATGACCGTGATGAGCGCCAATCGTTTGGGTTTGACGACACATACTATGACCTCGCCAAAGCCCTAACGCCTACTTCAAAGGGCAAAAACATCAAGGTATTCAGCAAGATTAGAGAGACGTTGGAATACGCTATCGACGGACGACTTATATTTTCCAAGGAAAAGCAAAAATGGGTATTCAAACAAGGAAACATAGAGTTCGACATTTCGCTCACCTCGGAAGGCACAAAAAAAATCGCAATATTCGACACGCTTTTAGGCAACCATTTCCTATCACGGAAATCGATAGTATTTATCGACGAACCGGAAGCCGGACTACACCCAAGCATGGTAATCGACCTGCTTGGCATCATCAGCCTTTTGGCCAAAGCCGGTATGCAATTCTTCATTGCATCACACTCATACTTCGTAATCAAGAAGTTATACCTGATTGCACAATCAGAAGGCATATCAATCCCAGTAATCTCTTTCGGGAATTGCCCTGATGACGAAAGCATCCGGATTGAGGACTTGAAACACGGGATGCCGGACAACCCAATAATAGACGAATCCATCAAACTGTATCGGGAGGAGATGAGCCTATGACTGTTATCCACGAGTCCGGCATGGACTTCAGATTTGACGAGGACAACTGCTTCCTGATTGAACAGGATGATGTCGCCAAAAGACCCAACGTAAAAGCGTGCGAATGTTTGGCTTTCATAGTAGCTAAGAATTGGTACGCCTTCATCGAAGCCAAAAGTTCAGCCCCAAGAGAAAAGGCATGCGACCTCGGCAAGATTTCTTATGACGGAGGAGCTATAGATAAGTCATGGAAGATTCTGACAAACTTCGATAATTTTATCAGCGACATCTGTCAAAAATTCGAGGACTCGTTTTCTGCATATCACGCACTTCGCATCGGCTATCATGGCAATGAAGCCAAAAAGCGCATTCCATCCGGCTGTCGCGGACTCTCTAACGCGAATGTGCGGTTTATGCTGATTGTCAACGGCCTCAACGAAGAATACTGCCAACCTGTCAATGATGCCCTAAAGAGATGCTTTCGGCACTTTCTCAATGCTTGGAACATCCCCGACTGTTCCGTCAAGACACTAAATGCCGACAGTGCCCGCAAGAATGGCATCCTTGTCTCAGTTTCAAATTAGCGGTAGCCCTAGCTTTTTCAGACAACAGTTGCTATCGATAACATCAAACATCATTTCATAAAAGGCAACGTTACAATAAATAAAAATCGAAGAGATAATTACGGACATGAATCGCGAAAACGCAATAACTGGTATTTTTATCATAGCAGGAATCCTTTTAGTAATCTGCATATTTACATCTCGGGTTCACTCAACGGACAATATAAAAGTAGAAAACAAACAAATTACGCTACTAATTGACTACCCAACAATTGGGGTTAGTGAGATTGGAAAGTGGTCTTGGCCCAATTTAGATAACGCACTGGCTGATTTATACGACCAATTCCACGGCTTCAGAGCCTTTTTTCTTAGATTTGCAGCGTTTTTTCCAGACAATAACATGTACACAACCTATGACATCTGTTTATGCATTAGGACTCCCGTGACAGATAAATATGGGAACCAATCATACCAATACAGCGACACATACAAAATTGCATCTGTCGTCGGAGAAGAATTAGAGAAATATGTAGATGTCTCTTTTTTAGACTCAGACCTGAGTATCAGTAAAACTGCAAAAGATATTGTAGACAGACAGATGTCAGCAGCCTAGGATATCCCTAAAGCTGAACGAGTCCGTATACTTATGAACGATCTTGATTAAGCGAAACCAATTTGCCATAGTAACCCAATATACCACACCACCAACAAAGCTCGGTTAACTTTGCCGTATGAATACCGTCAAGGAAATACGCGAAGGCATTGTCCGCAGCCTGACGCCGCACGTCGGCAAAGACGAGGCGGAAGCCATGGCTCGCATCCTACTCGAAGATGTCGCCGGAGTGTCGCGCACCGACGCCGTCATCAATCCCGGACGCATCCTCGAAGACGCCACGGCGGCACGTATCGATGCCGTAGTCGGGCGAGTGGCCAAAGGCGAGCCGCTGCAATATGTCCTTGGTGAAGCCGTATTTATGGGTATGCGCCTGCGCGTAACGCCGCACACCCTGATACCGCGCCCCGAGACTGCCGGGCTGGTGGACATTATCACCGACTCTTATTCAGACGCCAAAGACCTGCAAATCATAGACATCGGAACCGGCAGCGGGTGCATAGCCATCGCATTGGCCCGCGCCCTGCCCTATTGTGCCGTAACGGCCGCCGACATCAGCTCCGAAGCGCTCGCCGTGGCCTCGTACAATGCCTCGGCTCTCGGCGCATCCAATGTCAAGTGCATCCGATTGGATGCCTTACACCTTCCGACGCCGGCAGCGCCTCTCTACGACATCATTGTCAGCAATCCGCCGTACGTCACCGTCGCCGAGAAGGCGGATATGGACCGACGCGTGTTGGAGTACGAACCGGGCACGGCTCTATTTGTCCCCGATGATGACCCATTGCGCTTCTATCGCGCCATCGCCGTTTATGCGCAATCAGCGCTACGCCCCGGCGGTTCGCTGTATTTCGAAATCAACCCCCTGTATGCCACCGATATGGAACATATGCTGCGCTCTCTCGCTTTCGAGGATGTGGACATCCGCCGCGACTATAGGGGCAAAAAACGTTATGCCGTATGCCGTTGTCCCGAAAAATAATCACTTCGGAAAAAGCTCTGGCACGCCTCGAGGAGCTGTGTGTCCGCGGCGAGCGTTGCGAAAGCGAATTGCGCACAAAACTGCGGACATGGCAAATCGCCTCCGCCGATGCCGACGCCGTCATCGACAGCCTGCGGCGACGTCGTTTCTTTGACGATGCTCGCTTTGCTCATGCCTTCGTAACTGACAAGGTACGCTTTGCGCGCTGGGGTCGCATCAAGATATCTATGGCACTGCGAGCCAAGCGTATAGACCGCGATATAGCCGCCGAAGCCTTGGCCGAAATCGACGAACGCATCTATACCGAGGCTTTGGAAGCGGTCATCGCCGCCGCCGTGCGCCGCATAGGCGATGAAGCGGCACATACCTACGAGGGACGTACTCGCGTATTCCGCGCCGCCGTCAGTCGCGGCTTCGAAAGCGATATTGCGGCCTCGACCATACGTCGACATTTAGCCGACAGGCGCGACTAATCCCCACCCCCACGAAGGAATCTGCTCGTTACTGCTCGATATTGGATGCCTCGAGCGTCAGAAGCGTTGTTTTGGCAGCAAGACCGCCGGCAAATCCGGTGAGCGACCCGTCGCTGCCTATCACTCTATGGCACGACACAATGATAGATATCGGATTGGCTCCGACGGCAGCAGCGACGGCCTGAAATCCGCGAGGACATCCGGCCGCATGCGCCACGGCACCGTATGACATCGTCGTCCCATACGGTATCGTTGTCAGAACATCCCATACACGATGTTGGAACGGCGTCCCCACGGCGCCAAGTTTCAAGTCAAAGGCCGTGCGCTTCGATGCAAAATATTGGTCCAACTGAGATACCACCTCAGCCATAGCCGCTGACTCCGGATCGTGGACTATCGGCCCGACGGCAGCGGCAAGTTTGCGCATATTGCAGTCATAATGCCGGTTATCTATCCAGTCGCAAAGGCACAATGCTCCGGTCGTGCTATCGACACCGAGCATCAATCGGCCCGCAGGCGAGGTGTATTGACGAGTATACAGCATCAATAATCGTCGTCATCAAAGAGACCACTTGACGAAGATCCGAAACAGTCGGAGTCTCCCATGCCGCCATAATGATAATGATCGTCAGGATCGTCCATCAAACTGTCGTGGTGCGTGGAATGCCACGGGAAACCATCGTCCATGCTATTATGGTAACCTCCTATGGGAGGGATCACACTATTGTCATTGTGGTGGCAGCGGTGGTCTCCAAACAGCCAGTCAAAGATGATTAAATCTCTAAGTAAACCCCAAAGTGACATATTTGCTTTGATTATAGTTTTACGTCCGGCGCATTATCTGCGCCTTTTATCACTGCAAATATACACATTTTCGAGCATTTGCACGGCACAAACCTCAACCTTTTTTTCGGCCTTGACTGCCGTCTCATACGCCGTTATACGGTATGGGCACAATTCCCGAGAGCCTAAGCCGACGAGACTCGTCAATGCAAGGCAGAACCGATTGACGGCTACTTTTGCGACATTAACGCCTCGTCTATGGCACGAGACAATTGATCCGGGCAACTGGTGCCCTTGACGCCGCATTGGATGCCGTGAAGGCGACGCGAGACTTCGCGTGCGTCCATGCCTTCTATCAAAGAAGACAAGCCGCTGAGGTTGCCCATGCAGCCACCCGTGAATTGCAAGTCGTGTATGCGTCCATCCTCGATTGAAAACTCGATATTACGCGAACATGTGCCGTGCGGTGTGTATGTATATTTCTGTTTCATTGTATCGTAGTATTTATTCTTCAGCTCTTATAAATTTGACACCCGACATATCCCATGTATTTGGACGTGCCGTATCTGCCGAAGCACGACACGACACATCCGCAGACAAAAAAGGTCGCCGACGTGGGTGGGATGTGGGGTGTCGGCGACCATACCGAAAGTGTCTCGCGACACGTTTCGAGTTGGGGATGATGGATGTGTGCTCGAAGTGGGACTCGAACCCACACAGCCGGTAATGGCCAAGGGATTTTAAGTCCCTCGTGTCTACCATTCCACCATTCGAGCGTATGTCAATGTTCTGCCGTCACTTTCGTTACGGCCTCGCAAAGGTAGGCATTTTATTCCACTCCACCAAACACCCTTTCACAAAAAAAACGCAAGACACGCGACCCGATATATATTCGAGTATATCGGTACTCCGACCGGCCTCCTCATTTTGTCCTAATCCTCGCAGATGTTATTTACTCGTTGAGTCAACCGGATGCAGACGGTACGGTCTGGCTTCGCCTTCGCCGCCGAAAGTGCGCTTATCATTCTTGCTTTGGGGAAGTTGCGGACTTCACAAGTCTGCGATATGTCTTTTCGTGGAGATACTGAATCAGCGGGCCGCTGATGCGATAATCGTTATTGTGTACGGCTATTTCCCAGTATATCGGAGTGTGCGACCTCGGCAACGTGTTCCATATATATCTGTACGTTTGGACTATTGCCGAGTCTTGCTTTGTGCAATACACGTCGCATACCTCCTTTTGGATTACGACGGCTTTGCCTTTGTAGTACTTGAAGCCGGTAAAGTTGAACTTGACACCACGCTCGCGCAAGTACTGCGGCTCGCTTACCAAGAGCGAGTCCGTATTGCCATTTATTGTTGTGACAAATAATATCTTGCTTTCGCTTAATTCTGCGTAGTTGATCGTTGTAACGACATCCTCTATAATCGTTTCGAACGCCGAGTCGTTGAAAGCGACTTTGTGCAACGTATCTACACGCTCTACGTTATATTGATGATATCCGTTTCCGATTGCTTTACGTGATAGTGTCCCTTTTGCCGAGACGAGCAAAGTGGATACTATGGCCAATATGAATATCGTCTTTTTGACGCTTATGATATTTTTGTATGGTCGCATGGTCGGTCTTGGTTGGTGAAACTATATTCGGACGATGCTTGCAGTATAAGCCATCGTAAATCAGCCTAATCACACATCTCGGGTACTATCCTTCGATATAAGACTTTATGGCTTGATTTATCGACTGCCTAATGCGTTTCCGAAATTGAATCTCTCGCTTCAAGTCTGCGGTATGTCTTCTCTTGGATATACTGAATTATAGGGCCGTACAGATGATAATCTTCATCGTGTCTGGCTATTTCCCAATATATCGGATCATACACCTTCGGCGCTGTATCCCAGCTATACTTGTATGTCTTGGTTATCGTCTTATCTCGCATTGTACAGTAGGCGTCGCACACTTCCTTTTGGATTACAATTGTTTTCCATCGACATTTTATAAACCCGGTGAAATTGAGCTCGGCTCCACGCTCGCGTAAGTATTCGTTTTCACTAACCAAAAGCGAATCAATATTACCATCGACTGTCGTAACGAACAGCATTTTGTCCCGGCTTACTTTTGCGCCATACATAGTCGCAATAATGTCGTTATCAAGGATATACTCAAGCATCGGGTCATTGAAACTCACCTCTTGTAGCGTATCAACGCGTACGACGGTATACTCATAATACGTTTCTCCCCAAGACTTTATCTCTTTTCGCGACAGTGTCCCTTTTGCCGAAGCAAACAAAGCGGATATTACGGTAGCGATGAATATCGCCTGTTTTATGTTTATGTATCTCATCTTAGTGCAATGTTTGTTATCGCGTTTTAGAAAAACAAATCAAAGTGTTACGGCTTATTGTCTCGTGCCTATATTAACAATTACTCGGATTTGTCTGCATTCTCTTTAATTTCGTCCACGTTCTCTTTAATATAGAAGACCGAGGGACGACCGCCATCGTCAATTATTGGCGTTCCCTTTGTGTATCTGTAGATTACTACATCAAATTCGATATTACCTTTTTCATCAGAGAATGCTTCGATGTATGGCCGCATACTCTTATCGAACAAGAAACACGCTTTGTCGTTTTGACAATATCCGATGAATTCGAATGAAAAGCTATGTACTTCTGAAAGTTCCAATAAATGTAATGCTGTGTTTTCCGAGTCAACAATTGATATATCATACACAGCATAATATACGTCCTTGTCTTTTCGACCTTTAGACATGCGATTGATTATGTCCCGGACTTGCCGATTGTTCAGGCTCACTTGAGGCAGCTTGTATGAAGCATGAACTTTCTTGTCTATCCTTCGTGCCATCGGAGCCAATATCGATTTCGGTTTTTTCTTTGTATGTGTATTTGTTTTTGTGTTCCTTTGCTTCGTGGCTGTTTCTGTTGCCGCACAGGCGTGCTGTGACAATCCCGCAGGAAATATTATTAGGAATGTCAAGACTAAAGCTATTTGTCTCAGAATAAGTTTCACCTCTTTTTTTGATAATAATGGAATGGATAATAGTTGGTGTAATTTCCGGTATTGCCATCATAGACTTTGTAGATATCCATGCCGGTGGGGTCGGTGAAGCGGAGGGGGTTGGCGGCGCAGTGGGTGTAGGGAGAG
>ERZ1026780.1073-NODE-1073-length-19043-cov-6.472088_pt1 | contig 19043 bp, 17 predicted proteins | sample MGYA00380126_ERZ1026780 | MGnify/ENA primary metagenome ERZ1026780 (study PRJEB33269, sample SAMEA4719762) | human gut metagenome | biome: human-associated habitat; feature: organic feature; material: feces | place: Cameroon | collected 2013-10 ... | reverse complement strand
TAACTTTTTTCTCTCACCGCACTTTAACACATTGATACCCACTAAGAAATTTTTTACTCAAATACCCGCTTCACTCGCCATTTCTGTCGGTTCCTAGCAATCCCTCTGACAATTCTATTCCCCTCCAAAAGGGTTTCTATGGCTATATTCGCTTCTTGTGGGTAATTTGGTGCAGTTATTCGATGAACAGCTACCAAATAAATTGTTGGAATCACTCTCCTCAATTTCGTAAGGCGAGTTTCAATTCGCTATACTATATAAAGGTGTTCTTATATGTGATATGGCTTTTGGAGTTATCGCCTTGTCTTATATACCCCTCTTATCTATCGATGTAAAGTTATCGTTTTTGGTTTCAACACAGGATTACCCCTCTCGTTCATTCATACACTCCATGGATAGTAACTTGAAAATAAACCAATCCTCAGCCCACAGGTGAGGATTGGTAAAGTGATTTCTGCCTTCTAATGCAAAAAATGGAGGCATCGACACCTCCATTGCAAGTTTCATTCAAACTCTATCTTACCGTGTTGACCATCGATGAAATTGTTATGCTTTTTGTGTTGCCACCGGTATAGTCTGCACCAGTATAATACCCGTTGAAGTTATCCCCGCCTGTTATTGTTCCTCCATAGCGGAATGTATATGTACCAGCGGTCAACTCCGGACTTGAAAACAGAAGTGTCAATCCTGTGTTGCCTCCCGGACCACCACCGTGATTTCCTCCGGGACCGCCACCCGGATTCATGCCTCCTCCTTGATTGGATATTACCGGTATTCGGAAAGTCAATATAGTATCTCCGAAAGCGTTAACCACACAGATCGCACTGCCACTCGAAAGACCGGAATAAATCAATGAGCGTTGTGTACAAACACTTGCGGTCGGCGTAAAGGTCGAACCGCCTATACCGACGATTGTTCCACCTGTTATGGTGAAGGTGTTTTGGTTGCAATCGAATCCTTCTTCCGGTGCTGTTGTTCCCACTGCTATTGTCAAACCGCCTGTAACGGTCAACGTACCGTTTGCATCTATTCCATCATTATTCGAGCCATGAGAATATGTTACTCCTCCATCAATCTGTATATGATTGGCAGCATTGATACCGTCATCATAAGTATCGATAACATTATAGCCGCCTTTCAAGAACAAGGTATCCTTGCTCTCGAAGCCTTCCCCTCCGTCAACCGTTGAAGTTATGGTATTGGTTCCGCTATATATACATATTACCCAAAGACTTTATCACTTTCGGATTGGCGTAGTCCGCATTTTCTCCGGAGCCTGACACATAGAACTTCTCGCCAGAGGTCGATGCCGTCAATATCAATTCACCATCATCGGCACCCTCCATTCCGACTCTTACAAAAGAATCGGCATTGACACATTTGCCACCGACACCCGTTGCACTCATAGTAATCGAGCCGGCGAGCAAATTGATGTCGCCATCTGCCTTCATACAGGAGGAAGTATAAGAATCCGTCGTTCCGGTCGTATCGGTATAAGTCGCACCCGGGCTTGCAGAAACAATATCGACAGTACCACCTGTTATGGTTATCGCACCATCGACTTTATGCCTCTTCCTCCATAGTTCACTGAAGGAATATTTATCGTAAGACTGCCGGAACTCATGATAAAATCCCCGTCTGCTCCTATTCACGCACAATATGTCGGGTCATAACCGCTACCCAAAGTATCCCAAGCAATGCTGCCTGTAGGATTGATGACCACCGTCGCACCATCAATCTCTATATCGGTATCGCATTTCAAACCCTTGGAGGCATCAACCGAATTGTTCACAGTAATGCTTCCGCCATTAAGTTTTATGCCGTTATCCGATGTTATACCGTTTTTCTTCAAAGCGTTAATCGTCAGCGAACCCGAACCGTAGAAACAAGCCTCGCCCTTACTGTTTATGACAGCCTTGCCGCTGCTTGCCGCATTATCCGTCAAAATATTCTCACCAAGCAAATACACGGAAGCCTTCTTATTCTTCGAGAGTTTTATAGGGATTGTCGTTTGCGAAGTCAGATTCAAAGAATTCAAATACAAATTGAACTTCTTATCCGAAGACAAAAGCAAAGAACCATTTCCGGAACTACCCGACAGATAATAATTTACATCCGACAGTTCCGCAGTCGTCGTTATGCTCACATCGGCACCTTCAACCGAAACGATAAAATTCTCATTGCTTATCGATGTTGAAACGTACGCAGTATCGTTATTGTAAACAATATAAACATCCGCATCATGGCTGTATTCACCGGAAAGGAACGTTATGGAATCTATATTGTCTGTCGAAAACACAGGATTTTGTGCATTCTCATCAAACAACATCATGCTGTTCATTCCTGAAGAGAATGCAAGACTGTCCGTTGAAGTCGTGCCATTGGAATAAACGACGTTTCCGCCATTATGCACCCGTATCGTATGTTGAGCATAGTCGGGAACGACAAACAGAATGCACGGCAATAAGAATATCAAGCCTCTTAATGTTTTCATAGCTTTACGAATTTTAGCGTTTGACCATCAACCCTGATGAAATACACTCCACTCGGAAATACCGAAACATCGATTTTATCACCGGAGTTCATACCATTATACATCATACGACCGTCCATGGAGAAAATCCCCACTCTTGCATTCTCAGCATTGGCAATCTTTACCCAATCCCTTGCCGGATTGGGATAAACCATGAGCAATGCAGCATTATCCGCCTCGGTCATACCGGCTAAACTTCGGAAATAAATCTTACGAATATCCTCTATGACAACAAATGCAACCAATTCGTATGTATCATCTGTAAGATACATCATTGCATCATCGAACGTAACTTTACCGTTTGCCAAAGAATACGTTCTCTACGTGCCATCGGTCAATTCAACAACCATGGCATGCTCCTGAGCTTTCATTCCGACAGCCAGAAGCAACAAACATGTAATTGCGAAATACTTTCTCATAAACATCATGCTTTAATCCTTTTATATTTAACGAGTACAAATATACAACAGAAACGTTGCGAACGCAATAGTTCAAAAAGACTTTTCGACGAAATTTTAATCCATGATATTCCTGCCGTGGAACTACACAAAAAAATAAAAAAGCACCGGCTTCTGACTCGAAGACCGGTGCATGCAATGCTTATCGTTTAATCTTCTATTTTTCTTTTTCCGCAGCAGGCTTGGCTATGGATTCTCTCATCTCGGTATCGGCTTTGATGTTCTGCATTTTGTAGTAATCCATTATGCCGAGGTTTCCTTTGCGGAATGCTTCCGACATAGCCATCGGCACTTCGGCTTCTGCCTCAATGACCTTTGCTCTCATCTCCTGTGCCTTCGCTTTCATTTCCTGCTCCACGGCAATAGCCATTGCTCTACGCTCCTCCGCCTTTGCCTGTGCAATGTTCTTGTCGGCATTTGCCTGATCGATTTGCAACTGAGCTCCGATGTTCTTTCCCACGTCTATGTCTGCTATATCTATGGAAAGTATCTCGAATGCCGTTCCCGTATCCAAGCCTTTCGAAAGAACGAGCTTCGATATGGAATCAGGATTTTCCAAAACCTCAGCATGCGTCCGTGCAGAACCGATTGCGGTAACTATACCCTCACCCACACGGGCAAGAATGGTCTCTTCTCCTGCTCCTCCTACGAGTTGCCTGATATTCGCCCTTACCGTAACTCTGGCTTTTACTATCAACTGAATACCATTGCTTGCAACGGCTGCAACGGAAGGCGTATCCAACACCTTGGGATTAACAGACATTTGCACTGCATCCAATACATCTCTACCTGCCAAGTCGATGGCTGTGGCTGTATTGAAATCCAAAGCTATGTTCGCCTTATCCGCAGAGATAAGAGCATTAACGACGCTGCGAACATGACCTCCTGCCAAATAGTGAGCCTCCAAAAGGTCGCTGCTTAAATTCAAGCCTGCTTTCTTAGAGTTAATCATTGCATTGACAATGATTGCAGGCGGCACTTTACGCCAACGCATAAAGATAAGTTGAACGAGAGATATTCTGACCCCGTTCAAAACGCATTGAAACCACAGATTTATAGGTACCAAATAGAAGAATACCAACAGCAGTACGAATGCCAATACGATTATAAAAATAATTCCGCTCATGATGATTTGATTATTTGGTTATTACTTTTGTTTATTTTTCTTGCTCTCTTACTCTTACTTTATTCCCGTCTATTGCCTCTACAATAAGAGGTGTATTCGGTTCAACGTATGAAGTCGAGGTATAAACCTCCAATCTTTGTCCGTTTATTTCTGCCATTCCCATAGGTGCCAAACGAGTTATCGACATACCTTCGTCGCCTATATGGATTTCCGTCTCTATGGTATTGACCTTGGAATCTATTTCCCTGTTAAGTGAAAAGCGTTTCCATGTTTTTGTTCTGAGGGAATATACCAATAATACAATGCAAATGGCAAGCGAAACGACAATGGAAACTACACCATACACCGCACCATATTGCATAAACACCTCATAAATACCGTAAATCAGCAAACCCACTCCGCACAAGCCCGCAATGGTTGTGCCGGGTATTGCAACCAATTCCAAAACCAACAAAGCAATTCCGCCCGTCAACAAAAGTAAAATCAAAAACACGTCCATAGAATTATCGTTTTTCAGGTTTATTCTTTCTTTTTACCGAACCTCCGCACTAAGTTCCCTTTTCAAAAGTTCGGAACACATCTGTTTCAACTCGTCATAGCTTCCGTGCTTAACGGCACACAAACCCTTATAATGGATTACGTTCGTGCAATTAACGGCTTGTTGCCTGTTCAGTCTGCATATATGTTGCAAACAATCTATGACGTAATCGAAAGTATGGAAATCGTCATTGAAAACAATCAATTCGTTTCCACCCTCTTGTTCACAAAGCAATGATAAGCTGCCTTGCGTTTCCGTTGAAACATCATGCCTCTCCATATCATTCTACATTCTTTCCGGAACCTCTATTCCCAACAAATGCATAGCCGTCTTTATCGTCGAACCGACGAAATAAGTAAGACACAAACGCATTTGTCTCGTATCCGCATTCTCTTCTCTCAAAATCGGAGTGTCTTGGTAGAAAGCATTGAAACTCTTTGCCAAATCGAAAACGAAATTGGCAATCAATGCCGGCGAGTAAGTGCTGCCTGCCTGTCTGACAACGGCAGGAAATGAATACAAAACATTCAAAATCTCCTTTTCCTTGGCGTTGAAAGCAAAATCTCTGCCGAGTTGCAAGGATTTTATGCTCACAGCCTCCTTCTCCTCTGCTTTACGAATAATGGAACAAATCCTTGCATGAGTATATTGAATGAAAGGGCCTGTGTTTCCGTTGAAATCGATGGACTCTTCGGGATTGAACAACATGTTTTTCTTCGGATCGACTTTAAGAATAAAGTACTTCAACGCACCCAATGCCAACTGCGAATAAAGTCTGTCGGCCTGCTCCTGCGTAAAACCATCGGTCTTTCCATGCTCTTCGGTTTGCACCTTTGCCGTTTCCACCATTTGTTCAATCAAATCGTCCGCATCGACCACCGTCCCCTCTCTCGATTTCATCTTTCCGTTAGGTAATTCCACCATTCCGTACGAAAGATGGTACAAATCCTTTGCCCACGTCATTCCGAGCTTCTCCAAAACGAGCTTCAACACGGCGAAATGATAGTTCTGCTCATTTCCGACAACGTAAATCAGCCTTTCAGAGCCGAAGTCCTCATGTCGCAAACAAGCCGTTCCCAAATCCTGAGTCATATATACCGAAGTGCCGTCCTTCCTCAACAACAACTTCTCGTCCAAACCGTCTTTCGTCAAATCAATCCACACGGAGCCGTCCTCCCTACGATAGAACACACCTTTTTCCAAACCTTTGTTGACAAGGTCTTTGCCCAAAAGATACGTCTCCGACTCATAGTAAACCTTATCGAAGTCTATTCCCAACTTGGCATACGTTTCTTCAAAACCCTCGTAAACCCATCCGTTCATCTGCCTCCATAAAGCCAAAACCTCTTCGTCCTTTTCCTCCCACTTCTTCAACATGTTCTGAGCCTCCAACAATATCGGAGCATTTTTCTCAGCCTCTTCCTTTGGCATTCCCTTGGCAACCAAGTCGGCAATCTCCTGCTTGTACGCCTTATCGAACGCAACGTAATACTTTCCGACCAAATGGTCGCCTTTCATGCCGCTGCTTCGAGGAGTTTCTCCGCCCGAAAACTTTTTCCAAGCGAGCATGGACTTACATATATGTATGCCCCTATCATTTACGAGGTTCACTTTCTTGACCGCATAGCCGTTCGCTTTCAATATCTCAGCAACAGACCAACCCAAAAGGTTGTTTCTGATGTGACCCAAGTGCAAAGGCTTGTTCGTATTAGGGGAAGAATATTCTATGACGACAGGCTTATCGCCTCTGACAGCCATGTAACCGAAAGTCTCATTCCTGAAATTTCGTCCGAGAAAGTCTTTCCAATAATTTTCGCTTACAACGAAATTCAAAAATCCCTTTATCACATTGTAACTCTCCACCCATTCGCAAGCGGAAACGACAAAATCACCTATCTTGTTCGCAAGCTCCACAGGATTCTTGCAACCGCACTTCTGCATGTAAGGAAAAACGACAAGGGTGAAATCTCCCGTAAATTCTTTCTTGGTAGCCGTAAGAGCAATGGTTTCAGGAGCAACAGCAACACCGAATTCCTTGTTCAAGGCTTCCGAAACCGATTTCTGTATCAGTATATCTATCATTTCAAAAACAATTAGTCTTCAACGTCGGTACAATCGACCGATTTGCAAAGGTAATAAAATTCTTATGACTTTCCTATGCAGAAACATAAAAAAAGCGTTGCCCCTAAGAAAGGAGCAACGCCCGATATTGCAATGAGACTACCGTCGATTATTTTACAATCAACTTTTTCGTCATCATCTTGTTACCGCAGAATATTCTTACGAAGTAAGTTCCGTTATCCAAATCGGAAACATTTATCGTAGTGTTCTCTGAACCGATTGTGGCATTCTCATATACCTTTTGTCCCAAAACGTTCATCATCTCTATTCTGTCTATTGCAGAAGGAGCAGAAATGCTTACAACGTTCTTTGCAGGATTAGGATAAACGCTTATGGAAGCCATATCGACATCGACCAAAGAAGCCATAACGCCCTCGGAAGTAAATCTTACAGCAACAGGAGTACCTTGTTCGTTGTTACCGTTGTAAGGAACTACGAATATACCATATTCTTCACCTTCTTCAAGCGGGTCATCATCGATGTTTATATTTTCAAAGAACTGGCGTTGAGCGTTACCGTCAACCACTTCAAATATTGCTTCATCTCCATATCCGTTTATTCCTGCGAAATAAGCATAGTAATAGTAAGCAGTTTGGTCGTTCATGGTTGTGCTTATCGTAGCGGCACCGTCAACTACTTCAACGCTGACAGCAACCTCTGCCAAGCCGGAACCACCAAGAGATTCGGTTGTGAAAGTTGTAGGAGCTATCGAACTTGCCGTACCGTCCAAGTTATAACCTATGGCATATACCTTGTAAGTCGTTCCCATAGTCAATCCGTTTAAGGGACCCGACAATTCAAAATATTCTTTGGCATTTTCGTTTTCCAAATAAGCCTGAACGTCGGCATCGGTCGTCATTCCACCGGCTTGCAACTGAGCGTCCGTTGCTATCAAATAATAGTAGTATGCGACTTCACTGTTAGGAGTGATTGTCAAATCGGCAGAAGCCGCTGTAATGTTGTTAACAGTAACAGTCATTACAGGAGTACCGGTACCGCCTATTACCGTTGTGGATACAGGGTACATTTCAAGGTTGGAATATTGTCCATCCAAGTTTGCAGCCAAAGTGTAAACATTATATATAGTACCCGGTGCCAATTTAGTAATATTTCCGGCAAGAGTATCGTATACTTTTTCATCGTTTTGAAGCATGTATGACATAACAGAATCTGCCGTCCAAGACATGGAAGCTACGGTTGCAGAGTCTATGATTGTATAATAATAATGAGCAACCTCGCTGTTCGGAGCGAAAGAAACGTAGAATGAAGTTGCTGTTACGCTGTCGGCAGGTATTTCAACCGTTACAGCAGGCGTTCCGTGTCCACCGACGGTTTGAGTAGCGAATGAATAAGTTTGAATACCGTCCGTTACACTGTCGATATTGTACGCCAAAGTGTAAACAGTGTAGTTTTCATTAGGGCTTACCGTCAATTTTCCGGCACGTTCAAAGTAATTCTTTGGTGCTTGTGTCGTGAAGTAATTCATTACGGAGTCATTGTTCCAGTTGTCGGCAGCAAAGTCTGAATCTTCATATATCAAGTAATAGTAATAAGAGGTCGAGGCATTAGGTGTCATCGAGATGTAAACGGAAGATGTCGTAATGCTGTCAGCGGGAACATTAACCGTTATTGCTGCATTTCCATGGTCTCCGAGCACAGGTGCAGTGAAAGGCACCGTGAACATCTGTGCAGTTTGATTTGCGTCAAATGCAACAATGTAAATATTGTATGGCTCTCCCGGAGAAACCCAGCTTGCATCCATAGTTACGGTTTGAGTACCTGTTGCAGGAGTTTCCGCATTGTCTGCAAGTGCTGCAACAGCATCTGTTTCCGTCATTCCAAACATTTGGAACAACTGCACATACTGTGCAAACTCCTGATTATTCGGATCGGCTGCCATGTAAACATAAGAAGCCACATCCGAGTTAGGAGTGATGGTTGCTGTTACCTCGATGTTAGCGAAATCTACCGCAACATCGGTAACTTGTACGCTCATTGCCTTGGCTTGGTTCAAGGTCAATTTCTTGATGTTGTCTTTGTCGATGCTTTTCTTTGCGACGTTCAAAGTTCTCACTCTTTCCGTCTTCTTAGCATCTTGCTTATCGTTATTCAAACGATAAGTCTTTTGTGCCATTGCTCCGAATGTCATTACAAGAGCAAGAGCCAATGTCAATACTTTCTTCATATACTTATGATTTAAATTGTTTTCTTTCAAACCCTTTTTCTATTTGGAAAAACAGAGCCGTTTCAGCATGGAAACGACTCCGATATGTTTTTCATTGCTTTCCGAACGGAAATTATTCAACGACCAATTTCTTTGTTGCCACTCCGCTTTCGGTGTACATCTTTACGATGTAGTTACCTGCTGCAAAGTCGGAAGTATTCACCTTTATGTTTATGGAGTTTGCGTTAACGTCGCTTGCAAACACAAGTTGTCCCAAAACGTTTACTATCTCGACCTTGTTAATCGACAAAGAAGAAGCCAATATTACTTCGCTCTTTGCAGGATTAGGATAAACATAAGACAAAGAGTTCAACTCAACGTCAGACAAACCTGCTGCACCTTCAACAATAGGGAAGATAAACAAATCGCAATCTTGTTGATATCCTGACATCATAGTTACCCAACCATAATTGCCTGCGTTGTCAACAATGCTGTAAGAATAAGAATTTTCGCCTGAACCACAACCGAAAGTAGTAGAAGCAATAACCAAAAGATTAAATGGATCATTTTCTGATTGAACATTAAGCTCGCCTGTTTCAACAACACAAGCTACGCTGCTCGCTGTTACAGGAGATGAGAATGTTATAGTTGTAAAATCTTCTACCAAATCAGTTGCCTCTACGCTACCCTCAGCCAATACGGAAGAAAAATCAGAAGACATCAACTGTATAGGTATATTTTGTTCAATCGGAGTCTCAACCATATTAACTATCAAAGCTGCTATACCCAAGATTTGTACGTTTTGACCGAAGTCGTAAACCTCTGCATACTTCGTATTACCATAAAGGTTTTGACCTGTACAATATCCTATAAATTGACCTTGGTGTTGCGCTTTATAAAATTTAATGCTGTCAAGCGTTGCACAAGATTCATCGAATTGAGTGTAAATGTCCGTTGATTTAGGTGTTTGAACATTGATTTTCTTGGAAGCCAAAGAAATTTCGGCATCACTTTTCGTTTGAGCCATCACGCCCATCGATAGTCCTATCGCAAGGACTGAAAGAATAATTCTTTTCATTTCTGTTGAATTGTTATTGTTAATCACTATTTTGGCTGCAAATGTACGTCTTTTCCTCCACATAGCAAGAACTCTGCATGCTTTTTTGTCGATTTTTTCGTACTTGCATTCATTTTCAAGTCTTTTCGATATGCAGAATTTTGTCCTGCTGTTTTCTATTTCCCGAATGATGACATATTTCCAATCATTTGTTTTCCTTATCGTTCGACAACTTCTCGACAAAACGCCGTTCCGCTGCAACGAATCTGCGTTCGACGAAATTCTTCAGGCGTGTCAATCACAGCAAAGCGGCGTTTTGTTTCCGTTTTTGCAAAAGGCTGTTTACCCAATCCGTACAAGTGAAAGTTTTCAAGCCATCTCCATGGATTGAAAACGTGTTTCCATGAGCTGTTACGATACTTACGTTCAGAGATTGTTTATAAGGCTCTTCACAATACGACTCATCTTGTCGCCTGCCTTGGCAACGCCTTCCAAAACCTCGTCATGAGTGCATTCTTTCACCTCATCGGGTCTGAAAACATTGCCTATCACACTCATGCCAAGCACTTTTATTCCGGAATGAGCGGCAACGATTACCTCCGGAACGGTACTCATGCCCACGGTGTCGCCTCCTATGGTTCTGAAAAAACCATATTCGGCAGGGGTTTCATAGCTTGGACCGGTCGTTCCCACATAAACTCCTTCCTGCAAAGGAATACCGTTTTGTGAAGCGGCGATTTTGGCATATTCTCTCATTGTTTTGTCGTAAGCGTTGTCCATCGAGGGGAAACGAGTTCCGAATCTCGAATCATTAGGTCCGATAAGCGGGTTGGGCATAAAGTTTATATGGTCTTTTATCAGCATTATGTCGCCCACATTGTACGTCGGGTTTACCGCTCCCGAAGCATTGGTTACCACAAGCAGCTCTATGCCCAAGGCTTTCATCACTCTGATTGGGAAGGTTATCTGTTGCATGGTAAATCCCTCATAGTAATGAAAGCGTCCCTGCATACACATTATTTCTTTACCACCCATGGTGCCGAAAAGCAGCTCTTCCTTATGTCCTTTCACCGTGGAGACAGGGAAATTCGGTATGTCCTTATATGCCATTCGGCTTTCCAGTTCCATTCCTTCGGCGAAGTCTCCCAATCCGCTGCCCAATATGACTGCCGTTTTAGGCTTTATTGTCGTGCGTTCTTTGAGGTATTGTGCCGTTTGTTCGATTGTTTGATACATATACATTGATTTATTATTGTTTTCAGCGATTCGCAAGTTCGAGGATAAGGCATTGCCTCCACATCTATGGGAAGCACATAAACATCTGCGGGAAACGAGCCTATTCTCCCTGCGTCTTTTTCCGTTGTCAGCAAAATGCTGTCCGCTTTTCCGAGCTTTCGGAACCGGTGCAAGATGTGAAGACGGTCTCTTTGCGAGAAGTCATGGTGGTCGTTGTAGGATATTGTGCCGAGCAGAAGGGTTTTGCTTTTCAGATAGCTTACGATATGGGAATTATTCGATATTCCGGTAAACAGAACCACGCTGTGTTCGGACAGCTCGACCGTTCGGTTCATATCGTTTATATGATATGGCAGTCTGTAACGTATTTCGGAAAAGAAAACTCTTTGATTTGGCAGAGGTTTCAACCTATCTACAAAATTTTTTCTGTCCGTCTCTTCAAGAGGAGGGCATTTGGTTACGACTATGCAGTCTGCCCGTTCGTAGCCTCTGCGATATTCCCTGAGCAGGCCGAATGGCAATACCCTGTCTTTGAAAAAAGGGCAATTGTATTCGGTCAACAATATATCGAAATCCCGAGCCGTATATCTGTGTTGGTAAGCGTCATCAAGCAGAACAAGGTTTATGTCAGGGTATTCGCTCTCTATGATTTCAACAGCCCTGTTCCGATTTTCGCAAACAGCGAAAAGAACATCTGGAAACTTCTTAGCCATCTGCAAAGGTTCGTCGCCGAAGTCCTCTGCCCTACCATGCGGCTCGACAAGCCTGTAGCCCTTCGTCTTTCTGCCGTATCCGCGTGAGATGACGGCTATATTATATGACGAAGAGAGCAATCGGAGCAAGTATTCGACAAAGGGGGTTTTTCCCGTGCCGCCCGCTTTCAGGTTTCCGACGCTTATCACCGGTATGTCATGAGAAGTGGTTTTCAAAATACCCTTATCGAACAATCTGTTGCGAATATGGTTTATCAGTCCGTACATCATGTTAATTGTTACAGTTGCTCACCCAAAGATATAAGCCGTCGAAATAAGAACAATAGGTAAAGAGAGACCTCTTTGCAAGACTTCCCTGAATGGGCGAGCCGTCGTATGAAATATATTGCGAATTGCACTTGGGGCAATGCAGTATGACGTTATTGGTGGTATCGACTTCCAATCTGCCGTGGCAATCCTTGGCTACGCAAGTGCGTTCGAATGCTATGAACTCGTCCCAACTGTTACGGAAAATGACAACGCCTCTCGCTCCTCCCTCGAAGTATTCCCAGCCTCTGTTTCCATAATTGAGATTATAGTATTCCGCACTGTCGGGGTCTATATAAAAATTCACGTATGCATAATCGGGGTAATCCTCTTCGCATGACGTGAATGATATAATGCTCGAAAAAAACAGTATCGGAATAATTCTTTTCATTCTCTCTTGTCGATAAGCGATTCATGCAGCGGAACGCCGCATGAATCGCATAAGGCATTTATCGGAGAACGCTATTGAACGCTGTATATTGTGGTAAGGCAAACGTCTCCGACCATTTTCAAAGTTCGTTTGTCGATATAGTCCATATTATCCTTTACCGTATGCCAATAAGGGAAGAAACTGCTTGCCGGGTCGTTCTGTACAATATCTATCATCGGTATTTTGGCATAGATATTGACCCATATATGGTCGTCCATTATCGGATAGGTTTTCTCGCTGACGAAGACATCGGAATAGCCTTTGCTTGCGGCAATGTCCCACACCTTGTTCATTATCGAAGAGGCATATTCCATGGATTGTGCTTCCTTCGTGAAACGCGGATTGCTGTATCCGACCATATCCAATAGAATTCCATAGTTGGCTTTGTAGAAAGGAATATGGAGATTTTGCGACCAATATTGAGAACCGAGGCACCAATCCGTTTGATCTTCTATATCCGCATCGACAGCCCACTGCGGCGAGCCTTGGTCTTCCAAATCGAAGAATATTATATCGATGCCTTGCGATGTCGGCTTTTGCTTCAACACTCTTGCAATCTCCATCAATACTCCCACACCGCTGGCTCCGTCGTTCGCTCCGAGTATCGGAGTTTTGCGATTGGCAGGTTCGGGGTCTTGATCTGCCCAAAGACGGCTGTCCCAATGGGCTCCGAGAAGCACCCTGTCCGTTGCGTCGAGGTTAAAGGAAGCAATGATGTTGCGTCCCTCGACTTCCGTCTTGTCCCATAGGCGGGAAGAAAATTCCTGCACATAGACTGTGTCGGCATAGCGGCTCATGAACTCTATGATGTAATCTCCGCAGGCTCGGGCAGCCTTTCCGTTCGGTATTCTCGGGCCGAAGTTGCATTGTGTCTTTACATAGTGGTAAGCACTGTCGGCATTGAAATCCGGTATCTCTATCTTGGTATAATCGATTGTCTCCGTCGGTGCGGCGGTTTGCTTTTTGCATGAAACGAATGCGAACATGGCAAGTAGCAATAAGCCGCATACATGTATTTTATGGTTCATTCTCATCTTCGATATGTTTTTTCGGGTTACTCCATCGTCCAACTTGCACCGTCTTTGCCGTCTTTGATTACAATTCCCGCCTTTGCCAGCTCGTCTCTTATCATATCGCTTTTAGCCCAATCCTTGTTCGCTCTCGCCTCTTTGCGAAGCGACAGAATGACTTGCATCAGCGAATCGACGATGTGCATGGAATTATCCGCCTGTTCGTTTTTCATTCCGAGTATATCGTTGAAAACGATTGCGAAGTTTTCTTTCAATGCTTGCTTATCGGCTTCGGTTACGGTCTCTTTCTTATCGGCAACAAGGTTTATGAGACGTGTTATCTCAAAGAGGTGGGCTATAACCATCGGGGTGTTGAAATCGTCGCACATTGCTTCGACGCATTTATCGAATAAAGCGGGAAAATCCACGCTCGACTTATCCGATGTCGGTAAAGCATCGATGTTTTTCTGTGCTTCGAACAATTTCTTCATTCCTTTCTCGGCTGCGGATAGTGCTTCGTTGGAGAAATCCAATGTGGAACGGTAATGTGCCTGCAAAACGAAGAAACGTATCGTCATAGGGCTGTAAGCCTTATCCAACTTGGGGTGTTTGCCTTCGAAGAACTCGTTCAAGGTGATGAAATTGCCCAAACTCTTGCCCATCTTTTGTCCTCCTATGGTTATCATATTGTTATGCAACCAGTATTTGGCAGGTTCGCAACCGAAAGCACAGACGGATTGGGCTATTTCGCTCTCATGGTGCGGGAATAAGAGATCCAAGCCCCCTCCATGAATGTCGAATCGTTCTCCAAGGTACTTTCTGCTCATTGCCGTACACTCCAAATGCCAGCCGGGGAAGCCTACGCTCCACGGAGACACCCATCGCATGATATGTTCCGGAGATGCTTTCTTCCAGAGTGCGAAATCGGCAGGATTACGTTTCTCGCTCTGTCCGTCCAATTCGCGAGTGTTTGCAATCATCTCGTCGATGACACGATTGGAAAGTATTCCGTATTTATGGGTATCGTTATTGTATTTGTTGACATCGAAATATACGCTGCCGTTGCTTTCGTAGGCATAACCCTTTTCCAATAGTATCTTGACGATGTCTATTTGCTCCATGATATGCCCCGTAGCCGTCGGCTGGATACTGGGACGAAGCACGTTCATTGCGTCCATTGCATCGAGGTATCGCTTGGTGTAATATTGTGCGACCTCCATAGGTTCGAGCTGTTCCAGCCTTGCTTTCTTGGCAATCTTGTCTTCGCCTGCATCGCTGTCGTTTTCCAAGTGTCCTACGTCCGTTATATTTCTCACATACCTCACTTTATAGCCCAAGAATTGCAAGAAACGAAAAACGGTATCGAATGTCAATGCCGCCCTTGCATGACCCAAGTGAGCGTCTCCGTAAACCGTAGGTCCGCAAACATACATGCCCACAAAGGGTGGGTTGAGCGGTTCGAATTCTTCTTTCTTTCGCGACAAGGTGTTGTAAACAACCAATTTTCCTTTATTCATAATTACTATTCTACTTATCTGTTACTATCTTTATTCTTCTGACCATCACGCCGACACAAAGGCTTGCTATCGCCATAACGAGCAAAAAGACGCTCATTATATCGAATGCTCTCAATTCGACGGGAAAACTATCCACCACGAAGCCCGTCGTGCCTATTTTTATCAATCCGAATTGCTGTTGAATGAAGCAAAACAAACTTCCTATCGACAATCCGGCAATGCAACCGCAGGCACTCAGCACCATGCCTACTATAAAAAAAATTTTTCTGATGTTTTCCGTGCTTGTCCCCATGGAAGAGAGTATTCTTATATCGTTCCGCTTCACCATTGCGAACAATGAAACCGACCCCATGACATTGAAACTCGCTATGAAGACGATGAAACCGAGTATAAGATAGACTGCAAGCCTCTCTGCCTTGACCACCTTATAGTATAAGGGGTCTTGCTCGAAGCGGTTCTTCACCACAAGGTCTCGGTTTACCGATTTCTCTATTTCTTTCTTCACTTTATCGGTTTTCTTTCTGCCATCGGTGGTTATATTCAGGCTCGTTACCTCATCATTTCCGTATTCCAATAAATCCTGTGCGAATTTCAAAGGTACGAAAACCGCCTTTCTGTCCATATCTCCATCTGTCATGAAACTGCCGGCGTATTCCGCCACCTGCATATTAAGATTTTCCTCCGGAATAAAGGACGAACCCATATTGCTTTTAGGACTGCAAAATTTCAAAAAGGGTCTCATCTTCTCCGCTCCCCTACCCAATCCTGTTTCAATGGTGAGAGCATAACCGAGAACAACTTTCGGCTCTTCCGCCGTACCCAAGTCGAAATCTCCTATCTGCATTGCGGTATCCATTCCACTCGAACGAGGGTAATTTTTCTCCACTCCCCACAACTCCACTATCGTCTGCCTTTCACCGCAGTTCATGAGAACGGATTCTTTTACCACTTTTTCGCAATGCTTCACTCCTTCGATTGCACGAAGCCTGCTCAAATCCGTTTCATTCGTCGAAAATGTTTTTCCTTTTCTGCTTTCAATGCTTATATCAGGGTAAGAGAACGAAAGCATCTTGTCCGCAACGCCTGTGAAACCGTTGAATACGCTCAGCACCACAAGCAAAGCCATGGACGAAACCGAAATTCCGATGAGCGAAATCAAGGAAATGATATGAACAATCCCCACATCTTTCTTTGAAAAGAAGTATCGCCACGCCACAAAGAAAGAAAATTTCATCAGTTTGCCGATTTACTCCCTGAGCAAACGCTCTATATTCTCGCTGTAATCCAAACTATCGTCCACAAAGAAACTCAAATCCGGAATAATTCTCAACTGATGTCTTTCCAATGCCGCCAACTTCATTCTGAGCAATGTCTTATTCTTCTCGATCAAAGCGAATACTTCTTCCGACTTCACTCCGCCTATTGCGAAAATGCTTACATAGACTTTCGCTATCGACAAATCCGCCGATACTCTTACTCTCGTCGGAGTAATCATCGCTCCGCAAAACAAATTCTTCGCTTCCTCTCTGAAAATGGAGCCCATATCCTTTTGTATCAAACGGGCAACTTTCTGTAATCTGCTACTATCCATATTTTGCAAAGATACAAAAAACAGATATTCGCATCATGACCCATCTATATTTTTTTGAAATACCTGCTTTTACGGATTTGCATAAGCGATTATTCATTATCTTTGCACTCATGAAAATAAGACTGACAAAGGAATTCGGTTTCGAGATGTCGCATGCCTTGAATAATTACGATGGCCTGTGCAGCAATATACACGGACACTCATACAAACTTTTCGTTACAATAAAGGGCGAACCCATAGGGGACAGAAACAGTCCGAAGTACGGAATGGTCATGGACTTCGGCGATTTGAAACGCATTGTTCAAAGTAAAATCATAGATGTTTACGATCATGCTTTGGTCTTGAACAAGGACAGCCGTTTTCTCGACTATGCGAACAAAATGAACACCAAACTCGTAGTATCGGAATATCAACCTACATGCGAAAATCTTCTTTCCGACTTTGCCGAAACCATCGCAGCCGAACTGCCGGAGGGTGTCGAATTGCACAGACTGCGATTGCATGAAACGGCAACCTCATACGCCGAATGGTACAGAGAAGACAATCCGATAAAAAAGCCCTGACAAGTGAACAACGATAAGTTTCAATTTCCGCAAATAGCGAAATGGATAGTATCCCTGCTTATCGCAGGAGGTATCTTCTTCCTTATTTGGTACTTTCGCTTCATAGTGATTTGCGTTTTCATAGCCTTGGTGGTCGCATTCATGGGAGCTCCGATACAGAACTTCCTATCAAAGATACGAATACGTACTTTCGGCATAGGCAGAACACTATCGGCAAGCATAACCCTTATACTGCTTTTCGGCATTTTCGTATCGCTCTTCTACTTCCTCGTTCCGCTCATCATCTCGCAGGCGATGACATTCGCCAATATCGATGTTTATCAGATAGCCGACTATTATGCCGAACCCATAAAGCGAGCGGAAGCCTTTCTTTACAAATACCGTATGATTTCTCCCGATACCGATTTGCAGACATTGGTATCCTCCCAAATATACAACACTTTCAACACCTTCAATCTGCCGAACATGGCGAACAATCTCATAGGCTTTGCCGGCAACTTCCTCATGGGTACGTTCATCGTGCTGTTCATCACCTTCTTCTTTCTGAAAGACAACAAACTCGTAGCCGAATTCATAGACGCAGTTACGCCCGACTTATATCTTGACGAAGTTCACAAGATACTGACTTCCTCACGGGAACTCATAAGCCGCTATTTCATCGGCATATTCTGCGAAATAATCTGCATGATACTCCTTTTGAGCATAGGATTTTATATTGCAGGACTGCCGAACATCGTACTCACCGCCTGTATCTGCGGAGTGATGGTCATATTGCCATACATAGGCGTGCTGATAGGCGGAGTAATAGGGTTGATAGTCTGCCTGACGAGCTACCTCAGCATGGACGCATCATTGGACATCGTTCCCATAATCATCAAATTCGTATCTGTCTTCGGAATCGTCAAATTGATAGACGATTTCGTCCTTCAACCGCTCATATACTCCAAAAGCGTCAAAGCCCACCCCTTGGAAATATTTCTTGTCATACTCATGGCAGGCGAAGTCGGCGGAGTGGTCGGCATGATACTCGCCATACCGGTCTATACACTCCTCAGGATTGTCGCCAAAGAGTTTCTCAGCAAATGGAAATTCATAAAGAAAATAACCAAGAACCTTTGATACGGTCTGTGGTTTAAAGAAAAACCCGGCTTGCCATCGCTCGCCGAGTTTCACCTTACTTTCACTTCTCAATCTGTCGCTTTACATCAGATGCTTCCTTACTCGACTATCAACTTCTTCGTAGTGCTGCCTATCATGACGGTATAAACACCCTTAGGCAAACCGCCGAGGTCTATTCGTAAAGTCTCCTGACCAATGTTCATGATATATTCTTTGAGTTTGCGTCCTTGAATATCGAACAAATACACAGGCGTTTGTTCTTTCAAGCCCTCGACTTTCAACATTGTATAAGCATTCGCAGGATTAGGATACAACGAAACTTCGACTGCGTTCGCAACGACATCGTTCAATGACGAGTTCACCGTCAGGTTGAGCGTTATCACGCTGTCGCAACCGAACTCGCTTTGAAGTGTATGAACGTATGTTCCCGCTTCGCTTTCGCTGAAACCGTTCTCCTCATACGTCTCGCCCTCGTTTATGCTTGCGTCTATCGTGATGTTGTACGTAGGGTTGATGGTCAAGTTCAGTGTAACGATACTGTCGCAACCATTGACTGTTTGC
>ERZ1026780.1072-NODE-1072-length-19050-cov-14.087076_pt1 | contig 19050 bp, 25 predicted proteins | sample MGYA00380126_ERZ1026780 | MGnify/ENA primary metagenome ERZ1026780 (study PRJEB33269, sample SAMEA4719762) | human gut metagenome | biome: human-associated habitat; feature: organic feature; material: feces | place: Cameroon | collected 2013-10 ... | reverse complement strand
AGTCTATAGTCCCATTTATCGTACTTTAACCTTAACACCCAGGATACAGTCCCGTTTATCGTACCTTTAAACTGCCGAGCACTTGCCCTGTTGGCAGTCCGCTTTATGGTACTGTTGAATATTAGCATTATACACTATGTAATAATCATTCCTAATTTTACAAAAAGTACAATCTGTATTATTGACTTTATACGCATTGTAAAGTATAATATAATCATAGGGAGCGAAAGGCACGAATGGAGTTCCTAAGCCGTGGTCAGGCGCGTGAAGCGTTACGGATAGGTTTGCGTGACTGCTAACCCATTTCCTTTCGCCACCCTTAACATGGTAGAACTCTTTAAGAGTAACGGAAAACTGGTCATTGGACGTTAATGGGGTTGTGCCCATTTCTACCACCAAAGCCGACATTGTGTAGCAGAACTCTTAAAACCGTTAGGCTCGGTACCTCATGGTTAGCGATATTCTTAAGCATAATAGTCGGAAAAACAGCCGTGCTAACACGCCTGTTAGCCTGTTGGTTACATAGGTTTGTCATTTCTCCTACTCCGCCAACCGAAAGGGTAGCACAACTCATAAGAGTAAGCTTAAAAGGTCGAACCCTCGGCTTAATATTAAATATGAAAGGAGCGTATTACAAATGTCAATGTGGTGGGACTTAAAGAACACATTATCTTATAATGCGCTCTTTAATTTTGTAGTTGGTTCTCGTGGATGTGGTAAAACTTACGGCTTCAAGAAATGGGCTGCTGAGGATTTTATCAAAAATGGGAATCAATTTATCTATATCCGCCGTTATAAAACTGAAATGAATAAGAAAGCTAAAGAGAATTTCTGGGCAGCTGTTGCTCATGAATTTCCTGACCATGAGTTAAAAGGAACTCCTGAAGGAGCTTATTACATAGACGGTAAACTAGCCGGACAAACTCGTTATATTTCCAGTGCAAAATCCGAAGAACTTCCTCTCGTTAACAAAATTTGTTTCGATGAATTTATTGCTATGGACGAAACCCATCATGGCTACCTTAAAGATGAAGTAACCTTTTTCTGTGAACTATATGAAACTATTGCTCGTATGCGCCGTGTTGTTGTTTTCTTCTTTGGCAACGCCGTTACATGGGCAAATCCTTATTTCACAGAATTTGACATTAAAAAGCCAACTAACAAAAAACAGATTGCTACCACTCGTGAGGGCTTAGTCTTAATCCAGATTGCTAACAATGAGGAATACATTGAAGCAAAAGAGAAAACGGACTTTGGCCGTCTTATGAAAGGCAGCAAATATGGACAGTACGCAGTTCATAATACATTCTACCTAGATTCACAGGTTGGCATTGCCAAGAAATCTCCTGAATCTAAATACCAATTTGGTTTCAAAATCCATGATGAATATTTAGGCTTATGGGTAGACTTCTCTACTGGTAAATGTTATCTTTCCCGAAAATACAGTCCAGGTAGTGGCGTGACATATGCGTTAACCAATGATGACCATGATTATAACACCATCTTGATTACACGCACCCCGCGCCCTAACTGGTTATTATATATTATTAAACAATATCGGTTGGGAGGTCTTTACTGTGAAGATGAAATAATTAGGCGCTATCTAATGGATATTCTAAAGATTGTAGGTGTATAATGTTAGGAGTTGAGTTTATGCCCTTTGTCATTGTTTTAGGGTTTATCACGTTTGATATTCTCACAGGGCTAATTAAAGCAAAGCATGACGGTTCTTACAATTCCAGTATTATGCGTGAGGGTGGCTACCATAAGTGTATGGAGATTCTTGCCGTTGTTGGTTCTTATGGAATTGAATACGCTATGAATTATATTGACCTTGGTATCCAGATTCCCCTCGTTGGTGCAGTAGTTACTTACATTTGTATCATGGAACTTATTAGTATCATGGAGAATATGTGTGCTGTAAATCCTGAACTTTCTGCTCTGTTTAAGCCCTATTTGGAAAAACTTAAAGGAGATGAAGAAAATGAGGAAAGCAAACGGTGATGTCCTTTTCTGCTGGCCTTTATTGGCAGACCATATTATTACAGCTGGCTGGACTTATAATAATGGTTCTACCCATCACGCTATTGACCTGCGTGCTACTCCTTGCACACCTGTTTATGCAGCAGAGGACGGCACAGTAAATCAGGTACAGAGCTGGGATGGTAAAACCAAAACGGGGATGCAGTCTTATGGCAACATGGTTAGAATTAGGCATAACAATTATAATGGTTCTAAGCTGGAAACACGCTATGCACACCTTAAAGAGTGTCTCGTCAAAAACGGTCAACACGTTTACGAGGGTCAGCTTATTGGGTATTCTGGCGCAACTGGTAATTGCTATGGCGCACACCTTCATTTTGAAGTAATTTATCATGATTGTCGCGTTAATCCCCTTAACTGGCTTGATGATAACTTTATCTGCGCTACACAATCAGTAATGAAACACCTCGGTTCTTATCATTCTGTTCCTCGTGAAAGTTCTAAAGGCGATTACATTAAGATTCACGCAACTGGCGTTGATATGCAAGCAGTCATTGCCCTTTGTGAGAATCTACACTTAACTTATACAAGGAGTAATGAATAAATGAAAACACGCGATGAAATTTCTGCAATGCTTGGTGGTTTTGTTGATGCTAAACCGGAAGAACAGGGTACGCTTATCAGTGGTGTTCTGAACGAATTTGATGAATGTCGTAATGAAGCCGCTCGGTTTACAGATGGCTGTCCAGATGGTGCATCTAACTGGCATGAAGCTTATGATAATCTTCGCAAAGACTATGTTAAGGCATTTTTGAACGATGATAATAAGCCGAATGAGGAATATCAGAAACCTAATGGCAACACAATTACTGTTGATGAAGCTGCACAAGCATTTGTAAACAAAATGTTTGGAAGAAAGTGAGGTGAGATTACGAGTAGACCGTTTAGTTACAATGATGAAAACTTTACTGTTATTGGGAATCTGCTTTTTTGCCATATTAAGTTAGCTCTGCCTGTGGAAGACGGTGACATTATTGTAGAAGTTCCACCAGCAATCGTTGACCGTCTTATGAATTATTCCAGTCAATTTACTGGAGGGGTTTTAGGTTCCAATCCTACTAGTATAAGGATTACTTGTTACATAAAATATGACAATGGAAAATATTATCTTTGTACTGGTGCTACTATTACGTATCAGGCAGAAACTTTTATCTGGTCTATTTATTATCTTAAAGACATCTAAGGAGTTGATTAACTTATGGCTTACTCATTCCACAACCAGAACATGAGCACCCTCTCCAATGTTCTGGTCATCCACACCGCTCTTGATAAAGGTGAAGCTGAAAGTACTACTGCGTTTACCATTCCTAGTGAAGTAATGGCTCGTGTTATGAAAACTGGCTATGGCAAATTTGTAGTTACCAATTCTATTCCCTGTCTCCGTGTAGTTTTGGCAGATGGCACCATTTCTAGTGCTAAAGTCACTTCTACTGGCGTTGTAACTCTAACCGCTGCCGCTAAAGGCAAACTTGTTATTGATGGCACTCTTGACATTGAGTGCAACTATTAAGAAAGGTAGGTATAAATACTATGGCTTCTGCTGCTGTTGGTATTATTCAGGCCGTATTTGGTAGTGATGCTACTTTTGGTGGTGCTCCCCAGATTGAGAATACTACCGAATCCATTAAATCCGCATGGACGTTTATCAATTCTTATGAACCGCGTCTGAACTATTTCTGCAACGCTCTGGTTGACCGTATTGGCCTGACCGTTATGCGCTACATTTCCTTTGAAGACCCCTGGCAGGTTTTTGATAAGGGTGTTCTGGGTACTGGTGCTACTGTTCAGGAAATCTATGTAATGATGCAGAAAGCAACCCCCTACTTCTCTGCTGACCGTGCTACCAATGATGAAGTTATGAAGGCTGAATTTGGTAGTGACCCTGCCGAGGTTTACACTGCTTATCATGCTGTGAACTCTCGTATTAAGTACAAGGTCACTGTCAACCGCGAAGCTCTGGAAACTGCTTTCATGAGTGAAGCTAATCTGTCTGCTTTTGTGCAGAACATCATTGACCAGATTTATAAGCCCGCCGAACTGGATGCTTTCATCATGAAGAAGTATCTGCTGTATCAGCTGGTCAAGAACAATAAGCTCAAGAAGGTAACTGTTGCTGCTGTTACTGATGAAGCTTCTGGCAAAACTCTGGTTAAGAAGTTCCGCCAGATTTATGGCAAGATGAAGTTCATCTCTAAGGAATATAACGCTGCTGGCATTCCCATGAATACTCCGGCTGAACGTCTGTATACCATTGTTCCTGTTGACATTTCTGCTTCTATTGACGTTGATGTTCTGGCAAGTGCATTTAACATGGATAAGGCAGACTTTATGGGTCATCGTCTGGAAGTCGACAGCTTTGCTCTTAACGAGTACGAAGTGGAACGTCTGGAACACCTGCTAACTGGTAATGACCCGTCTGGTTCTGGTGCTGTTACCATTGCAACTGGTGGTGATAAGACCTATACTCACGTTACCCCTGACGATGAAGATATGGCTGCTATTCAGGCACTTATGGTTGACCGTGACTTCTTCCAGATTTACACTAAGCTGAACACCATGCGTGAAACTGACCTTGGTTCTACTCTGGATTGGAACTACTTCCATCATATCTGGCGTATCTACTCTGCATCTCCGTTTGCTAACGCTGTGCAGTTCACCACCAAGGCTTAACCTGTTGATATTTTCTTAAAGCTAATAGGCTTATCCTCCTAAAACGTGGGATGCGCATACGTTATCACGCATTGCTTTGATTATGGCTACCTATAAACAATGTATCACTGACCAAAGCACAATTAGAGTTTCAGCAGGTTATCCACATTATTCTGATGGTTCTGTTCATGGTGGTATTGATACAGTACACACAAATCATCAAGCTTATGCACCGATGGCAGGTACGGTTGAAACAGCCCATACTTGGCAAGGTGGAACAACTGGCAATGATTCTTGGGGCAACTATATTGTAGTTAAAATGAGTGATAATAGCTATTGGCTTGCAGCTCACTTTACCAGTCAGATTCATAATGTTGGTGACACAATTACTCGTGGTCAATACATTGGAGAGCAAGGCCAAACAGGTAATGCTAGTGGTATTCATACTCACTGGGAATACTGGATAGGTGGTTATGGTACAGCTTATAGAACTGACCCCTCTGCTATTCTTGGTATTCCTAATGAAGTGGGTACATGGGATGTTGAATGGGATGCTACAAATCCACCAACCCCGCCTACTCCCCCTACTCCAACTCCTACAGCTAAACGTAAACTCCCTATCTGGATGATGTGTAAACCACCCTACAGATTTTGAAAGGATTGAATATGCCAAATATGAATCTATATATCTGTAAGGGTATCCCTACAGATAAAACCTATAATCATGTGCTTAGGTTTCAGTCTGATTCCTCTCGTTTTGATTATTTTACTTCCAAATCCATTCTTCATCTTACCAATTATACCTATCAGCGTTTAGAGCGTTATCTCTCCGTTGGTGTTAATGCTGAAGCGATTGAGCCTTGTAACTATATTGTATTTCAGAACGCTGATTTCTCTAGCAAATGGTATTATGCCTTTATTGATAGGGTAGAATATGTTGCTAATGAAACAAGTAGAATCTATTTTACGATTGATGTTATGCAGACTTGGTTTAATCAGGTAACATTGCAACCCTGCTTCATTGAACGTTCCCATACCAATACTGATGAAATTGGTGATAACATCATTGATGATGGATTAGACACAGGGCCTTATATTGATGATATTCAGCAATACATTGATTTTGATAAACGTATCTGTATTGTTACCACATTTGATAAGCCTGAAAAAGATTCTAGTCCTGCATCCGGTTCTTTACGTTTTGGCATTTATTCAGCTTGTAAAGAAAACTTTTTTACTACCGCTGAATCTGCTAATAACTTTATTGCGCAAGCTGTGGAAGCTGGACAAGCACCTGATGGAATTTTAGGAATTTATATGGTTCCATCTACCTTCGATAGTGGTAAGTATGATAAGACTTTTGTCGTTCCTAATAATGTAGCAGGTTACACTCCTAAGAATAATAAGCTCTTTACTTATCCGTATTTTTATCTCCGTTATTATTCAACGCAAGGCGATAATCATGTTTTCCGTTTTGAATTAGGAGATAGAAAGAAAAGTCTGCACATTGGCTATAATATAATGTCAAATGCTGGTCAAACTACGGCTATGTTTGCAGCGGAGGATTATAAAGGCTCTACTGGTTATAATCAGGAAGATGTATTTGCCATTAGCAACTGGCCTACTTGTGCTTACGATACTGACATTTATAAGGTATATGTAGCACAGAATTCTAGCTCTATGGCTGTTGAAAATGCCGGTTTGGTAGCTGGTACGATGTTTGCAGGAATTAACCTGTTGACTGCTCCGGCAAAAGATGTACAGGCGATGACTGGTAAACATCCTGCTCTATTTCCCGAAAACACTTATGGAGCTATTGAGGGTTTGGCTAACCAAATGCTTAATATTGCTGGTACGCTTGCAAAACGTGATGATATGGACAGATTGCCACCACAAAGCCATGGTTCGGTAAGTCCTTATTTCCGCTTTACTGATTCAGGTATTTTACCAACAAAAGATGCTAGTGCTCCTTATGCTTTGGCAAGTTATCACCATGTTACTAAGGAATTTGCAAAAGTTATTGATGACTACTGGACTATGTATGGTTATCCTATTCATGAAGTGCAAGTTCCTAATATTGATTCTCGTAGAAACTGGAATTATGTTAAAACGCAGAACTGTTGTTGCTTAGGCGATGTACCTGCGGAAGTTTCTACTGTGATTAACGATATATTTAATCGTGGTGTTACGTTCTGGCACAATCCCGGACTTGTTGGTAATTATGAAGCAGATAATTCTATTTATAAACGTATTCCAGAGGTAGGTGCTTAAATGTCTAAACGTTCTCAAAAACCACAGCCACCTTGGATTGATTCCTATGATTTAACTAGAGCAACTTATGCTAACTGGTTTAATCGTCTGTATGATGTGGCACTTGCAAGATTCAAATGGGAAGGACTTGAAGATTCTCCCTATTTGGATGAGCGATTTCTTGAACAGTTCTTGTTCTGGCAACCGTTAATGGCAGGATTCCATGACCCCGTTATGGGCAACTTGATTCTTCCTGCTATGCCTAGTGATAACTTTGATATTATTGGCGACCCTAAGTTTGTGCGTGCTTATGGCTACAATTCCAATTATCAGAAAAGTGGTCTTAGCAAAGAAAACTGTGCTTATCTTTGGTGTAACATGCGGCGTTCCCCTGATGCTATTGTTATTAAACAGTTCGCGCAGCGTCTTACCAATATTGACCGAACGATTGACTTAAACCTTGCTGCACAGAAAACCCCCCGTATTGCTTATGCAAATGAGAACACTAAACTTTCTGTACAGAATTTAGTTTATCAGCAAGATAAATATGACCCTTGGTTGTATCTTAAGGGCAATCCCTCTACTGATGACATTAAGAACATGATTGGCGTTCTTGATTTAGGCGTTCAATATATCGGCCTACAGTTGGAGCAGCAGAAAAAAGAAACGCTTGCAGAAGCTCTTACCTATTTGGGTATTGAGAGTAACTACAATATGAAAGCAGAGCGGCAGTTTACTACTGAGGTTCAGATGACCTTAGGTCAGGTAGAAGCAGACCGTCTTTCTCCATTGTATTCTCGTGATAAATTCTGTAAGGAATATAATAAGCTCTTTGGTACTAATGTTTCTGTCTCCATGCGTTCCCAGCTTGAATTGACTAAGATTATGGAAGGACGCGAAGATGAAGACAATCTAAGCGATACCAATATTGAAGAGGATGGTGGGGACGATGAGTAAATACACAACTCAAGTTCGCTTTATCTGTGAATCCAAAGCAGGTATTGTCGAACCTTACACCAATGTCCCCTACTCTGAAATTATTGAGCGTGCACGTCCAAAAATCTTTAACTTTAACTATCCTATCTGGAATGAGAATAAGCGTAAAGAGCTAGAAACCAATATCCTAAAGCATTTCTATACTAATGAAATTGGTGCAGAAACCTTTGGCCTTTGGCAGCTGCGTCTTGATGACTGGATGAACAGTCATATGCCCTATTACAATCCTCTGTTTGAAGCACTTGATAAACAGTATGAAATGTTCCTTACTGATGATTTTACCATTACCAGTAATGAAGATACTGAACATCATGATGTGAATACAGAGGATAGAACCAAGAACAGTAAGGTCAATATTGAGGGCACTAATAATTCCAACTATACCTCTAATTCTAAGAGCACTGGTGAAAACACCAATACTCACACTGATACTCCACAAGGTAGTCTTGACAATTTCCTTGCTGGTAAGTATATGTCGGATGCTGACCATACCAATTCTAGTTCTGCTAATGACTTTAGTTCTAACGCTGGTTCTAACAGTAACAGCAATACCACGCAGGATGATAAAAACAACACGAAAGAAAATCGTGATGGTAACGAACATCGTGTTCTTGACCATGTAGAAAAAGGTTATCGTGGCCGCTCTCTGGTATCTATTATGAACGATTATATGAAAGAAAGCACCAATATTTATAATCGTTTATATAGAGATATGGAAGTTCTGTTTATGCAAATTTGGTAAGGAGATGATTAACTTTGGCGTACAATCCTCTTGACAAACTTTTCCGCTCCGTAATTCCTGTTGCTTATGATGATAGCATTAGCTACTACGAAATGGTATCTAAGGTTATCGAGGTAATGCAGCAGTACATTGAAACCAGCTCTATCAGTTACGCAGACCCTATCCAGTGGGATATTACCAAACAGTATCCTCGTAACACTGTCGTTGTCACTGTTAATGGTGATGGGTATTTGAGCACACAGCCTGTGCCCATTGGTATTGATATTGACAACACTGACTACTGGACAAAGATTGGCAACTTTTCTGAATTGTGGGGAAGCGTTAAATATGCAATTACCCCTGTCGATGAAAAGTTGAAAACAACTGCAAGTGCAGACCGCAATATTAACGACCTTGTTTGGCTTAACAATGACCTGTATGTAATTCTTAAGCCTATGGATGCAGGTACTCGTTATATTGATGGTACTAACTGCGCTAAGACTAGTATTGCTGAACGTCTTCACTATATTCTTTCTCTGAAAGTTGCTAAGTATAACGAGGAAGATACATCTATTTCGTTTGGATTCTTTAATCCTAATAATGGTACTGTGGTTACTGGTGGCGATATTCACATCTATGATGCACCTGTCGAAACCATTAAAATTGTTGGTAAATAAGGAGATGTAACTAATGGCTGAACAATTTGTTTCCAAGTTTGACCTTGGTGGGCAAACAATCGAGGTAAAAGATGCTAGTGCTCGTACTACTGCAAACACTGCTAGCACTAACGCCACTAATGCACTAAATAAGGTAACAGAGCTTGAAAAACTCTCTCGTCTTGAGGTCAGTTATTTAGCTGATACTGAAACTATTAGTATTACGACTGGAAATCATAACGTTACTTAATAGGAGGCCATATCATGGCTTATGTAGACAAGTTTAATATTGAGAATAACAGTTATGTTGTTAAAGACACCGAGGGTCGTGCTGAAACTGCAAAGAAAATTGACATTGATACTACTGGTGGCTTAGCTCAAACTGTTGGTGGTAATTATGACCTTACTGTCGAAAATGACATGAATATTAAGGCCAAGACATTTTCTGTTACCTCTAGTTCGGCAGCAGGAAATAGAAGCGCTCTTGTTGTTAATAATAACCCTAATACTCCGGTTGACATTGGCAGTGATGGTGGCGTTTATTTACACGGTTTGCCCAAAACTAATCAGGTGATTAGAAAGTACAACAATAATTTTGATTATTGGCCGCTGGCTGATTATAACAATAATATTAAAAAAGTCGCTATCATCCGCGATGATGCAGATTTTACTACTATTCCAGTAAGCCCTGTTGATATTCGTACCTATCAGGATTTGAAAATGGATGGTACGGATGATATTACTGCTACCATTAACACACATACCAAGAATGAACCTCTGTTTATCCCTGCTGGCACTTATAAGATTAGTGCTCCCTTGCAGCTTAAGCATAGCCTGTATGGTGCTGGTTCTTCTCGTGACCCTGCTCGTGGCACTAGCGACACTATCTTACAGTATACTGCTAATCCAACTGCGTTTGGTAGTCAGGGTGTAATTACTGTATCTGGTGATGATGTAACTGGTAATATTGTTATTGCTAATTTGGATATTACCTGTAACGGTATGATTGGTGGTATTGTATTTACTACCAATAAATACACCGATAATAGCATTTACAATGTAAGTATCAATAAGGTTAAGTCCTATGGTGTTTACTTGCAGCCTGCTAACAGCACTCTGAACCGTTACTGCTATATGGATAATGTAATGGTATGGGGATTCAGTGATAACACTCCTGTAGAACGCTGGACAGGTTCAGTTGCTTTCTTCTGGGGCAATAAAGCTCCCGACTGTGAATGTAATAACCTTGTTAATATGGTATGTCAGGTTGGTTTTGACTGTCGTACTGATGTATATGGTTGTAACTGGACTAGCTACCATGGTATTCCTTCTGGTGGTACTGGTGGTACTGATGCTAATACTTGGTGGGATAACACGATTGCATGCAAGGTTACTAACAATGACATTCATGTTACTAACTTCTATGCAGATACTTGCCGCTACGGTTTTGTCTTTGACGGTCCAGGTAAGGCAGCAGCTTACATTAACAATATGATTTATACCTGCAATGATGGAACTGCTACTACTGCTACTGGTTATGCAGCCATTGCCCTGATTGGCAGCAGCCCCAATCCGCAGTTTATTGTTAATGGTGGCATCATCAATCGTTCTGCTAAAGTCAGCACCACCATTCAGTCGTCTGGCACTTATCCTGTTACAAATGCTGTGTGTAAGCTTGATAACGTTTACATTTATACTAAGCGTGAATATATCTTTGGCAGTGATGCTGAAAAACGTGGTCAGTATATCTGTATAGCTGGTGAACATCGCTGTATTGATTTAGCTATTACTAATCAAACGCAGTATACTGTTGCTGGTCAGTCCGTAACTGGCGACCCTGTACAGTACAAAGCATTTGCATATATTCCTGTTCCCTCTGGTGCTTCTACTTCACAGGGTTCTATCCGTGTAATGGATAGAAACGACATTGATTTTACTGTTTATCTTAGTAACAACCCTGAATCCGGCGGTTTGTTTGCTATCAGCGCGGTTAATAATCGCAAACTCAATCAGGCGATTTATAATGCAACTGCTAGTGCAGGTCGGACGGTTACTTGGGATGTTGTTAGCGACTTGGATAATCTTTATTATGTCAATGATGGTAAAGCTATCATTCTTTACTTTAAGCGCCCTGCTTCTTATGCAGTTACGGTCCAAGTATCTGGATTTATGGATGGCAACTCCCCTGTTATGCTCGACCGTATTCGCAATGAAGATGGTACTCCTATGGACTATCCTCGCTGGGATAACAATAATGGTATGACTGCCATTAAAGTTCTCAACCAGAATATTTCCTAACTAATAAAACACCCCTAGGTGGTTATCCACTTAGGGGTGTTCTTTATTTAATCAGTATGGTAAATCACCATCATCATAGAGAGGATGTTCATTAGGAAGCTTATCAGTCATCCTCACTTTTCTTCATCGTCATCATCTTCACCAAGAGATTCAAAAGCGTTAAGAATAGAATCATTCATAACCTTACGGAACTCCTTAGTAATAGGATAGCAAATGTCATGCCATTCGTCTTTCTTATTCTTAGCACTGGGCATTGCAACAAACAGACCTTCGCTGCCGTCCATAATCTTAATGCCAGAGATGCGGAACACATTGGCAAGCGTTACGGAAACCATAGCACAGCAGTTGGACTTCTTGTTATTGACAGGAAAGATACGAATATCGCTAATAATGGAGGGAGCGGACTTAGCAGAATTGGTGGCCTTAGCGGATGCTTTCTTGTTAGCGTACATAGTTAGTTCTCCTTTTTGTTATAATAGTAAGTAAGAAATTTATATTGAGGACAGTTTTTATACTGGCCGCAACAATCGGTTTTAAGGTCATACTCTTGGCGTGACACCCTCATACCCTCACATCGAATATAGTTTGTGGTATGAGAAATATAATAAGGACAGGTAGCTCTTCTACTGATTCTGTAAGAATCTTTCTCTTTCAATTAAATCATCTCCTATCACTTCCTAACTAAACTCTTGTTGGAATATACTTGCAGGGTTCCCATCAATTAAGAATCCATAATCAACGTTGCTTTCTTTCTTGGTGTAAGTTTCATATAGCTCTTTACCATTTTCATCATGTTCAATAGACACTAATTCTGGAAGATAATCTATATAACTTTCACCACGCAAGGCATAACAGAACGAGTAATACATTCTATTGATGGGACTTTTCGTTGACCTTAATGTATATCCACATGGTTCAAGAACAGTTACAGAGTATTCGTCTATACGGTCTGTTTCACCGTTATCGTCTGTAAAGTTTCCTACAATATGCGTACCTGGGGTTTTACGAATTAACTTTTTGTTGATAGATTCATCATAACTGATATTGGGGCGAAAGTATTCTTGTACCAGATAATCAAAATCCTCGTCATTAACAATTTGAGTAAATAATTCTGACAGCTGCTTTTTGCTTGCTCCTGCTACTGTTGCTTTTACCTTTAAGTGCTTATCTGCATCCAAGTATGTTGCACAATAACATTTACTTCCCCATGTTACAAAATCCTCATAGTGACCATCAAAGTCCATAATGCCAAAGTTATAACATTCCTTATTTTGACTATTGTTGAGAATATTCTCGTTGAATCTATCAATGGCTTTCTGAACATCGTCATTATAACCAACAAAATAGCCACTATCAGTATCATGGTAAAGTGGTTCAATACCTTGGCTTAATACCAAATAGAGCATAAAGCAAATCAGGTGCAGTCTACTGTAAGCAACTGTGTATAAACCATCTGTAAAGATATTTAAGGAATTTCTGGATTTTAGAAATTTAACCCCAGTTGGAATCCACTCAAATTTATCACCCTCCCCCTGCACACCAACTTCCTGACGCAAGGGCTTCATGGCTGAACACCCATACTGACCATTCAAGCCGCCTTTACTTGCCATTAAGGCGAAGTGAACTAAATCCTTGTTATGGGTAGCCATTATTTCTTGTGCCACAGAATCATCGTAAAGCTGCAATCCCTCAAACGTAAAATCGTTTAACGTTTCTGCATGGTCAGCAACTTTATGCTCAAGCTTCTTGAATCCTGTTTTCTGACGTGCATAGTATTTAACTGTGTTTCGCAAAGGCTTGCTAATAAACTTGTGGGCTGTTGCATAATAAAGTTCATCGCATTCTGAACTATCATAATCGTAAAGCATTTCAATTAACATGAAGTCAATGTCACAACCATGGAATGTAAGTTCATCTGCTCTGACTACTTTACCGTTATCAAAGTTACCATTTTTAATGTTAGTGCATTTAGATGTGCTGATATAACTGTAAATGCAGTTGCCAAAATCCTTAGCGTTAATATTGTAAAAGGTAACATTAGCCATAAAGCTATATTTTATTGGCCTTTCAAACAAGATTGATTCACGGTATGCTGCTTGGAGGACTGAATAGAATTTAACATCTTTACATCCAAATAACTTAATCCGCTGGTTGGGATAATCAAAGAACCCTGAGTGAGAGCCGCTTTCGCAGCCAGATAAGAACTCATAGTTTGCTGACTGGAAATTGTGATAGCATTCATTAGGATTAACCTCCTTTCTCCATTTATAGGGGAATCTTCTACCATACATTGCTGATGGGTGCATGGAACTTGCATCAAAACACCATACATTCTTAAATATTTTACCTACTGCATAAGGATTGGCGTGAGTATAACCACCTGCTAAGCAGTCTTGAAAGAACTTCATAAATGGTTCATTATTTTTAAGTTCAACTGCTGCTGTAAACTGCGCAGTATGAACATCCTTATCGGTAGCTATATTTCTGTTAAGCCTTGTCTCACGCTTAATCATTGATGTGTTGGATACCCCAATATCTGATACGTTATCAACTTTGGTAAAGTTTGCCATGTATCGGCATAGTGCATACAAAACAAGCTTACAATCCCGCTCATTGTAAATATATTCAGAATCGGGTAAATCTGACCACCAATAATATTTCTGGTCATAACCACCTTTGACCTCTTTAAGTTTGGGAACTCCAAGCTCTGTACCTATAAGCTCTAGGCTTTTACATGAAAGAATCTTAAAGCTATCATAAAACTCAAGATGGTCAAAACCTGCAAAGAGTGGCTGGTGTGGAGCAACTGCAATGAAACGTTTAGGATTAAAGTTTCTGATACAGAAATTTATATTGCGCATCATTGCTTCAAATTCATAGCTAAGGTTGTGTACAAAGATTTTTACATACACATCATCATTCTTAGCGTCCTCATTCATCCTCTCAAATTCATAAGAAATTGAGTCGTAATCTCTGAAAAAGTTATAACTCATTTCATTCTCAAAATCGCTAAACGGCGCATGAGGTATTGGGCGGTAAGTAAATGAAGCTAAGCCATGTAAATAAGTGCTCTGCAAGTGTTCACGCATATCATCTTCTCCATACATTAGAGAGGATGTTTCAATATCATAACAATATATGATAGGTGAATACTTGTGGTCATAACGTTTTCTACTCACATACAGCACCACCTCCCATAATAATTTAGATGACTAAGACCATGCAATTACAAATAGGAAAATGAACAGAATAATTACAATAAAAGCAGTATTCATAAATATCACCATAACCCATATTTAGATGCTAGTTCAGTAAATTCTTTATAGTCGGCTTTGTTCTCTTTCACAAATTTCTTACCAGCTTTTTCGACAATGGCTCTGAGCTTATCAGTTGCATCTGTCAAGACCTCACTGAACTGGTCTGAATTTCTTAATAGAGTATCCCAATCAGACCATGCTCTATTCATTTCTTCCGTGGTGTTTAATCCTAACTTATCACCTAGTCTAACTAGTTTTTTCAGGTCATTAGGAGGAATATCTTTCTTGTATGTTCCCAACAGATTGTTCATAACAGCTGAAATAGTTGCATATCTTTTATCCTCGAAATACCTATTAGGGTTGCGCAGAATCTTATATGCAACGTCACTGTAATTAAATAAACTCTCTAGGCGATTAGCTACTCTAAGTGACCTGTAATTATCTTGTATTGATTTGTCCGTGGATTTAATATGTTCACCATATTTTTCAAGATAATCCTGCATCTGTTTTAGAGTTATTTTATCGTCTATTGTTTCGGATGTTTCAAGAAGTTTATAGTAAAGGTTTTCTGCTTCATCCATAGCTGTATTAGCTGTATATTTAAGGGCTTCAATAATATCTTGGCTCTGTCTGCCAATGAGGTTTTTCTTAAAATCTCCTGTAACTGTAATTCCAGCATGACCGGATTTACGTCTGGTGGCTTTAAGGGTTTTAAGTAAGCGCGTTGCTTCGGCTTGACGCTTAAATGTTTTATGCTTTTGTGCCATTACGCTTGGATTCCTCCTGACATATATCACCGTAAGCATTGTTTAATAGTTTGCAAAACGATTTAAGACCACATGCAGCATCACAATAACCATTAGGTGGACAGGGGATTCTAGTAATCATATAACCAATAGCGGTTTTTAATTGCTCTAGGTATAAGTCGTCATATTTAGTAATATAAAGAATCACGATTTAATTCACCTCTCTTAATAAGCTCCACTCTAATATCTACACCATAACAATCAAGCAAGTAACATAATTCTCTAAGTTGACAATCTTGACAATCCTTGTCCATAAAATGCTTTAGCCATTCAGGGCAGGCTCCTGTATACCAATTATCACATAAATCGTAAAGAAGGTTAAGGGAAGTTGTATCTAGGTCTTTAATTGTCATAATTACACCACCCAAATTTCCCACTTGTCACCACTTAAAAACTTAAAGGATAACACATTCAAATCTCTAAGCATTTTGGGCATCCTATAGTATTCATCTTGATAGATTATACATCCTTCTATAATATCGTCAGAAGAAAGATATTTGGATTTTTCATAATGACAATGTATGATGAGTGTAGAATCTACACGCATATCTTTATTAGCATTGCGCAATTCTTCAATCGTCATAGTAAACACCCTCCACATTTTCAGGCCAAACGCTGTCAAGACAATCACCAACAAAGTATTGATTATAAGTACAGTTTGAACTTGGTGCTACTGAATAGTAAACTACTCTGTCATTATGCTCAATAATGTTAATGACCTTACCAATTCGGGCAATGCTAATTGCTCTTTTCTCTTGACCATCACCGTAGAAATAACCATATTCTCTGACATTGTATTTAATGATTGAGCCTATGGGAATGGGATGAATAGGGACTTCGTAACGCATTGTATCAGCTCCTTATACATAGAATTTAAAATATGGTTCTGCTCCATCATAAGTGGAGTAAAGTACACCTATTGTAAAGAAGTTAATCTTCAAATTCTCATAATCACTTGTAAGATTCTTAAATTTGTGCTGCCATTTAACTTCACCCATGCAGTCACATATGATGATAAGAGTATTTGCTGTTATTGAACCGCAGTTGCATATAATATCATGAATTGTCATTGATAATCACCTGCCTATAATAGAAAGGGAGAGGGAGAGGGGGTTATTGTGCTTAAGAAATTGAACCCCGATTTATTTTTCAGGCTCCTCACGACACCCCGGTGGTCGGAGCGGCGGGGTTTGTGTTAAGGTTAATGCCTTGCCTATTATTTTTCTTAACGGATGGACGCTTTAGCTCTTTAAACCGGTAAAGTGTGTTATTTTCTTAACAGGTGCTCCATGTTATCATATGAACACCTATTCATATGTTAAGAATATAACAGGTTAGCAGTTAGGGTTAACTATTGCTAATATTTTATACTTATTAAGAACTACTTCTAACTGAAAAATGGTATAAAAATGCACTAACTTTAAGGTTAGTGCAAAATTTATTTACCGGGATTTTACTTTTCTAAAACTGCATCTATCACACTTTCAAAGTCGTTAGCTTTTCTTATCAATCCCATGTATTTTGGCGTTCTGGAATCATTGTACAAATTGACCCTCTTTACAGATGCTGGATTAAATTCTTGTTTCAGCCAATTTTGGAATTTTGCAACATGCTTGCAAGTTGTTTTGCTATAATAATCAAAGACATAAAGGACGTCATCAATTTTGTCGTAGGCTGCTACAATAGTTTCATAGCTCTGTAAAAGAATCCATATTGAGTAATTCGATGAAATACGCCATGCGGTGCAATGATGCAGACGGGTTAAGTTAATGTCAGGATAATATTTGCGATTTGAAAGCATAAAAGTTGCAATTTGAATCAGTTCAGTTCTAGTCATACACGAAACACCGCCTTTGCGAAATCATCAACAGTTGCGCATGGCAGATCAATGCTATCAAAAAAGCCTTTGTAATTGATACCACAGGCATAATAGCCATTCTTGTGACCTTTTCCAAGACAAAAATTCATGCAATCCATTTTATAGCCGTATTCACGCTTAATAGAGTATTGCTCTGTACCATCCAAAATTTTACCCTCAATAGTGATTTTTACCATTTTCATTTTTTGTCGCTCACTTTCGTTTATTTTTGGCTTGTGCCATATGGAAGCAGGCTTTGAGGAAAAACCTGCTAGAACCGTTATGTTACTGCTGACTTAAAGGGCGGTCGATAGGCACCGCCACGGCGGCAAAAATATCGCGCGGAATGCCCAAGGTATTTTCCTCGGCGGCCTTTACTTCCAAGACCTGCCATTTTGTAGTGGGTTCAGCGTTGTGCAAGGTCTTTTCAACCTTTTCCACATCCATAACGCCGTCAAACTGCTTTACCATCTCACCGGATTCAACGGTAAAATCATCGTTAAAACGTGCATATTTTACACGCGCGATTGTACCTGCCTTAATGGTACGAGAAACGCAAGCGGTACTTTTGGGTTTATCCATGAGCGGACGAGTGATAATAACAGTTTCAATACCGTCACTAACGGACTTTTCAATTTTCCAGTTACTCATATTTTTGTAACTCACTTTCTCACGCTTATTTTGCGTGTGGTATGGTACAATGTGGCGCTCATTGCAGCAACTCTCACTATCGCAATTATACCAATGATTGCGGCGCGGTTTTACAACTGTTTAATGCTTGTACGCGCAGGCTTTCAAATGCGCAACATTCCATACAGATACAATATATCAATCCTATTAGTGCTTGCTAGTTTTAGTATGATATTTTCTAGCAATTCCAAGGATATTTTACTTGATAACTTTCACATATCGTTCTATACGGTGTGAAGGCCGTGTTAATAGTCTCTTTTTATGTGGGTACTAACTCCCGCAACATGTATGCGCATGTAGCCGTGTAACTATGTTCATTTTATAAGTGTTACAAGTCACTTAATAGCAATGAACTAAGGATGCGTTTCTATCGCATATGTTCTATCTTTGCTATGATACAAGTATAACATAGCTATATAGGCAACGCAAGCACTATTTGTTGCGAGTTTTTTTGATGATATAGCGTTCAAAATAGCGTTATTGAATGTACTTTTGTATCATGATAAATTATACTAAATCGTTAAAGTACAATAAATAGGACTATAATTGGATTATGGATATTTGATGCAATTTTTATAGATTGTTGTATCATGGAAAAATCAGCAGAATAGGCAAGCGTCAGCAGCATAGGCAAGCGCCAGCAGTATAGTATGTTAATATTTTGTCAATCACTTTAATGCTTTAATTATGTGAAGTGTGTTAAAAGTTTATCAATTACTTTAGTAGACTAAAGTGTTAATTATTTAACAATATGAGCTGTTAATTATTTAACAAAGTTGGTGGCCTGCCGGTTAGAAGTGACTAACTATACCATATGTGAAAAAAT
>ERZ1026780.1067-NODE-1067-length-19136-cov-10.516011_pt1 | contig 19136 bp, 17 predicted proteins | sample MGYA00380126_ERZ1026780 | MGnify/ENA primary metagenome ERZ1026780 (study PRJEB33269, sample SAMEA4719762) | human gut metagenome | biome: human-associated habitat; feature: organic feature; material: feces | place: Cameroon | collected 2013-10 ... | reverse complement strand
AACGCTTTCTCCGACGGCAAGGCATTGAAAGAATCTGATGGAGACTGAAAGAATTTTACTTCGACATTGGCAGGAATCTGATGCAGAGGCGCTCTTCAAGTACGCCTCAGACCCTGACGTAGGGCCACGTGCAGGATGGCCGGCACATAAGTCAGTAGAGGAAAGTCGGGAGATCATCCGGACATTCTTCCATAATGACACGACATGGGCAATTGTCTTGAAAGAGACTGGTGAGGCTATCGGCTGCATGGGCTACTACACCCAGGAATCCAGCAATATCCCTATCGGAGAAAACGACTGTGAGGTTGGCTACTGGGCAGGAAAGCCATATTGGAACAGAGGTATCTGTACAGAAGCTTTGAAACTTATGCTCGACTACTGCATCCAAGTGAAGCATTTCGAAAACATCTGGGCAGATCATTTCACCGGCAATCCCGCATCGGGAAAGGTCATGGAGAAATGCGGTTTCACGGACACCGGAATGCTGAACAGATGCAGCCAGCTCGTTGGTGGCGACAAGGACATGGTTAAGATTTTCAAGTATAAAAGATAACAGACTATCACCAAAGAATGCTGTTTCTATTTGCAAACGAAGCTTACATCCCTGTCATTGCCCGAAGGAATTACCGCCATTGGAGATGATGCATTCTGCGGATGCAAAATTTCTTCGCTTACTTTGCCGTCCTCATTAAAAACAATTGGGGCAAGAGCTTTTTCCAATAATGGCATTACCCAACTGACCATCCCGAATAAAGTAGAGTCAATCGGAAATGCTGCGTTTGCCCATAACTCAATTGACAACATTGACTTTCCCGCCACGTTGGTTTCGCTTCATGCAACTGCATTCAAATGGGAATCAATGAATGAGGTTATTTGTCGGGCTCTGTCTGTTCCACAGACTCCTCAAACAGACGAATTTAATAACAGCTGGCGTCCGTTCTATCATATAAACGAAAATTGCGTACTGAAAGTCCCAGCCGAATCGTTGACAATTTACCAACAAGCATGGGCAGGGTATTTCCAGTCAGTAGAAACAATTCAAGAGTAAAGAAAGAAACAGAATTGCCATCGTGGCAATCTTTAGAAACAACGGGTATTTTCATAATGGAAGATACCCGTTTTGCTTGCTCGTTGACTCTATCTGGTTGCTAAAATAATCTGTCTTTTTCTAACCTGCACTTTGATATCAGCAATAAAATTCCTATATTTGCACTGAGTTATTTGACAGTACAGCACCGCAAATCACTGAAAATCGCACGGTTGCCAACTCGTTACTGTTATTTCTCAAATACTTAGCCAAGTATTTATTCCTCAATCGGTTGCATCAAACCGTTGAAAATCTGAAATAAATTACACACATTGTTAACTTTAAATATCTGACATCATGAGTTTTGACATAACACAGTTCATCGGTTCACTCGCCACCCTCACACTTCTTCTGGGCTACTTGCCGCAGACAATCCACACGATACGCACCCGCAAAACGGATGACATCGCACTTGGAACTTTCCTGCTGCTGGGCTTGGGCTCCGTGCTTTTCTGCGTTTATGGAATCCTGCTTCCGAGTTGGCAGATTGCGGTTGCAAACGGCATCACCGCAGTACTCAGCGCGATTATCTTCGGAATAAAGATGTATAACGACCACTTCAAGAGAAAATTTTAATCATTTATCGTCTATGTCATTTGCGGAAGAAAGAATCAACTCGACGGCGCTCACTTTTGATGACGTCCTGCTTGTGCCCGCCTACTCCGAGGTCTTGCCACGGGAAGTCAGCACAAAAGCCCGTTTCACACGGAACATCAGCCTCAACATCCCCATCGTCTCCGCGGCGATGGACACGGTCTCCGAAAAGGCGATGGCAATAATGCTTGCCCGAAAGGGAGGCATCAGCGTAGTACACAAGAACATGGGCATTGAGGCTCAGGCACGGCAGATTCGCGAGGTAAAGGAGTATCCCGCAGAGGGCGACAAGATTCCATGCCTTGACGCAGAAGGAAGGCTTAGAGTAGCCGCCGGAGTCGGCATCACGGCAGACGTACTCGACAGGGTGACGGCCCTTGTTGAGGCTGGGGTCGACGCGATTGTGCTTGACTCGGCGCACGGAGATTCACATGGAGTCGTGGAGGCTCTGAGAAAAATCAAGGCCGTCTATCCTGAGCTTGACACGGTCGTCGGAAACATAGCCACGGCAGAGGCGGCTGTACGTTTGATTGAGGCCGGAGCGGACTCACTCAAGGTCGGCATCGGACCGGGCTCCATCTGCACAACGAGAATCATTGCCGGAGTGGGTGTGCCGCAGATTTCAGCGATATACGACGTGGCCAAGGCTGCGGAAGGCTCCGGAGTTCCGGTGATTGCCGACGGCGGACTGCGCTATTCGGGAGACATCGTGAAGGCCCTTGCTGCCGGCGGAGACAGCGTGATGATCGGATCAATGTTCGCCGGTACAGATGAGGCTCCTGGAGAAATCTTCGAGGAGAACGGGCGCAAGTTTAAGTCCTATAGGGGTATGGGGTCGGTGGATGCGATGAAGGCCGGTTCACGCGACCGCTATTTTCAGGACGGTGAAGACAGCACGAAGAAACTCGTTCCAGAGGGCGTCGTAGCCCGCGTTCCTTACAAGGGAAGCGTTGGAGACATCATCTATCAGCTCGTGGGAGGCATACGTTCGGGTATGGGCTACTGCGGTGCGGCCGACATCGATGCTCTACACACCGCGCGCTTTGTCCGCATTACCGCCAATGGACTTGTGGAAAACCATCCGCACGACATCACGATTACCGGAAATACACCGAACTATCATAAATAAGATATGACAGAAAAGATTGTAATAGTTGATTTCGGTTCGCAATATACCCAGCTCATCGCCCGAAGAATCAGGGAGATGCAGGTCTATTGCGAGATTGTTCCCTACAACAAATTCAGACAGGAGGATTCCCGATCGGCCGCAGACATAAAGGACACACACTCCCCTTTCGGTCAGGAAGTAAAGGGAGTGATTCTCAGCGGCAGCCCTTGCTCGGTGAGAGGGGAAAACGCGCCGCGAGTAAATCTTGAAGGCATCAAGGGAGTGCTTCCCCTTCTCGGAGTTTGCTACGGAGCTCAATATCTCGCACAGTTCTTCGGTGGTAGTGTGGAAAAGTCCCCGACCAGGGAGTACGGCCGCGCGATGATGAATGTCCGTGATGACGATGACCCTCTCATGGCGGGACTCAGCGCAAGCTCTCAGGTATGGATGTCACACGGTGACACCATAACCGCCATTCCGCCGACCTACCGGATCATAGCATCAACGGAGGACGTAAACATAGCAGCATTCCGGATCTCCGGTGAGCAGACATGGGGACTCCAGTTCCACCCGGAGGTTTACCACAGCTCCGAAGGAACGCAGCTCCTGCGCAATTTCGTGCTCGGCATCTGCGGATGCTCCGGCAACTGGACCAGCGAGGGCTTCATCGAGCAAACAGTCCGTGAGCTTAAGGAAAAACTCGGCAATGACAAGGTTGTGCTCGGGCTTTCCGGCGGAGTCGATTCTTCTGTCGCCGCAATGCTCCTGCACCGTGCCATCGGCGACAACCTCCATTGTATCTTTGTGGATTCCGGTCTGATGAGAAAGAACGAGGCCGTTGAAGTACTTGAGTCCTACAAGGGTATGGGGCTGAATGTCAAAGGAATTGACGCTGCAGAACGATTCCTCGGCGACCTGCGTGGAGTGACCGACCCTGAAGCGAAGAGAAAGATTATCGGCAAGGATTTCATTGAGGTTTTCAACGCGGCTGCCGGCGAAATCAAGGACGTGAAATGGCTCGGACAGGGCACGATTTATCCGGATGTGGTCGAATCCGCCCAGGTGAACGGCACGGCTGTGGTCATCAAGTCTCACCATAATGTGGGAGGCCTGCCTGAGAAGATGAATCTCAAGATTGTGGAGCCGCTACGTCTGCTTTTCAAGGACGAGGTGCGCAGGGTCGGCCGCCAACTGGGCATCAGCGAGACCCTGATCGGGCGTCATCCTTTCCCGGGTCCGGGACTTGGAATACGTATCATCGGCGAGGTGACTCCGGAGAAAGTCCGGATCCTTCAGGAGGTTGACCACATCTACATCAGCATTCTCAGGGAGACAGGTCTCTACGACAAAATCTGGCAGGCCGGAGCCATACTCCTCCCGGTTCAGAGCGTAGGAGTCATGGGCGATGAAAGGACCTATGAAAGCTGCGTGGCACTGCGGGCGGTGACATCAGTCGACGGCATGACGGCTGATTGGGCTCGGCTGCCCTATGAGGTGTTGGCGCGGCTTTCAAACGAGATAATAAACAAGGTCAAAGGGGTTAACCGCGTGGTGTATGATGTGTCATCGAAACCACCTGCTACCATAGAGTGGGAGTGACGGGGCGCAGAAAAGGCGACCTGCTTCGTTGGACGGCTGCCTGACACAGAAACATGCAGTCAATGCGAAGCATTTGCGGGGAAACTATAGCGCTGACAGTCGTACTAACACCACGCAGCCCTGACGGATTATCTCCCCATGGGGGCATAATAGGATGAGAGTCTGCTGACTTGACGCCTCCGCTGCGCGACATCGTCAAAGTCAGCAGACTTCTTAAATATTCATTAAATCCTCTGGGTTTGTGAATGGGCCACTGAGCGAGTATTCCGGATAATCTTCAACATCGAAATGTCCGTGAATATTGCATGATTCACATACTGCATGGTAGATCTTGATCTCGTTATAGTTGATGTCCTTGTCTATGACAATCATTTCACCCATGAGGCGGGCGATAATCTCTTTCTGTTCTGGTGCCAGTTCACGAATAATTGATAATGCCTGCAGAGTTACAAGGTTATTCAGGTCTGTCTCGTATCCTTCTGACAGGCAAAAAGACGCTGTGATTCTCTTTAGATATTCAATTTCACCTTCATGTACGATATTATCGGCATGAAGAATATCATTCAACAGCCTAAGTGTTGCAATCTTTGATATATATGTTAACTCTTTCATAATTAGTTGCGTTTTATAGTGAGACATACCCAATTCCAAGTTTCTTTCTTTTTGTCATAGTCATAAACAATAAGGGTTTTTATGGACTCGCCGTTGCAGACATTAAATTTCTGGACTACGGAAGGAGACATAAAGCAGCGATTCTGACCGACTTTCACAAAAGCAAACTGCTTGTCTTCTCTCTTGTCAACTACGCCTTCTGCAAACATGGCGTAATCGAGATTCAACGGCAATGATATCTTTGATGCATTTATAACCTTGGCCTTGCCATCGGAGTCGTTTATGAAGTTAATCTTCAGCACATCACCCGGATTCACCTTGAACCTTAACTTTTGTCCCATGCGTTTCTTATTTCCGTAGATAAGTGATGCGCGATGACTGTTAGGGTCGACATAGGTGACAATTGCCACCGCTTCTTCTGAACCATTGCATAAAATTTGGTTTGTCAAAGTCATATAATCCAAGCTGTCTGTGCCATCAGGTGTCGCAAAATTAATCCATGGCTGACGCATCCATAGGTCAATCTCATTTGGCAGGCGCCATCCGTTTGAAGCATAACAACGTGTTACTGCATCAATATGGAATCGAGCTTTATCATATTGACCAAGTTGAATATATAGATTGGCAAGTTTGATTCTAACTTTTCCAAGGAATGCTTCCTTGGTTCTGCTGTTCACGGATCGTAGAAGACATGCCCTCTGCATTTCCGGCTCTGAAGAATAGACATCACTGATAAGCTGCCAAACCCAAAACTCGGTGGCTTTTCTACGAGCAAATGGAACTAGAACTTTCAACGCCTCGTCTTTGTCGCCACCCAACGCCATAAGAAGCTTACCATAGAAATATCCCGGGTATGTCATTTCCGGATGCGAGTCCATAAGAGCATCCATTCTTGGAAGGAACTCCTCGATACGAGCTGTATCGTTTAGCCTCAGGAGAGCTTTGGAATATGCTATGAAAGCTCTTTCTGCGAGTGCCATGATTTGGCGGCCATTCTGCGTTACAAATGGCGTGTAGTCTTCTTGAGAAAGATTATCAAGATTCCACCAATCGAAGAAATCAGCCAATTCTCCCCATGATTCGAATTTCAGGAATCCCTGAAGGAGGAATGAGTAACCTCTCGATGGATTGAAGGTATAATTCTTCAATCGCGAGAATATTGCGGACAATTTTACCGGCGAGTCAACATCATCAAGGTCGATACAATTTTTAATAAACTCCCCTATCTTGAAAATCACATTATCGAATATCAAACTGTCATTGGCAACAGTCAATTGCTCAAGATTGTTCAGTTCATCGAGATGAGCGAGAAGCGCATCATAATTGTTCTGTTCAACATCTGATTTAATTATGTAATATAAGGTCCAACCCAAACCTCTCTGTTCCCAAACACCTAAAGGGTTTGCATTTAGGTCGGATTTTGCCTGTTCGTATGCTGCCGATATATTCCCGGACTTACACATCGTAGTGATTTCTTTTACCGTTGCCATAAGTTCTGAAGTGTTTCAAGTATTGATTTCAACTGAATGTCATCATCACCCAACGTTGACGATGGTAATACTGAAGTAATGATCTTCTTTCCGTTGTAGAAGAGCTTGATGTATGAGTATGCATAAGCAGACCTGAAGCAATAAACGCATGCATAGCTTTCTTCGAATATGTTTGTATTACATATGCCAAGTTCCTGACACTTGGCTTGGATTATTTCATGAACCGCCTCAAAGCCATGATTCTGTGGCAGATAATTGAAGCAGATGTTGTAGTTGGACTCGTTGTTCAAATAAGGCATTATAGACGCTGCATTCTTGCAATTCCCTCTTGGAAGAAAGGTGAACTGTCCGCTTCCATTGAAATGGCCGTCATATGTTTCAATACCATCAGGCGTATTGATACAATATGCATCAAGATACTGTGAACTAATCACATTCACGATTGAATACTCAGTATCTTGTATGTTTACTGTTACTGACCAATACTTCGCCTTCTGGAATTCATTTGCATTCAGAGTAGGATATGGAGTGTCTTCCTGAGGGGCAAGAGAATAATATTTTGCCGGAATCCTGTTTACCTTCTGAATAGGCTTAAAGCTGATCATGACACTTGCAGTAGACCTCGCTCCAAGGGGTGGAAGATCAACAACATCTTTGGATTCATCCGTTTTTGCTGATATCTGCGGAGCAAGTGCTTCCTTTACTTGTTCTGTTATTACCTGATCACTAACGGTATCAAGTTCAAACGGCAGGCCATCATCTTCTTCTTTATCATCACGTTTGAAAAACGCTGCAGCTTCTTGCGCATTCATAGGCTTTGCCTGCTCTATATTCTCTGTCGCATCTTCATCACCATCGGTTATGAGTTGGTCATCACATAGGTACAACTCCTCTTTCGGCCTTGTAACTGCCACGTAATGAAGGTTGCGCTCCTGAGTTTGTTCCCATTCAAGTTCACGCTTAAAAGGGAGCTTGTTGTATTCAAGAATAAATACCCTATCGTTTTCAAGTCCTTTTGCACGGTGTATGGATGAAATCTTGATTGCGTCATCATCCGGGCTTGAGAGAGTATACTTCAGGCGCATTAGGATGCTGTCGAGGGTATTGAGACGCCAGTCAAAGTATTTCTTTTTGAGGAAAACCAGGGTATCTTCCATATCCTTTACTTCTTCGTTGATAATCATCTGACGAATGATAGGGTCTGCATTCTGATTCTCTCGAATAATACGCTTCTCATTGCGTTCTCGAACATGGTCAAAGAACTTGTCAATATTATCCTCAGAAAGGATCCCTCGCAACTCCTGCGGTTTGAAATTGCTCTTGTAATTTCCCATGAACTCCTGAAGTTCATCTGGATGAAGCTTCACCTTGAAGTCCTTGGTTATAAGTTTGAGAGCCATTGTCATCAATGGCTGTCTTGTCCTACAGATGACAAGGTCTCCCCCGCGGATATTGTGTACCACTTCTCGCTGAGGGATAACATATAATTTCCCCTGATAATCCTTGAATCCCTTAATATCGGGGCGGATAGACTTTGCGATTTCAATTATTGATTGCGGGCAGCGGAAACAATCCGTAAGGCCAAGAACTGTGCAATTAAATGTCTCTTTAACACGATTGAACGATTCACAATCAGCTCCAGCAAAACCATAGATTGCCTGATAAGGGTCACCAACAGCGAGTAGCCTGCCATCAGATTTCTGGTATTGCTTGACTACATAGAGTTGGGCCTTTGAGAGGTCCTGACATTCATCAACGAACACAAATCCGTACTTCTTTCTTGATGTGAGATTACGGATGTATGGCAAATACAATTGATCAGTAAAGTCAATAATACCGTGTGATATGGCTATTGAGTTTCCTTCCTTCAGCAATTTCTGGTGAGCCCTGAAATAGCACTCAAGTTCTTGATGGAAAGTGTCGCTCTCAAGTTCCCATAAAGGGAATATACCAAAATGCCTTACGAGGCTATCGTATTCGGTCACATCGGGATTTGTAAGTGTACAGCGGTATTTCTGATTTATGTCAAGGATTCGCTTGATGATAGTATAGACATACTGCTGGCTCTCATTCAGCGTGTTTTTGTCATCCCAGTCAAGCGTATCACGACGTTCTTCAAGAGCCTTAATCTGCGCAACAGAGCAATGGTCGTGATAACTTAGAATTTCATCAATCTCCGGTGTAAGGGATTCGAAAAACTCAGTATTCTTGATTATGTCAGAATACTTTCCATCATCTATCTTGAAATCTCCTGTTGCTCGAAGCATCTGAAAACCAAGACTGTGAATCGTGCATATCTTGACATTCTTCTTCGCTGCATGGAATTTTTTCTGAAGTTCCTTCCGGATACTCGTATTGAAAGCACAATAGATAACATCGTCAAGGTTTGGGATATGAGTCACGCACCCCATAAGAGTTGTGGTCTTTCCTGCTCCAGCGACGGCATCAATAATACCATTTCCTGTTCCGTGCTCAACGAAGTCGAATATCTTCTTTTGTGCCTCTGTTGCTTTATGTCCCATAACGTAAATGATCTTTAATAGACTTTTGTGTAAATAATCTTTATCTCCTTGCAAGGTCTCAGATCCAGATCGCAATATTAAGTTTCGCAAGTATTCTAACTTATTGCGAATATTAAACTTAAATGATTATACAATGTTATACCTAAACTCATTTTTATAAGCCCCAGCAGCGACCTCGAGCCTATCAAAGAGTTTGTCTCCAAATGTCCTGCGGTTGAACTTGTTGCATAACTCGTTCAGATAGCTCTGGAGGTAGTCGGGTCTGATGTCGTGATAGACGTACAACTGGAGCTGTTTTGCATTGCTGATTGCGATATAAACCCACAGGAGCAGCTTTCCGCCATGCTTTGTTTCTATGACCTGATGCACGTGCTTACTCACGAGTGACTTTATGTTTGTATATGACGTTGAATCGTCCGAGGTTATTGTTGAACTTGGATTGACATACATCCTCACCTTTCCGTCGATGGTCTCCGATTTGAGATCATTGATAACGATGTTCGACTGTACAAAAACGCCGCCCAAACTATAACTTAGGTACAACATCAATTATTCATTTTGCGTATTCTGTCAGCTTTGTCATTGTGGGCGGTTTTTCCATTCTATCGCTCGCTCTGACAGTCGATATTGCTGGTGCGGATGATTTGGCGTTTCTGGATATTTCCGCTCTATCATTCCGTTCTGTAAAGCCGGGAGTATGTAATTTTCTCTAAATTTTTTGCGATTTCTCTTTCCGCATATTTCCATAAGTTGCGAAACTGAGCAATATCCGGTAGGCATTATGGTGACTAACTCTGCAATAAGTGAAGAACTTGGGGTATGCTTAGCTCCTACTTGGGTCCTACTTGAGTCCCACTTAGGTCCTACTTGGGTCCTACTTGAGTCCTGCTGTCCTCCTACGGAAACATCAGCCACATAGTCGTGCCTTCGGAAAGTCGCCTTGAAACATCCTCCGGACATCTCGAATTCCGGCCTCGGGACACCTGCGAGTGTACACTCGTCATTCATCAGTTCAATGCCGCGGCCCCAAGTCTCAAGATATTTTCCGTAGTACATAATCTGCGCGATAAGCGGATTCTGGGCGTGTGAGATGTGTGGCTTCATCATATCGTCAAGAGTGAAACCTGCCGGTAGAGTTCCGAGATTTTCAATCTCAACGCGGTCGTCATATATTGCTATGCTCACGAAACCTGACGGCGAATCGTATAATCTATGTGCCAGAGCGTTCAGAAGACACTCTCTCAAGGCCTTGTATGGGATTGTCAGGGACTCGACCCGCTCCGGTTGTCCGTCAACAAATGTTCCTGATATATTCAGATGCTTGAAAAGGAATGCCATACCGTCATCGTAGAGATGGAAGATATTTCCTATTGAACGCCTATTATCTATGAACTCCCTCTTGTTCGTACCTTTAAATCTGGCCAAACGGATATGAAGTTGGATTGGTGCGTAATCTTCCTTGGTAAACAAAGCTACCGCGGCATTCTTGATGTGTCCGTTCTCGCTCAACTTCATCTTGTCAAGGATTTCCGGAATAGACTTGATACGCATACTTTCCGGAATTCTTCCGGCCTGAATGCCAGAACTGACAAGCCGTCTCACAGATTCTTCGTCAAGGCTGTCCACACTAACTTTGGTATCGATTTCCTCTTCCCATTTCCTCTTGCGTATGTCTCTTTGCAAAAGAAGTTCCTGATACATAGACTGCGGCATCAATGAAGTGGTGCTCTCGATCCTATAGTATGGCCTTCCATCGTACACATACGGACGGTTTCTGTCCGGCTCTGTCGGTATATCAATCACGATGACATAGAAGTCAGCCTTCTCGTCCAACTCAATATAGTTCACATCCAATGAGACCGCCGGCTCAATCTTGGTCAGTTCACGGGCAATCTCTCTGCGTGTGTTATCGGTTACCTGCTGTCCTATGACCTGCAAGGAACCTGGCGCTATGCCAAATAGGAGCTGACCTCCAGCGGTATTGAGAAATGCGCATATAGTATGCATCGCTTCCTTTAGTTCCCCAGTAGTCTTTTTCAGTTCAAGAGTTCTCGTTTCGTCCTTCTTGATGAGTTCCTGTATTTCAGCAATAGTCATAATCGTCATCTCCTTTGTATTTGCAAAGTTATGAAAAGTTACGAAAGATTCTAACAGAAAAAACCGCCTTCACAAGCGGTCCTTTCTTTTTTGCCTTCCGGCAAATCTCATAAAAATGGCTAAACGATTATTGATGTTGCAAAGGTAGTGACGGCGTGGGAAGCGGACAATACCAAGATGTCGGTATTTTGACAGTCTGTCATCGTTTAGTGACAATATTGCAGGGAAACGGGACGAAATGTCGCGACAAAGTTCCAATAATTCAGAGGTTTCACATTATGATTGAATGGCACTTGATTTGCTCCGAATTTCTGTGGTTTTGATGTTAAACTTTTAAAACTATAATATTATGATTACAGAAAAACTTCAGAAAGAATTCAACGAGCAGATTACCGCTGAGTTGTGGTCTTCACAGTTATATCTTCAAATGGCATTCTTCCTCAAGAAAGAGGGTTGGGACGGTTTCGCACATTGGATGGAGAAACAGTCCGAGGAAGAGAGAGGGCACGCCTGCTCTATGGCTGATTTTGTCATAAAAAGAGGCGGTGAGGTCAAGCTTCAGATGATTGACGTCGTTCCTTGCGGTTGGGGCAGCGTTCTTGAGGTTGTCGAGCATGTCGCAGAACACGAACGCCATGTGTCAAAACTCATTGACGACCTTGTTGCCGTTGCCCATGACGAGAAAGACAATGCGGCTCAGGACTTCCTTTGGGGATTTGTCCGCGAGCAGGTCGAGGAAGAGGCTACTGCCGATGCTCTCGTTGCCAAGGTAAAGCATGCAGGAGAAGCCGGGCTTGCATGCGTTGACGCTGAACTCGCAAAGAGGTAGACGAATACCTATTCGGAAAAAGCGGAAAATCTTTTGGGTAGCCGCCCGAGGATTTTCCGCTTTTTTCGTTTACCGTTTTCTCAACGAAAAGAAGAACTGAAGACCATGGGGAGCACGATTGACGACGCGAATTTCGCCACCATGGAACGCGATGGCGTTGCGCACGATGGAAAGCCCGAGGCCAGAGCCTCCGTCATCACGGGTGCGGCCTTCGGAAATACGGTAGAAACGTTCAAAAAGACGAGAAAGATGCTGCTGAGGAACTCCGCAACCGGTGTCATAGTAGCTCAAGTGGATCATGTCTTCCGCTTTCCTCCTGTCTTCGGGCACGTCATCGCGGCATTCGACATGGATTCTCACGCCGTCTCCGGCATATTTCAGGCTATTCTCGACGAAGTTACGGAATATCGCGTGAATCAGCGTCCTGTTGCCATATATCGTAAGATCTGAAGGCAATGCATTCTCCATCACATCACCTCTCTCAGACAGGCGTTCAGAAAACTCAGAACTCACCTCATCCACTATTTCCTTAAGATTAACGCTCTGGCGGACAAGTTTTTCGGGAGATTCTTCAATCTTGCTGATGAGCGACACATCTCGGATGAGGTCCGACAGGCGCACGGACTGGACATAGGCCCGGTGTATGAAATTCCGTCGGCGCGCCTCGTCCATGTCCGGACAGGATTCCAGTGTTTCAAGATAGCCCATTATGCCTGTCACCGGAGTGCGGAGCTCATGGGAAATGTTTCCCGTGAGTTGCTGTTTCAGAGTAGCCACAGCCTTATCGCTGTCCCGAACATACTGCGTCTGAAGCCTCTGTACGTCTGAACCGAAATGGGAAGAAAGGAGGATGATCGCCAGCAGGGCGATGGCGAAAAGCAGGGCGGACGCCAGAAGGAAGATATTGTTAGGCCGCAGGCGTGGCTTCACGTCAGCATCGTATGGAAGCGCCACACGGATAATCCTGTCCCCGTGAATCTTGGAATAGTAGAGGTATTTAGTTCCCGTCGTCAGCGACACTCGAACCGCCGTTGCAACCGAATCACGCAGCGAACCTGTAACCTCAGGACGGTCGGAGTGATTTTCAAGGTGAAGTTTCTCGATGCTGTCGAAAAGGACATTGCCGGCAGTGTCAAGCACCGTTGCTCGCAGGTCTTTGGGAAACAGAGTTGTCACATAAGCGTAATCGTCTGTCTTCGCGAGAATTCCAGCATACGATGCAAGATCGTTTTCTACATATTGAGCCTTAGTCTGTGTGTCGATACGGACCTGAAACACAACGAGAACGAAGGCAAACACGGCAAACGCCGCCGCAAAGCTGACAATCAGTTGGCGGCTGTAAATCCTCCTGATGGAGCCTGTAGTCCTGTCTTCCGTCATGGCAGTGGATGAAAACTATATCCGAATCCGGAACGGTTGGTAATGCACGATTTCATCGGGCCGAGTTTGGCACGTATCCTCGCAATATGCACGTCAATCGTCCGGTCAAGCACATACGGTGCGTCTTTCCACAGCCGGTCTATAATTTCTTCCCGCGAAAAAACCTTTCCAGGATGGGCAGCGAGAAGAGAAATTAGTTCAAATTCCTTCTTTGAAAGCGTTACCGGTGTGTCTGACACATACACCATCTTGGACTTCGGGTCAATCTGGAGACTCCCCGTTTCAAGGACGTCCGTATGCTGTTCTCCCGAAGGAGGGGAACTTCGTCTCAGCACGGCCTTCACCCGGGCCAGCACTTCTTGAATGGAGAAAGGCTTGCTGATGTAGTCGTCACCGCCGGCCGAGAATCCGGTGAGCATGTCATTTTCGGTGCTCCGCGCCGTAAGGAATATGATTGGTATCTCCAGATGCCTTTCCTTCCGGACAACTTCCGCCATTCTGAATCCGGACATTCCGGCCATCATCACATCAAGCAGAATCAGCCTATGTTCCGGCGTCAGTTTTTCCAAAGCGTCCTCCGCCGACGATGCCGTATCAACGACATACCCGGCATTCTCAAGATTGAATTCAAGAATTTCACAAATGTCTTTCTCGTCATCGACGACAAGAATTCGCGCTCCCGTTGAATTTGCAGCCTCTGCCATATTCCGATGAAATGTTAACTTGCGCAAATATACGCAGTTTTACTTTTTTCATGTGCCAAGATTACGGATTTTTCGACGATGTAACAGAATTTTAACAATTACGTAATATACACCCAACATATTCGGAATATTTTTGCAGTCGAAAAAACATACATAAACATATGGATCTGGTATATCTGGGCTTCGTCATCTTTCTTTTTCTGCTGGCAATTTCGGACTTATGGGTTGGAGTCAGCAACGACGCGGTCAATTTTCTCAATTCGGCAGTGGGTTCAAAGGCTGCCAAATTCCGGACAATCATTATGATAGCTGCCGCCGGAGTGTTTTGTGGGGCGGTGATGAGCAACGGAATGATGGATGTAGCGAGACACGGGATTTTCCGTCCTGAACAATTCGCGTTCAGTGAAATCATGTTGATATGCCTCGCAGTGATGGTCACGGACATCGTGCTTCTCGACGCATTCAATTCGCTCGGAATGCCAACGTCCACAACGGTTTCGCTTGTGTTTGAACTGCTTGGCGCGACGTGTGCGCTGACGATGATAAAAATGAATGCCGCAGGAAACGATGCCTTGGGATTTTCCGACTATATGAACACGTCGAAAGCCCTGCAGGTTATTCTCGCAATATTCATCTCCGTGGCAATAGCATTTGTTGTCGGAGTGTTTGTGCAATGGGTTGTACGTCTACTATTTACGTTCAACTATCGAAATCGTTCGCTAAAGTGGAAAATCGGACTGTTCGGCGGCATTTCCGTGACAGCCATAATCTATTTCATGCTTTTCAAGGGGTTATCGTCAATGTCATTCATGACAAGCGGGGTCAAAGAGTGGCTTGATGCGCATACTCTGGAGGTGTTGGGGTGCTGCCTGGTGTTCTTCACGCTGATAATGCAGGGGCTCCACGCACTGAAGGTCAACGTATTTAAAGTGATTGTTCTGATTGGCACATTCGCCCTCGCGACAGCCTTTGCAGGCAACGACTTGGTGAATTTCATCGGTGTACCTCTCACGGGATTTGCGTCCTATCAGGACTGGAGCGCATCCGGGGCCGGTGATCCATCGGCACACACTATGGAGGTGCTGAACGGACCTGCACATACACCGGTGGCATTTCTGATTGCGGCCGGAATCATAATGGTACTCGCCCTCGCAACTTCAAAGAAGGCACACAATGTGACGAAGACGGAACTTAACCTCGCCAAACAGGAGGAGGGAGAGGAAATGTTCGGGACATCATGGGTGGCACGCAGCCTCGTGCGCTTCGGAAATTCGGTAGCCCACGCGGCCATTGCAGTCACCCCTGAACGATTCCGACTATGGGTCAACAAGCGCTTCGACCGCAGCCATATCGAAATCGAGGACGGAGCCCAATATGACCTTGTGAGAGCATCAGTGAATCTCGTCACGGCATCGCTTCTGATTGCGCTCGGCACGTCTCTTAAACTTCCTCTTTCCACGACATACGTCACATTCATGGTTGCGATGGCGACATCGCTCGCCGACAGGGCATGGGGACGTGAAAGCGCCGTCTACCGCATCACCGGAGTGCTTTCAGTAATCGGAGGTTGGTTCCTGACGGCCGCGATAGCCTTTGCCGCCGCATTCCTGATTGCGCTGATAATGCACTGGGGAGGCATGGTCGCTATGGTGATAATCGTTGTTGCCGGCCTGCTTGTCATGATTCACAGCAACATACGCTACAAGAGCAAAAATGACGAGGAGAACGGGGACAAGATGTTCCGCAACATCATCCGTTCAACCAACCAGGAAGAGACCGACAAGCTTGTATGTCAGTATGTTGCAGCAAATGAGAGCCAGATTCTCAACAACATAATCCGTAGTTACCGTAACGTCACCGACGGGCTTCTTTCAGAAAACGTCAAGTTGCTGCGCAAATCCGGGAATGAGCTTATGGACAAGAAGGGAAAGCTCAAGAACATGCGTCGCAAGGAAACCGTCTGCATCCGTCATCTCGACCAGGAAACGGCTATGCGCAAGAGTGCTTGGTTTTTCGCATCTTTCAATGACCTGGAACAACTCTACTATGCAATCCGACGCATCTGCGAGCCGGCCTACGAGCACATTGACAACCACTTCACACCAATTCCGGGACGATACGTCTCCGAGTTCGTGCCTGAAAGGGATCGTCTGATCGGCTATATGGACGAAATCATGATGCACTGCGAAGACGGGGAATATGCAGCGCTAAAAGAGGTGGAGGAAAAGCTGAAGACCGTACAGAAAGATTTTTCAAACATGCGGAAGTCACTAATGGAGGACATAAGGGCAAACTCCGTAAATATGAGCACCGGCTATCTCTACCTCAATGTCCTGCAGGAGTCCGAGCAGATGGCGATAGTCCTCAAACAGATGGTGCGTTCATCACGCAAGTTCCAGCTTTCATAAAAAGGTTAAGTAATCGTGAAAAAACAGACAGATTTTGCATAAAAAGTTTGCAGGTAAAAAATTTTTGTCTACCTTTGCAATCCCTTTCGGGAGCATAGCTCAGTTGGTTCAGAGCGTCTGCCTTACAAGCAGAGGGTCGGGGGTTCGACTCCCTCTGCTCCCACAAGTTCTTTAAAAGTTTTTTTTAGCGGCAACGAAGCAGTCGCAAAAAAGAAACTATTGGGTTTTGAAGTTTATTTTTGGATGGATGCGAGGAAGGCGAATGAGGAGGAAGGGAGTTACCTAAAGGTAATGACCGCCCGACGATGTGAAGCCTGACGAAGCAGACGCCAAAAAGAAACGAAAAAAGGGGGTATAGCTCAGTTGGCTAGAGCATCTGCTTTGCAAGCAGAGGGTCGTCGGTTCGAATCCGTCTATCTCCACAAATAACGCCGGTTTTCTGCCGGTCATTTCACAACGAACAAATTTACGAATCAAGAGTAGGTTTGTTCGTCTTTTTAAAGGGCAATTAAGGAGAGGTGCTCGAGTGGTTTAAGAGGCACGCCTGGAAAGCTTGTATACTCCTAAAGGGTATCAGGGGTTCGAATCCCCTCCTCTCCGCCAAATAGGTCTAACGTTCTGATTAATAAGATTTTACAAGAATTTTCAGGACAAAACGGGACAAATACGGGACACAGTCTTTCGCCCCCTGACGACAACCTCTATAGGGTCTTGTCAGAGTTGTGCGGAAGAAAAAAAATGTCTTTCTTCAAACCGACCCCCTATATTGAATATACTCCTCCTAAGTTGACGCAGGGCAAGATTTGGTACATCACCTATTACGTCCAGGATCCGAAGACGATGCGGCTCAAGCGGATTAGAATCAAGGTGAACCGCGGAGACACGCTACGTGAGCGCAAGGCGATGGCAAAGGCTATAATGGGACGGCTCTCTGAAAAGCTGGCCATGGGCTGGAACCCTCTTGTCGAGAAATTCGCGCCAAAGGCATATAAGAAGTTGTTCGAGGCTTTCGATGCATTTCTCGATGCGAAACGGCGCGAGCTTGAGGCAAATTCCCTCCGCAGCTATATGTCATTCATCAAGACAATAAGAGAGTGGCTTCAGGTACACGGATGCGACGAGAACACATACGCTTGCGGATTCACCGGCTCCATGGCCATCGATTTCATGGAATCCATCGAGAGCAACCCTAAAATATCGCCACGCACCTACAACAACTATCTAATTTTCTGCCGCGTCCTATTCGACTGGATGGTGGAACGAGAATACGTGTCTGAGAATCCGTTCACTTCCATCCGCAGGAAACCAAAGAAACTCACAAAAAAGAAGCGCCGGATTCTGTCAGATGCGGAACTTTCGAGACTCTGGGAATATCTGGAGAGGGAGAATCAGGAATATCTCGTCATCTGCATGCTCTGTTACTGTTGTCTGATGCGCCCGAAGGAAATTTCCATGCTCAAGTGTTCTGACATACGCCTCGACTCGCAGACGGTCCTCGTGCGCGGAGAAATAGCAAAGAATGACAACACATCCTCCAGAACCATTCCGGACGCGATGATGCAGTATGTCCACCGCCTTGACTTGAGCAACCCGAAGCTTTTCCTGTTCGGCAATCATAGTCATTTCGACTTCAGCCCTGGAAAGACAGCCGTCCCCGAACGCAAGATAGCGACGTTCTGGAATAGATGCGTACGTGAGGAATGTGGCTTTCCGATGGAGGTGATGTTCTACAGCCTCAAGGACACTGGCATCACGAACATGGCAGCTGCCGGCGTTCCGGTCTCGTTCATCCAGCAGCAGGCCGACCACAGCAGCCTCGCGATGACTTCCATTTACTGCCAGCGCTCCACCAAGGCCACGGAAGAGCTCAAAGGCGTGGACATTCTCAAGGTGGCTGAATGAGCAACATTTTCTTGACGGCACGAAAAAGGCGACACCTCTGATGAGATGTCGCCCGTGGCCACAACCCACGAGTGACCGGTGTAATCAAAAACCAATAGATATGATAAAGCTACATATTATTGCTGTGTGGGTTAAAGTTTATCGGCAACTCTTCTGATTCTGTCAGCGAGATCGCTAAGGGCACCCTTGAACAGTTGCATCTCTTCCGGTGTGAAACCGCCTTTGCCTCCGTTTCCGTCGATTCCGTCAAGCTTGTGGTACATCCATGATGCGGATTTTCCGAAATATTCACGCGAAAGTGTACCCCATGAGATGAACAGGTCGATGTCGTCGATTGCCTGCCGCATCTTTGAATTTTTCAGTATTTCGGCATACGCCGCCACTTTTTCATCGATATTCATAGTATGTTTGTTTAAAGGAGGCTCTTTCGAGCCTCCGTGTTAAAGAGTCATTGTTTCAAACAAATCCCGAACATATTTCAGAAGTTCTCTCGACGGATTGTGTTTTGATTTCCTGAGATTCCTTATCGCTTCGATAAGTTCAATCTCTTCGTCTGTTAAATCGTTCATATCTTTTGTTTTTTGATTACGATACAAAGATACTACGATTTATCGTAATATGCAAATTTTTCAGCAATTATTTCTCATTTTTCAGCAAAAATTTTTGACTTTGCGGAGAAAGTCGGCGTCGGATTCAACGCGCTCGATGATGCGCTGCGCGGCGGTGTAGGGGTTGCGGCTGCGGGCGTGGGCTACGCGGACGGTGCCGAGCTTCGGGGAGGTGAACACGCGGATGGTGTAGATC
>ERZ1026780.1066-NODE-1066-length-19139-cov-4.388231_pt1 | contig 19139 bp, 24 predicted proteins | sample MGYA00380126_ERZ1026780 | MGnify/ENA primary metagenome ERZ1026780 (study PRJEB33269, sample SAMEA4719762) | human gut metagenome | biome: human-associated habitat; feature: organic feature; material: feces | place: Cameroon | collected 2013-10 ... | reverse complement strand
AAACGTTTAAAGCCGTAAATTGTTTCAGCGTACCCGGTTTCGCGTGACAGTAACACGGCTTCGCGTTGATACTTCGGTATGCCCGGATATGTTTTCATAACTGCGTCTACAAGGGCTTTACACTCTGGTAATGACTTTCGTATTTCTTGTTTTTTAAACGTTTTTTGTAGGGCGTGTTCAGTACCGCCGTATACACTGCCGAAATTTGCGGCTTTAGCTCCGCTTCTTTCGTGTTTTGTGATTTCACTTTCTGGCTTACCTTGCATAGTGGCGGCTGTTTTACGGTGTAGGTCCTCGTGGTTTCGGAACGCATTAAGCATTACGTTACAATTACTGCGCCACGCTGTCAGCCTAAGCTCGAAGCCGCTTTCATCTTCCAGTAACAATACCTTGCCGGGAGCAGCTTTATAAAAGTTACGTACACCCAGGGCGTCGTTATCCGGGCGCGGTACATTCTGCCCGTTAGGGTTACTTGACGCTAAGCGGGCTGTTTCAGTCCAAGGCTCATAATGTGCGTGTATTCTGCCCGTTACCGGGTTTATATACTTTTCGCGTCCCTCAATATGCGACGACAACAACGTAGTATATTTTTGTATTTTTTGCATTGCCTGTAACAGCTTAATACCTTCAGCCTTATACTTATGCGGTTTACGTTGTGCTATCCGCATACGGCGTATTTCAGCGGCTGTATAGTCACGTTTCCATAGCGTAGTGTGCTGGCTGTAGTCAATATCAAGCGGTACGGTTTCCCATTCTTCTGGTAGCGGGACTTCTAAATATTTTTCTTCGTCCGGGTCTATTAAATTATTTTCCAGCATAAACATCATATCCATAATAGCGTTACTGTCTAAACTCGGCTCTTTTGTAGTAGCGGACCACGCCGCTGCTGGTAGCTTTAGCGTGTCAAAAATAAAACTTTTTACGTCCTTAGTTTTGCCGCCTTTACCTACGTTTAGGTCTATGCCGAAGTTGTCAAGTGCTATACGTTTTATGGTTTCTGCCGCTTCTTCCTGGGCTATTTCGGCTTCCTCTCTCTTTGTCTGGCTTACATCACTGTCCCAATACATTCCCCAAAATTCCATAATACCCGTAACGCGTGTAAACGGCATTTCAATAGCTTTTAGCCATTCGCTGTACGTAGGGTATACGTCATTATGGTTAGGTATCTGCTTCGCTATTTCGTCCCAGTATAAATAATGCTGTACGGCGTAGTCGCTGTCCTCACAACAGTAACTAAGTGCGTCGTTTTCGTCGTTTGGTACTTCGTCGAAAAATAAAGCGTTATTCTTTTTCAGCACTCCTGTAAATTCGTTCATTTGTACACCAAATACAGCTTTAGTCATAGGTTTTAGACCTTTCCCGGCGTACGGACGTTTAGGGTTTGCTATCTTCTGTGGTGCTATAAGCTGCATTATTCTTATCCAGGCTATAAACGGGTCAGCACACGGCATAAGGATATACTTACCGTATTTAGCTGTAAACTTTGTTTCAAATGCCATATTTACAGCTATTTTCATTATTTTTGTATTAGTGAAAAAATACTTTTCCAATGTATTAAACAGTCTGCGTCGGGCTTCGCTTCTCGGTAGACCCGGCTCAAATTGATTAGCACCGGGGTTATCGATAAAGATAGCCCTTGCTTCATCACAAGCAGCCGACAAGCTCATAGCACATACTTCAGCTTTCCACGGGTCAAGGTTTACGTCTTTCGTCCAGGCGTCAAGCTCTTTACCAGTTACAAGGTTTCCGTCTGCGTCCTTCGGCGGCTCTCTATGGTCGCGGTCGCCGCTTGTTTCATAGTCAAAACCGCCTAAGCCTGTTTCCTCACAGTGCTTTATGTACTCTATAAGCTCCGTTATAGTGGTTATTGCTTTATAGTCTTTAAAGCCTTGTGTACGTAATTTCGGGTATTTAATATCCCATACGCCCGGTTTGGTTTTTTTCATAACATCAGCTACGCACTCGGCTACGGGTATACGGTTGTCGGGGGTACTTCTTGCCGTAGTTTTTACTGTATCTGCAAGCGTACGCCCTTGTGGGAATAAATTATTTAATCGCATTACTTTACTTCCTTTCTGCCTTAAATATCATCTTCAAGGTTATCAAATAACCCCATTTCAAAACATTTAGCTATATATGCGTTAAACCTTGCCGTTTTCTTGTAGCCGCCCGTAGTCATAACAAGCATACGTAATTTAGTGCATAGGTTTACAATACTTTTAGCTTCTTCTTTCTCAACGCTTAACATAGCTTCTACATCACCTAAGCGTAAATACTTTTGCTGTGCAAACAACGTTATAAACTCGCTGTATTTTCCCGTATTTTTCAGCGTGTCTAACGCTCGCAAATGCTTAGTTAGCTTGTCAAATTTTTCGGGCGTCAGTTCTTCTTCATTTACGCTAAGTTTTGCGTAGTAGTTAAGTCCGCACCCCGGAGCATTATATACGGCTTTTAAAAGTTCTTGTACATACTCTACGTGTGACGGATATACTACTATATTTTCGCCGCTGTCGTCCACGCTATGCAACATAGCCGCAAGTGATACGGACAGTCTGGCTACCTTGTTACGCTCGTCAGACGGCGACACAAGCGGTACGTCGTTAGCTCTGCCGTATATTTTGCTTAGGTTTGTAGCTACCGTAAGTATGCTATCTATAGCACCGTCGGCAAATTGTACGTTTTCCGTTTTACGGGACCAGGCAAACAGTATATTATTTTTCAAAATATCCGACGTCACAATTTTAGGAAAAGTCGGAAGCTGGCGGTTATACTTTTCCGGGTCAACGTCTGTAGACCGCATAAACACCGCAAAATCGAAACGGCGTATATCTTCATTGTTGAATATGTCTTTCAAGGCTTCTACGCCTTGTGAATAATCAGCTAACCGTTTACCGTACGGAACGTTACCGCTTAATATTGCACGTACTCTACAAGGCGTTTCCGCGGTTACAGCTCTTTTTACCTCTAAACGTCCGTCAGAACGTGCTAACGTCATTTCGCTGTACTCTTTTTTTTCTATGCCCGTGTCCTCGTCTATCCATATAAGCTCTTTGTCTGCCAAAGGCCACGCACCCCAAACTATGTACCACGCGCCGCCGCTGCCGCTTTGCTCCATTTTATACGTAAGACCTGTACGGCTGGTGCTTTCGGCGTTTACACGGTTTCCTAACCCGGAATATTTCATAATTTTCTCAATAAGTGCCGACTTACCCGTACCCGTGTCGCCTACTATTTTCATTTCTACCCAGCCGCGTATAGGCATTGTGTCCCAGGGGACTTTAAAGCGTAGTACGCTGTGATAGGTAAGCAGTACACCTAAAAGTGTTTCGTCACGCTCCACGATATGCGTAACATTGTATGTTAGGTCGTTAAGTATAGCTTCTACTTTTTCGGCTACATCTTTAACGTCCATAGTCTGTGGCTGTAACGCTTTTAGGTCGTTTTTTACGTCGTCGGTAAGTGCAAAACTTTCTACAACGTCCTGTAGTGGGGTAGCAGATGTAACAAGTATGGTACTTTCCTGGTTTCGTGGGTGTGGATATACGTAACCGCTTATCTCGTAATACTTGTTTTCGCTTACAGGTAAACCGCCCATAGCATATATTTTACGTAATACATATTTACCGTCTATGCTCTCGTCAGCCTGTGCGGCGTCGTCTGCCATAGGTATTACAAGCAATTCGTCTATATTTGTGTTTTCTACAATTTCGGTATCGTACTTTTGACAAGAGGGAATACCGCTAATATCTCTTAAAATGCCTTTTATATTATCGTCGCCCGTAGCAGTCATTTGTATAAGCTCACGGTTTGTAGCTCCTAAGTCTTTGTACGCTGTAGCTACAGGAATGTTAAGCAACGGACAGCCGTATTTTTTACACTTTTCACGTCCCCAGCAGCTGTATTCTATTTTTTTAGGGACTATATACGGCGTGTGTTTTTTTCCAGCTACCATTACACGGGTCTTTATCAGCTTTCCCGTAAGCTCTGCGTTACTTGTAGCCGCAAGGTGTAACTGTATAGCTTCGCTGTCAGCGTGAACATTCCGGGCTAAACAATGGCACAAGTCCCCGGCACACGGTACACGCTCATAGTCTTTAGCGTCCGATTTTTCACCGTGCAAAGACCGTATAAACGCACACCCAAATTTATAGTCGCTTTCACTGCTGTATACAGCTTCTACAACGCTTTTGGTATTTGCTATACGTTGTTTCACACTATAGTTACCTTCGGCGCTCGTATGCTTTGTAACCCATTCTTCAAGTATTTTACTCGTTTCGGCTTTTTCATAGCCCGCCGCTTTGAAGTAACAAGCAAGTTGTACGGTTGCCTGGTTACGGTCGCCGTCTTTCTTCCAGCCGCCTTTTAGTATATCCTGTACACATACTGGCGGCTTATCTTTAATAAAAATATATTCTTCCTTGTCGTAGCGTTGCTTTGCGGTAGCAGCTGCGTCCTCGTATTCCTTTAGCTTGTCGGCGTAAAAAATGCCTGTTTTCGGACGTTTTCTTATAGCTTTTTCCCGTTCTTCCTGGCTGTATATTTCTGCTGATACACTACCTGTTTTAGCCCTGTCTTTTATCTCGTCAAGGCTTAATACGCTTAACTCCTCACGGCTCAACTCAATTTTATAAAGCCCTGTTTTTTGGTGTCTGCTGTACGGAAGCCTTAACATACGTTTTACGGTGTACACTACCATATCCAAAGACCTTAACGGTACTGTCCTTTCAACGGGTTTACCGTTATCATCTTCTACGGTTTCTGTCGTCCCCAGACGATAGCGTAAATAACCAGCTAAATGCTTATAAGCTCTGTGCAAATCGGGACGGGGTTTAATTCCTAACGCCCTTTCGTCTATAAGTATGTGAAAACCTTTGTTACCGCTAAAATAAATATGTATGTCTGTGTCCTTAGTATCAAGCTCTTGCGTAAAGAAGTTTACTATTTTTACAGCGTCCGCTTGTGCTACAGTAGGGTCAGCGTCATAGTCAAGGTCAAAGTAGAGGGGAGCTATAAACGCTTCCCCGTCTACCTTGTTGCTGTTAGCGTAGCGCTGGACCGTGGCAAAACAATTAAAATCCTTTGCTTCTTCGTGCTGATAGCTCGGTATGTCCTCAACGGTGATACGCCGCCAGGGACTATTTTTACCGTTTGCGTCGCAATGGTACACGTCCACGTATTTATATTCTTGTTCTATTTGTTTTGCCATAGTGACGGCCTCCTAAATCATTTAGTGTAATCTTCCGGGTTAAACATTCCCATAGCTTCAAATTCGATACCCAGCCACGATACGGACGGGTCTTTACCTTTCATTTCCTTAGTGCTGAAGCGTGTTACAACAGACGCAACGCCTGTACGTGCTTTAATTCCGCTTGTCTTGTATTTACCGCTGTATACGTTCATTGCATACTTACCCCACGCTATAGTAGCTGTCGGTGCAAATGACATAAGATATACACGCGGTATACTGTCGGGGTCTTTTACACTTTCTGCTACAGCGTCAACAGGTACAACAAACGCCATATAACGTAACTCTAAGTCGTCCAGGCTGTAGCGTTCTCTTGCTTCCGGGTGTTCATTTAACCAGGCTGTAAGCATTTCTTCGGCGTCAGCCTTTTCACGGCAAGCTACTATAAGCTGTCCGTCCTCTGGGCTGTTCTGCAAGCCCCACAAGCTCCAGCGTTTTTCGCCTTGTCCTACAACTACGTCTATGTGGTCGCCGTAGTTTACGGTTTCGTCGTCCTTTTCAACAAAACAACCCTTTTTGTTGATTACCAACCAATTACCCATATATACGAAGTCAACATCAAGCCCGGCGTTTGCAGCTATGAAGTCGTCCATCATATTAGCCAAAAGATTAGTAATGTACGTAGTTGCTGGCTGTGCGGTAACCGCTTTAGGTGCGGTCGTCGCTATAGCGTTTTCCGCTACGTGTTCCTGTGCGGGGTTAGTTTGTACGTCTGCCGCTTCTGTGGTTTCCGGGGTAGTTTCCCCTGTCGTGTTAATGTTTTTCTGTTCGCTCATTGTTATAAGCTCCTTTCAAATTTTATTAAAATATTTGACTTATAAAAAAGTCGTCTATTATATCACGTTCCGACTTACCTTTAACCGGGACGGTGATACCTAACCTTTTGTAGACTTTTCTACGGCTGTAATATTGCTGTTTGAATATTCCTACCTTATCGTCTACGTAATCGTACCAGATAGCTTTTTTATCCGGGTTTTGTGGGTCTGGGCGCATTATTCGCCCTATTTCCTGTTCCAATGCCGCGCCGCTTTTAGCGTTGCCTGTATCACCCTTTTTAGGTGTTACACAATGTCCTACACATAGGTGCGGAAAATCTAAGCCTTCGCGGGCTAACTGTGTTGCAAAAAGAATATGTATACGACGGTCGGTAGCCGCCTGTATAATTTCCTTTCGCTGTTTAGCGGTTATCTGCCAGTCTGTGTACTCTTGTTCCGTATACTGCGGTGTTTTTACTTGCCAACGCCGCACGGAATTACTGTACCTACATTCTGTACCGTATTCGGCGGCTTTACGTTCAGCTTCAGCCTTACCATAAGCCACACGCCATACGTACCGCTGTAAACCGCCGTGTACTACAGCTGTTCGGAATAAATTACCTACGCCGTACTTTTGCCGTAGCAGCTCGTTTACCTTTTGTTGTAGTACAAAACAGTACCTTGTGCTTTCTGCTATGACTATTGCCGGCCCCTGTGGTACAGCGTCAACAATATTTTTAGCTATTAGGTTTGCCCGCTCGTTGTCGCTTATTAAGCTGTTTAACAATTCCGTATAGCTAAAGTCGTCGCCCCCGGCGTCTATACTGCTGCCTTGTCTGTCACTTGCCGGGTCTGCGTCAAAGTTCGTATACACAAACTTTACAGACGGGAGTATAAGGCTGCTGTCGTCGTACAAATTAGTACGCTGTACGGTATACTGTAACGGCCCGATACCCATATACATATAACACTGTAGCCCGTCTTTACGGTCCGGGGTAGCTGTCAAGCCTACTATATGCTTAGCTTTAAACTGTGCCGCTGTGTCTATAAACTGAACAGCCGGGAAGTGGTGCGCTTCATCTACAACGACTACACCTATGTACTGGTTAAGCTGTTCTATAAGCTGTGGATTTGCCTGTAGAGTTTTCACGGACGCTATAGTAAGTTTGCCGTCCCCAAAATCACGCTTGCCGTCGCCTAATATACCAATTCTGCCGACACCTAAAAGCGTTGCTTCAGCTCGCTTTTTTGTTTGGTACATAAGGTCGGTAGTATGGGTAAGCCATAGCGTAGCCCGTCCTATAGTGTGTATATACTTCATTCCCATTATCGTTTTACCGCTGCCAGCCGGGGCTACAGCTACGCCGTTGTTTTTCGTAAGTGCGTCTACAAGCGGTAACTGATAGTCGCGTAATGTATAACTTGTATTCCAGTCGCCAAAATCTACAGCCATTCCGTCGGTATAGTTTTCATATTCTTTGTACGGTATGCCGTAATCGTATATATGCTTTTGCAGCTGTGAACGGTAGCCGCGCGGTAATATAAGCGCTCCGTCGCTGTCGTGCAGCCATAGCTTGATATGCGGGTCAATACCCCACGTAGGGCGGCGTTGCTTTTTAGCCTTTTCGTATGCCGGGTTAGGTAGGGTAAGGTCGTCGGTGATACTGCACTTAAACGCTGTACTGTAACCTGTTACCCTTATATGGTTGCTGTATACTACTTGTAGCATATTTCCACCCCCTTTAAATCGTAATACCTGTCGCCGTTGCTATCGTGCATAATCGGCAAAATTACGCGTTTTAGCTGTTGACCTTTTCGTATATCTTCCAGCGGTACATAATGCGTACCCATATTACGCATATACCGTAATGCGTCTATAAAACGAAACGCGTAGGCCTCGTCTGTGGTGTCGTTTAAAAAACTTATAAATATAAGCCCTTTGTTTTGCGGTAGTACGGCGTCAAAATCATACAGTCCTTTTTGCTGATTAGGGCGTACCATAGACAGCGTAAAGCGGTCACCGTTAGTACGTTTTGCTTCTACCAATATGTTTATATATTTAAGTAGTATTACGTCGTCTGCCGGGCGTGTTCCGCTATTCTGGTCGCTTATCCGCATACGCCAGCTGTTAGGTATATGCCGCCAGCTTCGGCGTAGCTCTGTCTGGAAGTCCTCGCCGCGTTGTCGGCGTTCCTGTTGTTTTGTATCTGTCATAACTGCCACCTATGCCAGGCTTTCAAGTAAAGCCGCCTGTAAACGTGCCTTAGCCTGTATACCCCTTAACGCTTCAGCCTTCGCGTTAAAGCTGTCGGTTATCTTAAATAACTCGGTGTTAATCTTGTCAAGCTGCCCTTCAACCTGTGCCAGTTCTTCACGTTCCTTACGGCTTGCTTCTCTGCGGTACGCGTCACGTGCTGTATCATTTGTAAGAAAAATTTTACGGTTTCCGATAATACCGTAAGCGTCTTTACCGCTGCCCTGTACATTCATAATAGCGTCGCTTTCCGCTAACTGTATTTCCGTCTGAAGTTCTCTTGCGCGTTTTGCCAGTACAGCCTTATCACCGTACACGCGTTCGCGCTGTGTGCCGATTTCGATAAGTTCACTTACAGCCGTATCAAGCTGTAACTGCGTAGCTTTTAATTCCTCATTACTTAATACCTCTATAAAATCTTTGTTTATGTTTCCCATAAAAATTACCTACCTTTCAAAATGTAACGGTGATATTTAATACGGCCGCCGCTAACCAGTAAATAAGTTTTTTGTAGTCACCCTGTACGCCGTAGACAATTCCAGCCCCTATATCAAGTAGAATAAGCGTTAGGGGGAATATGTATTTAATGTTCATAACGTCGCTCCTATAGCTTCACGCTGACGGTCTATAATTTCAAGTGCCGTTTTTACAACTTCTGGGGCGTATTCCTCTTGCTTTGCTATAGCGTCTACAATTTGGTTAATGTCTACCGTGGCTTTCTGTCCCGTGTGGCTTTGTATAAGCATACTGAAATTATCCATAGCGTACTGTCTGGCTTTTGCTTCGTCTATCTTGCTTCGGTCTAAAACCTCGTCACCGGGTTTAGCGCTTTGCAACGGCTCTAAGGCTACCGTAATATCGTCACCGTCAACCGTTATGAGTGCATACCGTATAGGTCGTTCTATCTCGCTTATGCTGGCGCTCATTCTCATAAGTGCGCCGGGGTTACAGAACATTTTACCGTCGGGACGTTTAATAATTCCGTAGCCCGTATGGTCGTGTCCCGTAAGTATAAGGTCAGCGTCCGTAATACAGTCACTTACAAGCGTATATCTGTCAAACGGCGGCTTGTGGTCTAACAGCATACCGTGAGCTATATGTATACGTTTTTTGTCGGTCGGCGTTGTCTGCGGTACGGCGTAACCGTAACCGTCTATATCTATTTCACCGCTATAGGGTGTAGCTGTAATATAGGCGTCTGAAAAAGTTACTATGCTGTCACCCTTTAATACGTGCAGATTATCTACAAGCAATTCCAGCAATTTAAGGCTGCTTCGTCCGTAAGTGCTAAGATTATAGCCGTATATGTCGTGATTACCTATTGTCGTGTATATCGGACAGCTTGCGTTATTCAATATATCAGCGTAATGTAACAGTACGCCTATTGATACTTCGGGTCTGTCCCAGATGTCGCCGGGAATAAGTATAGCGTCTGCGTCATAGTATGACGCTATACTTTCCACCTCAATAAGTTTATCATCTGCGGCCGTCTGGTAGTCGTCTATACGATTACGTGGGTTGTTTCCTCTTAAATGTAGGTCGCCTATAAATATAAATTTACTCATACCGCTTTTACCTCGCTTTCCCCGGACGGTTTACGTGTAACGCTTATACTTGTTTCGCCTATTTCGGCAAGGTCAGCATTATGCGTTATCAATACTATTTGTCTGTTAAACTGGGCGCTGTATTGTTTCAGAAAATACGCAACATTTGGGGCGTATTCCTTTGAAACGTGTTTACCTACTTCGTCCAAAAACAGCGGTCCCGTTATGCCTTCCATTTCACCGATAGCTAACCGTAGTGCAAGTGAAATAATATCAACCTTACCACCGCCGCGGTCATAATCTGGCTTTTCAAGTTTCGTAAATGTGCTTCCGTCATTAAGCCAGTAGTCAGCTACAGGTTGCCCGGCTCTTATCCCTAAGTCAATAACAAAGGAATGATTACCGCCAAACACTACATTTAAGGCTTCGCTTACGACACTTTCTATACGGTCTTTAGCTTGCTGCCTTGCGTACTCGCTTGTTTTTTGTAAAAGTATCTGCACCTTATCAAATATGCCTATTTGCTCGGTCGCTTCGGCTATCGTGTCAAGTGCCTTCTGTTTATGCTGTATAAGCAAGTCCTTTTTTGCCTTATCCTGTAGCAACTTTGTTTTTAACCTTGTAACGTCTGCTTTTGTTGACGTTATCCTGTAAGAAGATAACATAAGTATTACCCCCTTACTGTACTGTCGGTATTGCCTGTTCAATGGCTGTAAGGTCGTTGTCTACCTCGGTTTCCAGCTGTGATATTACAGCGTCTATATTTTCCGGGGTAACGTCTAACGTTTCCATTTGCGCTATGATGTCGTCACACTCTTTTTTAGCACTTTCTAACTGTGTTTCGGCTACCGTCTTAGCCTGTTCAGCCTGTTTCAGTTTCGCCTGTGCCTGTTCTATACGTTCTTTAATTTCCATTTTTGTTAGCTCCTTTCTTAAAAGGTTGTAGTACCTTTCTTATATCTTTTAAAATATTCTTCCGGGCCGATTTCCCTAAATACGGATACGGCTTTGTTTGCCGCTTCCCAGTCCTCTAAGGCGTACAGCCCTAAGTAGTAGCCTTTTCTGTCGTAATATGCCTTAACCTCAAACCGTTGTTTGTCTTTGCGCCAGTGTACACCCTGTACAATAGGTAGACGGTATGGGTCAAGGTGCGGCTTTTATATTTGTCCTATAGGTATATTTACAAGATTTTTCTTACAGCAGTTAAAGCTATTACCGTCAACAAAGGTTACGTTTTCGCCGCGTGTCGGTTTTGATATTACCCTGTGTAATAACGGTTGACTTGACGTAAAGCCGGGCGGTATGTGCTGTTGCTTACTGCCGCGTACGTAAATTTTGTCATTATGCTTATGCCTAAAGCTGTACCAGCTGCCTGGAAAACTCTTTACACGTTCCAGGTCGTCGGTGTCTATGATTATATCTATAAAACCGCCGTCCTCGTAATCGGGTGGAGCTTCTACAAAAACTGTAGTAGTCTTGCCTTTTACTATGTACTGATTTCGCATTATGTCACCCCCTTATAAATAGTTTTTCTGTCGTCGTGTTACGCCCATTGTGGTTAAGTGTCCTGGTTACGGGCTTTTCCCATATACAAGTAAAGTCGTCGGGTGCTTTAGTTTCACTTACTATAACCGTGTTCCCGGCGGTCACCCACTTTCGGCAAGTTTCCCAAAATTCGGAGCTATTAAAGCTGTTACCGTAACCTGTTGTACCCTCGTACGGTGGGTCAGCATATATTACGCTATCCTCTAAAGGGAAGAAGTTAGATATGTCGGCGTAGTCTGCAATTCCCCAGTACGGCGGTGCAGCCTGTAACTTTTTAGCCTGTGCTTCTAAATTTCGTTTAGCTTCGTCGTAGTAATCGCGGACCGTCCCGGCTTTAGTATGTACTGTCCCGGCATAGCCGCCAAAATATTTACCGTTATAGCTCGCTAAGTAGCCTACAGCTCCCACGTACCAGTCGTCGTAATTTTCCGGGTGCGCCCTAACGTCGTTATACTGTTCACGGCTTATACTATGCGGAAGCTCCCCCTGTAGGGTAACGTGGTTTAAAAGCTGTATAAGTGGTCTGCTGTTATCAAAACCCCAGCGTTTAGGGTGCTTGATATTAGTTATAATATTTGCGCCGCCTACAAACGGCTCTATATATAACTTACATTGTGTTGTGTCAACATAGTGCTGTATAATCGGTACAATGTATTTTGCTATACGTGCCTTACTGCCTACGTATTTCACATTATCAGCCCCCCTGTCTGTCTAAAAAACTTGCGATAGCTGTAGCTAAGGCATACGCTACCGATACAGTTACAGCGTTTCCAAACTGCTTATAAGCCTGTGAATTACTTACTACCTGTTCCCAGTTATCCATAGGGAAGCCTTGTAGTCTGCCGTATTCTGTCGGTGTAAGTTTCCGTACCCTGTAATTTGTAGGGTCAAGTATTTTTATATGGTGTGTACCGCCAGCTACAGCTGTTACGGTAGGGCTTATACCGTCCGGGTCGTGTACTCGGTTGTTATGTTCTTGCGTCGTTCCGCTGTTCTGTAGCATACCGATTACGTTAATATCTGCGTTTTTATCCATTTCGTCACCCCCTATAAATTCCAGCACACATTTAGGGTCTTTGTAGTCCGTTGCGGTACAAGCGCCTACAATGCCGTCAACGTGATGTACGTACCCCTTTTGCCCGCTGTTCTCTTTATGCGCAAGCTGTATAATTTTAGGTATCAAGTTTTTTGTCCGTCCTTTCTACAACAAAATTTTTACTGCTGCCGCCTTCAGCTCCCTTTAAACAGTGACTTACACCGTCCTTACGCGTTTCCAGTCCGCGACTGTGTATTAACGCGCTGGCTGTGTCGTCGCCCTTTGGTATCAAGTCTTTTTCCACTACTTTTACGCCTTGTCGACTGCTACGTAATATCGGGGCTGTATTTTCATAAGTCCGTACACCGTCGTAGCCGTAGGTATCGTCTATAATTACGCCGTGTAAATCCTGGGCGGTAAGCGTAAACATAGCTTCTTCATTTTCTTTAGCTCTGCGTCCGTTCTGTCTTTTGTCTACACGGTCCGGGGTAATTGTAGCGTGACATTCCCCTAAGCTATCCAGTTTCTTTAAAGCCTGTTTTATGATTACCTTTGCTTTATCGTCGGCTATGTAATACTTTTCGTCTACGTTAGTTTCCAAAATCGACGACAATTTAGGTACGTACTCGTGTTGCTCCGTAGGAAATTCAAAGTCACCGTTTAGGTCAGACCGTACACCTACAACAAAATAACGTTCACGATTTTGCGGAACATTCCAAAACTTAGAATTATACATAGTGTAGTACATTCTGTAACCGCGTTTATTATATTCAGCTTCCAAGATAGGAAGGTAGGGGCGTAAGGCTTTTACATTTTCCGCAAGCAAGATACGCGGTAGCTTCTGGCTCTCTCTCTCTCTTAGCAGCTTCATCAAGCAGCCGCATAATTTCAAAAAACAAACCGCTTCGGCTCATAGGCTCGTAATTACTGCCGCCGCATTTCGGACACCTTACGTCCGACGGTGCTATATTTTCGTCGCGTACCTCGTACACCTCTTGACAGTCTTTACATTTAAGTAACATTCCTTTTTGATTACCAGCTACACTAAGGTCCTGGCACGGGAAGCCGAAAGTCCAGACGTCGGCGTACGGTACGTCGTCTATCGTCATTTCGGTTATATCTGCCTGTATAACCCTGTTGTCTACATTTGCGCTGTACGTTTGTACGGCGTACTTATCAAAGTCCCACGCCCCGGATAGACCGTAACCGGCCTGTTTAAACCCTAAGCCTAAACCGCCGCACCCACAAAAGAAGTCGTTTACTGTATACATTTATTTTCCCCCTTTATAGGCTGATTACATAAAGGACACACGCCCCCGGCGGCTTCCCAGGCTTCCGTAAGGCTTTGCTTAGCCGTTTTACACATATCGTCATAGTAATGTAATGTGTTTTCGGTAGTCTTAACTTTACCGTTTCGCATTTCGTAAGCGTTTTTACTGTCCTGTAGTTTCGCTAACCGTTCAGCCTTTAACTTTACGGCGTTTATTTTGCCGTCTAAGCCGTCTGTAGATTTAAGGCTACTAAGTATACCCCTTAATCGTTCTACGCTGTTTTCTGCCCGCTTTTGGCGTTCTGCAACGTTCTTTACAGCTGTAAGCCTGTCGTTAGCCGTTACAGCTTTTTCAAGGTCTACAAATAAGTCCGGGACTTCTTGCAGCTGCTTTAGCGTTGTGTGTAAGTCTTTTCGGCGGTTTACGCTGTCCCAGAAGCCTTTAGCTAACGTCTTTAACTGTTGCGCCTTACTGTGTAAACCGTTTATTTTATCCATAGTACATACAAGCGTCGGTACGTGTTGCAGCTGCTCTAACCTTGTCGTATAGTTTTTTACGGTCGTCTGTCTAAGCTCTAACCGGGTTTTAAGCTCTGTCAGCTGTGTATGCCTTACGGTTTTTGTGTCAATGCTTGCGCATATCTTTTCTAAGCCTTCGACTACCTCTAAATTTTCTTCGGTCCTTAGATACTCCAAAAGCTCCACGTCATACTGTCCTACAGCTTTTTCCGAATGTCTTATAGTTTCCCTGGTCTGGTGTGTCTGCTTTACGACAACGCCTATAGATTTATCTACAACTTCTGTCCCGGCTAACTTGCCTAAGACTTTAGCCCCCGTGCTTCCCGTTTCGCTAAGCATAAACGGCGGGTCAAGCTGATACGCAAAGTTTAAGCACGTGTCAAAATTGTCACCGTAAGACTGTTTTATAAGCCCTAAGCTCTCTTTGATTTCTAACGGTAGTTCTGCCTTTTCCCACGGGTCGGGGTAAGCGCTGTGCGTGTATACCGTCTTACCTTTACGCCGGGTCTTGCTTATCGTGATACCGTTATCAAATTCAACGGTTACGGTAGCCTGTTCTGCCGACTGCGTTATATTTCCGTCGGTATCTCGTATAGTGTGTATAAAGGCTTCGCCCTGCGGCTCATTAAAAGCTAACCAGCGTAACGCACGAATTATAGCAGTTTTCCCGGCGTCGGACGGTCCCGTTATAACGTTCAGCCCCGGCGACAGCGTAAACGTACTGTCTAAATGCGACTGGAAGCCTTGTATACGCACTTTTTTTATGTACGGCATTATATAGCCCCCTTTACTAAATTTTCTTTTATCCATTTATCAAGCAAATGTTTAGGTATTCGGATAGTAGTACCTATTTTCAATGTCGGAAAACCCTCGGTATGTACAAGCTCGTACGCTTGCCGCTGTCCTATACCAAACAAGCCGCGTACATCAGCTACGGTAAGCATAGCGGGTAATTCCTCAAGGTCTTTAAATGTTTGTGTCTGTGCCATTCGGCAAGCCCCCTTCCTGAACAGCTTCGATAATAACGCCGTCACGCAAACGGTAGCCGCATTTGTCCAGCTTAGCCCGGTCGTCGTCCGTGTACTCGCTGTAGAATACTTCCGGGACTGTTTTATTAAGCGCCGCGGCTATGCTTTCCATAGCAGATTTTGAAGGTTGCTTTTCGTGGTTTTCCAGGTGGCTCAAATGTCCCAGCGACAGCCCCGTATCAATAGCCAGCGCTTTAAGCTGTAGTCCCTGGGTAATACGGTAAAATTTGATTTTGTTCATAGGTGACACCCCCTTTATTTTCGTAGTCTTATAGACAAGGTATAGTGTTTTAACTTGTCTGTGTGACAATTATAAATCAAAAATTTTTTACCGTCAATAAGCCACTTGTCTACCATGTACGGCGTTTTTATATCCTTGTTTATCCTCTGTTATCCTGTAATATTTTCTATTTTCCGATAATTTCATAAAATTTTTTTTAAACTGTAGTACAAGCAACAGGCTTACGTATTACGGTATAATGGTTGCGCCGTGATATAGCCCCTTTAACGGCTTTCATCATACGGCTATGACTGTTCATATACTTAATCTGTATTTTACGGTCTTTGCCGATTTCCACTACGGCATATGTATAGTTTTCTATGTTTGACATAACAATTACACCAACCTTTCAAATACTATAGCAAGAGGAAGTACGGGAGTTTTTAAACCTAACAGGTGCAGAATTGACTTACGCTTATCCACGTTACCCGTAGCTTCACTTGCGTAATGTCCCCGGCTGTAGGGTCTGCGTGTGTCTGAATACTTTAAAAGCGTTTGTTCTCTTGTCAGTACGCCGTAGTCTGGCAGCTCGTCTACAGCTCCAAAACCTAAAGCGTAGTGTACACGTATCATAGCGTCGTAGCTTATTGTGTAGTTTGCTTCAGCTACTAAAATATCTTCTTCGGACCTGTCAGCCGGGGGAAATACACACGATACGCCCCACCTGGTAGCCCTTGCTTGTCTGCTCCATAACTGAAGCCTGGTTTGTTTGTTCTCAATTAGTTGCATAAATATAACCGCCTTTATAATAAGATTTACGACTTACAGGCTTGTAACTGTCTGTCTGGCCGCATTACCGGGGGATATACCCCCGTTACTCTGCGTTAGCTGATAGTAGGTACGTCTTAATTACATCTTGAAACAATTTTACTTCTTTGTCAATTAAAACTAATTCACTTTGAAGCATATCACGTAAAGACGGTACTTGTTCGTCAAGCTCATTTTGCAGCCACACATATTTAGTGATAATCAAAAGCGCTACCTTGCCTTCGGTGTTACGTTCTGCGAAAACCGTTACAGCTGTATGCTCTATACTGTTTTCACGTCCCGGCTGCTGTACGGACCTCGTGACGGCCGTAACTTCTTTTTTGGAATTTACAGCGCCTACACGGTCGGTAAAAGCTTTATGCAGATTTTTCATATTCTCGCCCCCTTTCTACTTGTATGATGTTGTCTTGATACGCTCTACGGTGTACTGTTTGCCTTGTAGCGTAATGTCCTTTACAAGGGCTATAAATTTGTCATAGTCCTTTGTTTTATAAACCTGTGTACCGTTTTCGTCGTCCCAGGCTATAACTATGTACAGGGTTATAGTTTGCCGCTTCGGTTTAGGCTGTTGTGTAGGCTCTGGCGGCTGTAACAACTGTTCGCCTTGCGGTAAGCTCCGTATACGCTCTACTATATCCTTAGACAGGGTAGCGGAAACGGTCTTTACAAACTGTGGAAACAGCTTAGCTGTAATTTTTGTGGCGGCCTGGTCTATTAAATCTTCGTTATTCGGTCGCCTTTTCTGTAGCATAGCTTCCATTTTGTTAAATTCGTTGATGTAGGCTTCTTTAAATTTCATAGCCTTAGCCCCGGTGTAACCCATAGCTACCATAGTGAAGCCGTCACGCGTTATATAGTACATAGGCTGGTGCTTATTTTGTTCGTTCACGTAAGAGGACGGCTCAAAATTGAGCTGTGCAAAGTCGCTGCTGACATACGGTAGTATCTTTTCTTGAATACCCCTTAACACATTCTTGTGTAATTTTCCGAAGATTTCAGCAACCTTTAAGCTGGTGGTTACAGGCTGCCCGTTTTCAATTTCTATTAAGTCGCACGTAGGCGACACTGGTATTGTGTTTGTTAATTTCATAAATACACCCCCTTACATATTTGCGTAGTCTAATTTGTCGCCGACCTTGTACACGTTAGCGCTGGGATTACTTCGTATACATCTAACCGTTACGCGTTCCTTATAATAAAGTTCTGGGTTATCAGTTGTATATACATTTTCTACTATCCACAAGCAGCCGCCACGTTCAAAGGTATCATTTAATTTAAGCATTTTTATTAGCTCCTTTACTCATTTTAGTGTGTTTCTTTGCTTTGTTGAGTATAGTATACACCTTTTTGAGTAGTTTGTCAAGGCCTTTTTATAAACTTTTTTAATTATTTTTTTCACGCTATGTATTGACATTATACTCAAAACAGTGTATACTATATAATACAAACAGAAGGAAGGGGGTCGAAACTTGCAGATAACAAACAAGGTAAAGGGTTTGTTACAGATTAGAGGTAAGAAAAACGTTGAGTTAGCAAGTTATTTAGGTATAACGGTACAGTCATTGGCTAATAAGTTTAATCGCGGCAGTTTTTCAGCAGCAGACTTAATAAAAATAGCGGACTTTTTAGACTGCGAATTATCCTTTATACTACCAGATAATCAGCGCATACAACTTACTACAGACGATTTAAGAGAAATAGACAAATAACAAGCCTACATATCCCAGAAAACAGCAATACCCTACAGCTACAAAAGGCTGTAGGGTATTGCTTTATATTTAAAGATATGATATAATTTGTCTATAGGACAAATTATACGGTAGGTGGTAATGAGTGACAAACTTAACATTAGAAGATATTTTGTTACTGTGGTATGCGGATAATCGGGCTGTCGGTTTTCCTATTCCTCAATACTGGCATTATGATTACCAGGTAGACGACGTACTTCAAAGGCTTAAATACTATCAACAAATAGGGCTTTTGGGTATAACTACAGTAAGGAAGAAGGAAAAATACATTGCTACGGATATAGGTAAAAAACTATTAAGCCAGTATAGCCACATTTTTTACTACCATAGCTACAGAAATACGTTAGACCCACGCCTAAACTTGCATAGCGTAGATAGTCTATACAAGGAAACTATGCACAAGTCTGTAGAAGAATTTTTTATAGATTACCACACTACAGCAATGTATGACTACTGGAACACACAAAAATACGGTGCAGCACGTAACGCCTTGCTTTCAATAGCGGAAATATACTTCAGATTGCCACAATATGAACAAGCGTTAGCTAACTTTCTTTCAATATCGTATCTTGATATGACGGGCTTAGATAACTGTACCGCGTACAGAACATCTATAGACGAAATAGATATAGATTTGTTACAGTTTGCACCTGGTATAATCTCGTACATAGTAATATGCTTACGTAATTTAGACGCTACGATACAAGACTTACCAGAAGCCTTTAACTTGGCTGTTGCTAATATAGATGTTCCCGTTTCTGTATACTCAAAACAGGAAGTTTTAGATATGCTTACAGAAGCCATAGTTGCGGCGTGGGAAACATAACCCTTTTAATTGACAAGTGATAAAAACCGTGATATAATACCGGGTGTAGCAAGGAATTACGGCGACTGTTCCGACACTCTCATAAAGGGGGGTGTTTGCTATGGACTACATAATTTATTTACTTGTATTGATTACAGTATTGGAAATTATTAAGAACATAAAGAAATAGTCGCCCATTCGGCAAAATGGACGACTGTTTTTGTTAGGTAATGCCTAACGTAAAAATAGACAACCGTTTGCGGAACGTCAAAGTAATTCCGCGTTACGCCGCCTGTCTTACGACGGGCGGTTTTTATTTTCTATAATCATTGTACTACAGCT